>Ga0194132_10001842_pt1 | contig 41934 bp, 39 predicted proteins | sample TA2KigOf80mmetaG_FD_148612 | JGI IMG/M metagenome (GOLD analysis project Ga0194132, IMG submission 148612) | Freshwater microbial communities from Lake Tanganyika, Tanzania - TA2015054 Kigoma Offshore 80m | ecosystem: Environmental > Aquatic > Freshwater > Lake | place: Tanzania: Lake... | reverse complement strand
GTTGGTGACCCGCCAGCCGTCGTTCTCCTGACCCACCATCTGCTCCGCCGGCACCCGCACCTCGTCGAGGAACACCTCGCAGAACTCGGAGGAGCCGAGGATGGTCTCGATGGGCCGGATCTCGATGCCGGGAAGGTCCATGGGGAGGATGAACCAGGAGATGCCCTTGTGCTTCGGCACGTCGGGGTCGGTGCGGGCGAGCAGCTCGCCGTACTCACCGACCTGCCCGAACGAGCACCAGATCTTGCGCCCGGTCACGACGTAGTCGTCGCCGTCGCGCACCGCGCGGGTCTGCAGCGCGGCGAGATCGGAGCCGGCGTCGGGCTCCGAGAAGCACTGGCACCAGACCTCGTCGCCCCGGAGGATCTTGGGGATGTGCTTCGCCTTCTGCTCGGGCGTGCCCTCGGCGATGATCGTGGGGCCCGCGTGCAGGGTGCCGACGAAGTTGACGCCCACGTAGGGCGCCTTCGCGTTGGAGCACTCCTCGAGGAAGATCAGCTGCTCGCTCGGCGGCGCGTCTCGCCCGCCGTACTCCTTGGGCCACGACATCCCGGCGTAGCCGGCGTCGAAGAGCCGCTTCTGCCAGTCGGTGTCGTACACGACGCGCGCGGGCCAGTCGTCCCGGGGGGGCTCGGGCGGGAGCGTCGGCAGGGTGGCCGCCAGCCACGCCTGCAGCTCGGCCCGGAAGGCCTCGTCGGACGGTGAGTAGCGAAGGTCCATCGCCGCCGCAGGTTAGTGAGCCCGCTTCGGGGAGGTCTCCTCCGCCTCAGCAGACGAGGGTCTTCGTCGGGGCTTCGAGGTCGACGAGGTAGCGGGTCACCGCGCCGTCGACGCAGGCGTTGCCGAGCCCGAACGAGGTGTGCTGGGCCCCGGGCGCGCTGATGAGCGTCGCGTCGCCGCCGAGCTGGGCCACCAGCGACTTCGCCCACGCGAAGGGCGTGGCCGGGTCGCGCCGGGTGCCGATGACCACGATCGGGGGCGCGGTCGGTGCCGAGACCGGGGCGGCGGCCTTCCCCGGGAACGGCCAGAGCGCGCAGGCGAGCGAGTTGTTGACGATTCCGGGACCCGTCCGCGGCGCCGCCGATGCGGCCGCGGCCTCGATGTCGGCCACGTCGGCCACGGTGCCGGGTGCCGGCCCGTCGGCGCAGGAGATCGCCAGGAACGCGTCCTGGATGGCGCCGTAGGAGCCGTCGGCGTTGCGCTCGGTGTACGAGTCGGACAGGTCGGCCATCGCCGCGCCGTCGCCCCGATCCGCCGCGTCGAGCGCCTCGCCGAGGTAGTCGTAGCCGGCCCGGCCCTCGTAGCCGATCGCCCCGATGCCGAGCTCGAACTCGGTGCCCGACAGCGTGCGTCGGGTGCCGGGAACGGGCAGGCCCTCGCGGTCGATGCGGGCCGCCAGGCGGTCGAACGCCCGGGCCGTCCGCCCGTCGCGGTGGAACGCGCAGCGGCGGTGCTCGGCGCACCAGGCCAGGAAGCCGTCGAGCACGCCCTCGAAGCCGGCGGCCTGCTGCACCTGCATGTCCTTCGAGGAGATCGACGGGTCGACGGCACCGTCGAGCACCAGTGCCCGCACGCGGTCGGGGTAGGCCGCGGCGTACTTCGCGCCGATGTAGGTGCCGTACGAGTAGCCGAGGAAGGTGAGCCGCTCGTCACCCAGCGCGGCCCGAACCTTGTCGAGGTCGCGCACCGTGTCGTCGGTCGAGACGTGGCGGAGGTACTCGCCGTTGGCCGCGACGCAGGCATCGACGAAGTCCTGCATGCCGGCGACCAGCACGTTGCGCTCCGCCTGGTCGTCGGGGGAGAAGTCGAGCGCGTAGAGCTCGGCCATGTCGTACCCGCACTCCACGGGGTCACTCCGGCCCGATCCCCGCGGGTCGAACCCCACGATGTCGAAACGGTCCTGCAGGGCGTCCGGCAGCTGACCGGCGACGCTCCGCACGAACTCGACCGACGAGCCACCGGGACCGCCGGGGTTGAGCACGAGCGAGCCGATGCGACCCTCCTGGTCGCGGGCGGGCCGGCGGACGAGCGTGAGGTCGACGGAGGGCCCGCCGGGGGCGGCGTCGTCCCAGGGAACGGTGAGCGTCGCGCACTCGAACCCGCCGCCGCACGACCGCCAGCGCAGGGTCCCGCCGGCGTCGGTCCGGGCCCCCGCCGCCCCCGGGAGCGCCCCGGCGAGCAGCCCGGCGGCCACGAGCAGGAGGACCAGTCGTCGCACGCGCACCCGGGCAGGCTACGGGCGTGCCTCCCCGCTCCGACGTCAGGCCCCGTAGGCCTGCTTCAGGTCGTTCTTGAGGATCTTGCCGGCGGGGTTGCGGGGCAGGACGGCGACGATCTCGATCTGCTCGGGGATCTTCTGGGTCATCAAGCCCGCGGCCTTGCAGAACTCGAAGACCTCCGGGAGCGTTGGCGCGTCGGCGGGATCGGCGGGCTGGATCACCGCGCAGCACCGCTCCCCCAGCTTGGGGTCGGGCAGGCCGATCACCGCGACGTCGGCGATCTTCGGGTGGGTGAAGAGGAGGTCCTCCACCTCCTTCGCCGAGATGTTCTCGCCCTTGCGGATGATGACGTCCTTCAGCCGACCGGTGATCACGATGTTCCCCGCGTCGTTGAGGTAGCCGAGGTCGCCGGTGTGGAACCAGCCGTCCTCGTCCCAGGCCTTCTCGTCGAGCGAGGCGTCGACGTAGCCCTTGAACATCTGGCGGCCCTTGGTGCGGATCTCGCCCTCCTCGCCCGGGCCGGCGACCCGGCCGTCGAGGGTCACGACCTTGATCCGCACGTCGGGTCCGGGGCGGCCCTCGGTGTGGGCGAGCTCCTCGTCGACGTCGGAGATGTAGGCCATCGTGGCGATCGGGAACTCGGTGAGGCCGTAGCCCGAGCAGATGCCGACGCTGTCGCCCATCTCCGCCACGATGTCGTAGTGGAGCTGGGGCGGCTTGGGCGACGCGCCGCCGCAGTACACCCGGACCTCGGGGAACAGCACCTCTCCCGCAGGCAGCGCGCGCTGGGCGTCGAGGTAGGCCATGTGGAACGGCGTGCCCGCGCCGGCGACCGTGATGCGCTCCTCCTGCATCACCGGGATCGCGGTCGCGGGCACGAACGCCTCGATGAAGACGAGCTTGCAGCCCGACATCAGCGCGGAGAACGTCCAGGTCTGCCCGCCGATGTGCGTGTACGGGAACACGAGGCCGAACACGTCGTCGTCGGTGAGCGACAGGCTGTCGGTCATGGCATCGGCCGACGCCCGCACCGACGGGTCGGTGTGCTTCGCGCCCTTCGGGTCGGCGGTCGTGCCCGAGGAGTAGAAGATCCAGCGGATCGGCGCCGACGCGGCGTCGGGCACCGGGGTGAACGGCGGCAGGGTCGCGGGGTCGCCCTCGGGGAGCACCTTGTCGCACACCAGCACCTGGAGGTCGGGCTTCTCGGCCGCGGCCTCGCGGCACATCGCCTCGTAGTCGAAGCCCTTCCACACCGACGGGGTGACGATGAGCTTCGCGCCCGTCTGCTGGGTGATGAACCGGACCTCCCTGTCGCGGTAGATCGGCAGCATCGGGTTCTGGATCGCCTCGAGTCGGGCCAGCGCGCCCACGAGCACGAACGACTCCAGCCAGGTGGGGAGGAGCCACGACACGTTGACGTCCTTGCCGACGCCCAGCGCCTGGAGGCCCGCGGCGACCTTCAGGGCCTGGTCGCGGTAGCCGGCGCAGGTGAGCTCCCGACCGTCCTCGTCGGAGGCGATCACGTGGTCGGGGGTGCGCGCGGCCCGCTGCTCGATGAGGTCCCAGAGGCTGACGTAGTCGGTGATGACGGGCCCGGCCATGGCTGCACCTCGGGTGGTTCTCGACGGTCGGTCGGTGGGAGTCGTCGGGAACCCGACGAGCGCCGAAATCTAGCCCTCCGGCTCGTCCGCGCCCGGTGCCCCGGACCGCGTGCCACGCCGTCGCGGGCCCTCGCCCGGTGCCCGGTCGATTACGGTCCCGCCCGTGGCGACGCCCCTTCTCGCCGACCTCCTGCGCACCGCGGCCGTCGAGGAGCCCGAGCGCGAGGCCTACGTCCACGACGACAAGCGGGCCACCTACGCCTGGCTCGACCGGGTGGCCGACGGCTTCGCCGCCACGCTCCTCGACCACGGGGTGCGCCCCGGCGATCGGGTCTGCCTCATGGTGCCCACGTCGATCAAGTTCGCGGCCTGCTACTTCGGCGCGGCCCGGGTGGGTGCGATCACCTCGGCGGTCAACCTCCGCCTGGGCCCGGCCGAGCAGGCCGGCATCGTCGCCCGCACCGCGCCCGCGGTCACCGTGGTGGGCGACGGCGCCACCCTCCCGCCGGGCGTCGACACCGGCGCGGTGCTCCCGGTGGAGGCCCTGAAGGAGGCCTTCGCCGCCCCGCCCCCACCCGGACTCCCGTCCCTCGACCCCGCCGACCCCGTCTGCATCATCTGGACCAGTGGCACCACCGGGGTACCGAAGGGCGCGGTGTACACGCACGCGTCGATGGCGGCGATCGCCCGCAACGCCACCGACATGAGCGCGCCGTGCGACCGAGCGCTGTTCAGCCTTCCGTTCCCCCACCTGGGCTACATGGGCTGGGTCCACAACTTCACCCAGAACCGGGTCACCCTCGTGATCGCCCCGCAGCCGTGGTCGGCCGCCGGGACGCTGCGGGTCGCCATCGAGGAGCGGGTGACGATGATGACCGGCGTCCCCACCCAGTGGGCCCTGCTCCTCGACCGGGCCGACGTCGACGGCGCCGACCTCTCCCACCTGCGGATCGTCGCGTCGGGCGCGGCCGCTGCGCCGCCCGAACTGATCAGGCGGATGCGCGAGTCGCTCGGCGTGCCCGTGCTCAACGGCTACTCGCAGACCGAGGCCGGCGTGATCTCCGGCACCGTGATCGGCGACCCCGACGAGGTGGTCGCGACCACCGTGGGGCGGCCCCGCGCCGAGGTCGACCTGCGGATCGTCGACGAGGCCGGCCGGCCGCTCCCCGCCGGCGAGGTGGGCGAGGTCGTCTGCCGGTCGCCCGCCATGATGCGCGGCTACTGGCGCGATCCCGACCTCACCGCGACCGCGATCGACCCCGACGGGTGGCTGCACACGGGTGACCTCGGCCGCCTGCGGCCCGACGGCAACCTCGTGCTCTCCGGACGGCTCAAGGAGATGTACATCCGGGGCGGGTACAACGTGTATCCCACCGAGGTGGAGGCGGTCCTCACCGAGCACCCCGCGATCGCGCGGGCGGCCGTGATCGGCGGCCCGGACCCGGTGCTGGGTGAGATCGGCGTCGCCTTCGTGGTGCCCGACCCCGCCGTCGAGCCCGGCTATATGATTCACGAATCCGGAGGCGCCCTCGCGAGCGAGGTGCTGCGGACGTGGTGCACGGAGCGGATCGCCGACTACAAGGCCCCCGATCGGGTCGTGGTCGTCGACGACCTGCCGGTGACGGCAGTGGGCAAGTTGGACAAGAATGCGCTCGCCCGACGGTGGGCGGACCTGACTGCGGCAGATGCCGCGAGACGCTGACCGCGCAGGGAGGATCCCGATGAAGGAGCTCGTCTACCACCGGCAGCTGCTGCCGAGCCTCGAGCGGTTCCACGACCGCGAGATGATCATCGACGGCGACTACCGGTCGACCCACGGCGAGCACGTGGAGCGGGTGTTCCGGCTCGCGCACGCGTTGAAGCACGACCTCGGCGTGGAGCGGGCTGACCGGTTCGCGGTGATGACCCTCAACGGGCACCAGTACCTCGAGCAGTACCACGCCGCGTTCCTCGGCGCCGGGATCATCAACCCACTGAACCTGCGGCTCGCGCCGGTGGAGCTGGAGTACATCCTCTTCGACTCCGGCGCCCGGGTGGTGTTCGTCGACGCCTGGTTCGCCAACGTCATCGACCAGGTGAAGACCGCGGCCGGCGTGGAGACCGTCGTCCTCGTGGGCGAGGGCGACGCCCCCCACGACGTGAAGTACGAGGACCTGATCGCCGCCGGCGCGGCGACCGTCCCGGACGAGCCCGAGGAGGACGACCCGGTCATCCTGATGTACACCGGCGGGACCACCGGCCTCCCGAAGGGTGTGCTGCTCGACCAGCGGGCCGAGATGCTCAACCTCTACCACGCGCTGATGCAGTGGCACTTCGACGAGACCGACGTCTACCTGCACCAGACGCCGATGTTCCACGCGGCATCGATGGGTGGCGTCCTCGGCATCCCGGCCGCCGGCTCCACGTCGACGTTCATCCCGCTGTTCAACCCCGAGCAGGTGCTCGACGTCATCGCCCGCGACGGCGTGACGACCACCGTCATGGTCCCGACGATGATCGGCATGCTGCTCCAGCACCCGAGCTTCAGCCCCGAGAAGCTGGCGTCGCTGCGCACGCTCACCTACGGCGCCTCGCCGATGCCGGTCGCGCTGCTCGAGCAGCTCCTGGCGCTGTACCCCGACCTCGGCCTCTACCAGGGCTACGGGATGACGGAGAGCTCGGCGCTGCTCACGAGCCTCGGTCCCCGCGAGCACCGCGAGGGCGGCCCGCTCCTGCGCTCGGCCGGTCGGGCCCTGCGCGGGGTCACGGTGTCGATCCAGGACGAGGAGGGCAACGTGGTGGCCCCGGGCGAGACCGGCGAGGTGTGCGCCCGCGGCGGCATGTACATGCGGGAGTACTGGAACAAGCCCGAGGCCACGGCCGAGGCCTTCCGCGGCGGCTGGTACCACACCGGCGACGCCGGTTACCTCGACGACCACGGCTACCTGTTCCTCGTCGACCGGGTGAAGGACATGATCGTCACCGGCGGCGAGAACGTGTACTCCGTCGAGGTGGAGAACGCGATCGCGACGTACCCGGGCGTGGCCCAGGTCGCGGTGATCGGCATCCCCAGCGAACAGTGGGGCGAGGCCGTGCACGCGATCGTCGTGCCGGCCGAGGGGACGACCCTCACCGAGGACGAGATCGTCGCCCACGCCAAGGAGCGGATCGCGGGCTACAAGGTCCCCAAGTCGGTGGAGTTCCGCACCGACCCGCTGCCCCTCTCGGGCGCGATGAAGATCCTCAAGCGCGACCTGCGCGCCCCGTACTGGGAGGGTCAGGACCGCGGCGTCGGCTGAGCCTCACCACTCGTCCGGCGTCACCGGATCCCCGATGGGTCGACCTGGCGACGCCAGACGGGGAGTCACTCGGAGCCGGTGCGGGCCCAGAAGGTCTGCCAGGTCGCCCAGCGCTCGGGGAGCTCGGCCCGGTCGAGCATGGGGTTGCCGGGGAAGCGGAACCGGTCGTCGACCCGCAGGGGGTGCTCGAGAACGTCGGCGGCGTAGAACACGAACGGCTTGCGGCTCTTGAAGTACCAGCAGTCGTCGCGCCGCTCGTAGCGGTCCCAGTACTGCATGGGCATGACGATCCAGTCGTCGCCCACCTCGTGCTCGGGCCGGCAGTACACGACGCCGGTGGCGTGGTCGTCGTCGTCGAACTTGATGATGTGGTTCCCGATCAGGTGGAACGTGATCCCGTAGGGCCGCAGGACCGGATCGAACCACTCGGCCAGGGCCGCGCGGCCCTGGCGGCCGTCGCCGGCGATCACGTCGGGGACGAACAGCGCGACGAGCGCGTCGACGTCACGGCTGTCGAGGGCCAGGGCGTAGCGGGCCGCGAGCTGGCGGATCTGCTCGGTGGCCTCGATGCGCTCGATCCGGGTCCGCAGGTCGTCGATCTCGCTGCTCATGGTCTCGGCTCCATGCCGTTATGGTGACCGGTCGTGGAGGTCGACGTCTACCTGGGCCCGCGCATCGAGGGGGCGGCGGCCCGGGCCGCCGGGGTCGAGGCGATCGGGGCCGACGGCGTGTACTCGGCCGAGGCCGCGCACAACGGGTTCCTCCCACTGGTCCCGGCCGCGGAGCACACGTCGCGCATCACGTTGCTCACCAACATCGCGGTCGCCTTCGCCCGCAGCCCGATGGACCTCGCGGTCACGGCCAACGACCTCCAGGCGATGTCCCACGGTCGGTTCGTGCTCGGCGTCGGCACCCAGATCCGTCCCCACATCGAGAACCGGTACTCCATGGCGTGGTCGGGCTCCCCCGTCGGCCAGGTCCGCGACCTCATCCTCGCCATCCGGGCCATCCAGACCGCCTGGCAGGACGGCACGCCCCTCCAGTACCGGGGCGAGCACTACCACCACACCCTGATGACCCCCATGTTCGACCCCGGCCCCAACCCCTACGGCCCGCCGCCGGTCTGGCTCGCCGGGCTCGGCCCCCGCATGTGCCGGCTGGCCGGCGAGATCGCGGGCGGGCTGCTGATCCACCCGTTCCACTCCGGCACCTACATCGCCGACCACGTGGCCCCCGCGGTGGAGGCCGGGCTGCTCGAGGCCGCACGTGCGCGCGACGACTTCGTCGTGCACGCCTGCCCGATCGTCGCCACCGGCCGCACCGACGAGGAGCTCGAGCAGGCCGAGACCGGGGTGCGGATGCTGCTCGCGTTCTACGGCTCCACCCCGGCTTACCGGGTGACGCTCGACGCGCACGGCTGGGGCGACCTGCAGACCGAGCTCAACGCCCTCACGAAGCAGGGCCGCTGGGCCGACCTCCCGGCGCTGCTCACCGACGAGGTCGTCGACACGCTCGTGGTGCGCGCCGCGCCGGGCGAGATCGCAACGGCGCTCGAGGCCCGATACGCGGGCACCGTCGACCGGGTCGGCCTGTCGATGCCGTACACCACCGACCCCGAGACCCTCGCCGAGGTGGTGGCGGGCTTCCATCCCTGAGGCGCGTCCGGTCCCGCCGGCGCGACCGTGCAACGAGGAGGTGACCCGATGCGGATCGGGATCTTCGTGTCCGACACCGGCGGCGAGCGCACCGGCGTCGACGAGCTGCAGCAGCGGACCCGCTGGGTGGAGGAGCAGGGGTTCACCAGCGCGTGGGTCCCCCACATCCCGTGGAGCCTCGACGGCCTCACGGCGCTGGTGCTCGCCGCGCAGGTGACCGAGCGCATCGAGCTCGGCACCGCGGTGATGCCGACCTATCCCCGTCACCCGCTGGCGATGGCCCAGCAGGCACTGTCGGTGCAGGCCGCGTGCGGCGGGCGCCTGGCGCTGGGGATCGGGCCGTCGCACCCGGTCGTGATCGAGAACATGCACGGCCTCAGCTATGCGAAGCCGTACACCAACACCCGCGAGTACCTCGAGGTGCTCGACCGCGCGTTCGCCGGCCCCGGACAGGTGCACTACGAGGGCGGCGAGTACCGGGTCAACGCCCTCCTGGACGTACCGGGTGGCGCCCCCGTCTCCGTGCTGCTCGCCGCGTTGGCGCCCAAGATGCTGCGCCTGGCCGGGAGCCGCACCCACGGGACGATCACGTGGATGACCGACACCCGCTCGGTGGCCGAGCACGTCGTGCCCCACCTCCACGACGGTGCGATGGAGGCGGGCCGGGCCGCGCCCCGGGTGGTGGCGGGCCTGCCCGTGTGCGTGTGCGACGACGCCGCCGAGGCGCGGGAGCGGGCGGCCAAGGTGTTCGCCGTCTACGAGGCGATCCCCACCTACCAGCGCATCCTCGCGACGGGCGACGCCGCCGGGCCGGCCGACGTGGCGGTCGTCGGCACCGAGGCCGAGGTGACCGCGCAGCTGGCGTCGTTCCGCGACGCGGGCGTCACCGACCTCGCGGCGACGGTGTTCGCGCTCGGCGCCGACCCCGAGGCCCGAGTCGACTCGATGCGCCGCACCCACGAGCTCCTCGCCTCCCTCGCCCCCGAGCTCTAGCTGTACCCGGCCGGGAACACCTAGAACCCGCCGTGCCCTTCCAGGGCGGTGGCGGCGAGCCCGGTGTCGTCGCGGGCGTCGAGCTCGACGACGTCGTCGGAGCGCAGCGGCCGATCGGGCAGCATCAGGGCCAGCACGAGCCACACGATCCCGACCGGGACGAGACACCAGAACACGACCGACAGCGACCGGGAGAACGACTCGATCACGCCGTCGGCCACCGCGGGAGCGAGCTCGCGGATCTTCTGCGGGGTTCCGCGCAGCGACTCGAGGTCGAGGTCCGCGTCGGCCGGGGTCAGGCGCGGGATCCAGTGGGCGAGGCGGTTGTTGAGCAGCCCGCCGAGTGCCGCCAGCGCGATCGTCCCGCCCATCTGCCGGGCGAGGAAGCTGGTCGACGTGGCCACGCCGATGTCGCGCAGCTCCACCTCGTTCTGCGCCACCAGCAGCACCGTCTGCATGGTGAAGCCCACCCCGAAGCCGACGATCGCCGCGCCGCCCAGCATGACCACCAGCGACGTGTCGGTCTGGGAGACGCCGAGTAGGACCCCACCGGCGATGCAGAAGACGCCACCGGCGATCGGCCACTTGCGGTATGTGCCCCGTTTGGCGATCGCCCGGCCCGACACGAGGTTGCCGCCGACCGCGCCGACCATGAACGGCGCGACGTAGAGCCCGGCGACGCCCGGCCTCACGCCGTGCACGTACTGCAGGAACGCGGCGGAGAAGTACAGCGCCGGCCAGAACGCGAGACCCGTCGCGAAGTTGAGCCCCGCGGCGAGCTTGGCGGTGCCCGTGCGGAACATGCGCCCTGGGAGCACCGGCTCGGGCGCGCGGCGCTCCCGGAACACGAACATCACCGCGAACAGCACGGTGGCCGCACCCAGACCGAGGATCGGTGTGGACACCCACCCGTACTTCGTGCCGCCCCAGTCGGTGAGGAGCACGAAGCAGGTGATCGCAGCGACGAGCAGCAGTGCTCCCTGGTAGTCGACCTTGTGCTCGGTGCGCTTCACCGGGGCGTGCAGGTAGCGACCCACGACGTAGATCGCCACGAGCCCGAGGGGCACGTTGATGTAGAAGGCGAGCCGCCACGACAGGTGCTCGGAGAAGATCCCGCCGAGGATCGGGCCGCCCACGCTCGACACCAGGAACACAATGCTCGAGTAGCCGATGAACTTCGCGAGGTCACGGGTGGGCACGAGGTCGCCGAGGATCGCGAACGGGAGCGACATCAGCCCGCCCGCGCCCAGGCCCTGCACCGCCCGGAACCCGATGAGCTGCCCCATCGACTGCGCCATGCCGCACAGGATCGAGCCGACCATGAACACCACGAGCGCGAACAGGAAGATCCGCTTGCGGCCGTAGAGGTCGCCCAGCTTGCCGTACAGCGGCGTGCTCGCCATCGCGGTGAGGAGGTACGCGGTCGCCAGCCACGACAGCTCCCTGATGCCGTGGAGGTCGCCGACGATGGTCGGCGACGCGGTGGCGACGATCGTGGTGTCGAGCGACGACAGGGCGTTGCCGATCATCAACCCGCCGAACACGATCCACACCGCGCGCGGGACGGGCGCAACCCCTGTGCTGCCCGTTCCCCCCGTCGTCACGTGGCTGTCCCCCTCGGTGCGCCGATCGTAGGGGCACGCGGTCGAGTGCGCATCCCGAGCGCGGCGCGGTCCGCGGTCGTGCCGCGGTCGTGCCGTGGACGTGCCGGGCGGCGCGGCGGCGCGGCTCGCCGAGCGACCCGGCACCGCCGTCGGACGAAGCGCCGGTCCGGTGCGACTAGCGTCCGGCGGGATTCCGGTTCCGAGGGGGAGACGATGAGCTACACCCGCGACGAGATCGACGCCGCGTTCAAGAAGTTCCAGGCGGCCGCCGAGCACGCCTGCGCCACCGGCGACTGGACGCAGTGGTCCGAGTGCTTCACCGAGGACGCCCAGTACTACGAGCACCACTACGGGCGCTTCGAGGGTCGCCCGCAGATCCTCGAGTGGATCTCCGCGACCATGAGCGAGCCGATCAACTGCGACATGATCGACTTCCCCGCCGACTGGTACGTGATCGACGAGGAGCAGGGCTGGGTCATCTGCGCGATCTGGAACGTGATGCGCGACCCGGGCGACGGAAGCGTCCACCGCGAGATCAACTGGACCAAGCTCCACTACGCCGGCGACGGCCTGTTCTCCTATGAGGAGGACATCTACAACCCGGTCGAGTTCGGGGCGATGATCAAGGGCTGGCTGGCGGCGAAGAAGCGAGTGGCCGAGCAGGCCTCGGGAGCGAGCTGATGACGACGACCGGGAGCCCGCGACCCCAGGTGACGCAGCGGGTGGAGTCGGACAGCTAGTCGGGGGCGGCCGCGATGGGCACCTGCGAGGGCAAGGTCGCACTCGTCACCGGGGCGAGCCGCGGGATCGGCGCGGCCGTCGCGTACCGCCTCGCGGCGGAGGGGGCGGCCGTCGCGGTCACCGCGCGCACGGCCGACGCACACCCGACCCTCGAGGGCTCGCTGCGCGAGACGGTGCAGCGGATCGAGGCCGCGGGCGGGCGGGCCGTCGCGATCGTGGCCGACCTCGCCGACGGCGACGATCGGGCCCGCATCGTTCCGGAAACCGAGGCCGCGCTCGGGCCCGTCGACATCCTCGTCAACAACGCGGCGGCCGCGTTCTACCTCCCCACGCCGGAGATCTCGCTCAAGCGCCGACGGGTGATGTACGAGCTCAACGTGCACGCGCCGATCGACCTCGCGCAAGGGGTGATCCCCGGGATGCGCGCGAAGGGCGCGGGCTGGATCGTCAACGTGTCGAGCGTGACCTCCCGTCACCCCGCGGGCCCGCCGTTCCCGGCCGGGCAGTCGGTCGGCGCCACGGCGGCGACCTACGGGTCGTCGAAGGCGGCGCTCGAGCGGTACACGACCGGACTCGCGAGCGAGCTGTACGCCGACGGCATCGCGGTGAACTCGGTCGCGCCGGTGGCCGCGGTGCGCACCCCGGGTGCCGACGCGCTCGTGGCCGACCTCATGGCCCGCAACCCCGCTCTGGTCGAGCCGATGGAGGTCATGGTCGAGGCGATCCTCGCGCTGTGCACCACCGACCCCGCCGTGCTCACCGGGCGGATCGTGCTCTCGGGCCCCCTGCTCGCCGAGCTCGGCATCACCCCCAGGAACCTCGACGGCTCCCCCATCCCCTGACCCCCGATGCGCTTCTCACCGTCGATACGTCGGCGGCATCGACGGTGAGAAGCGCATAAGCACGGGCGGCATCGACGGTGAGAAGCGCATCGGCGCGGGTGGGGGGCGTCAGATGGTGCGGTCGAGGGTCCAGGTGGTGCGGCTCATGTGGAGGCGGTGACGGGGGCCGGGGAGCGACGGGTCCTGGGCCTCGTAGCCGGCGTCGCCGGCCCACATCGCCACCAGCCCGTCGTCGCCCTTCACGATGGTTGTCTCGTAGACCTCGGGGTCCCGGGCGTGGGCGTCGGCCATGAGCGTCGCCACGTGGGCGAAGTCGCTCATGTAGCGCAGCGTCATCCACGTGGGCGGGGCGAGCTCCACCTCTCCCGCATCGCGGCGCACGAGCGCGTCGGCGGGACGCATCCAGTCGGAGTCGTGGATCTCCCCACCGTCGATCGTCACGACATGGTCGGCTGCGGCCGGTCCGACGAAGAACCAGGTGGCGAACCGCCGGGGTGCGAGTGCCGGCGGGGTCCAGTGCGCGAACCACGCCAGCTCCTCGACCACGACGGCCATCCCCGCCTCCTCGACCGCCTCGCGCGCGGCGGCCCGGCGCGCGGCGGTCTCGGCGTCGGGCGCGCCCTCCATGTCCTCGGCGTCGATCCGGCCGCCGGGAAACACCCACATGCCGCCGAACGCGAGCTTCGAGTTCTTGCGCAGCATCAGCGTCTCGATGCCGTCGGCGCCGTCGCGCACGATGACGACGGTCGCGGCGGGGACGATCGACTCGTCGGGCTCGTTGTCACGGAACCACGCCTCCAGGCGCGACGCGTGCTCGGTCATCCGAGATGCCTCCTCAGGAACGCGATGGTGGCGTCGCGGGCGCGGGCGAACCCCTCGCCGTCGTACGGCACGAAGTGGTCGCCGGGCTCGATCACGAGCTCCTTCGGCTCGCCGGCCCGGGCGAATGCCGCCAGCGCGATGCTGGCCGGGGCGACCCGGTCCTCGTCGGCCACGATCATCAGCAGCGGCGTGGGCGAGACGTGCGCGGCCGCGAGCCCCGGGTCGAAGGACAACGGGCCGCCGTCGTTGCGCACGGTGACCTCGTTGCACCATCGCGACCGGGGTCGGTCGCCCCACTGGGCGAACCAGCGCCACGACTCCGGCTGACCGAGGAACGCGGGCTCGCCCGCCACTTCGGTGACCACCGGGATGGGCCCGAACGGGTCGACGGGATCGCCCGGGGTGCCGGCCAGGAGCGCGTCGCGCAGGACGGGCCACGCCGCCAGCTCGTCGTCGTCGTAGTCCTCCGCGATCCCCGCGAAGGGCACCTGGGCCACCACCGCGGCGACCCGCCGGTCGGCCGCCCCCACCACGAGCACCTCTCCCCCGCTGAAGCTCGACCCCCAGAGCGCGATCCGGTCGGCGTCGATCCCCGGCTCGGCCGCCAGCCGCTCGAACGCGACGCGGTAGTCGCGGGCCTGGGCCCAGATGTCGATCTCCTGGCGCGGCTCGCCGTCGCTCGCGCCGAGGTTGCGGTGGTCGTAGGCGAGCACCGCGAACCCGGCCGCGGCGAGCGCGTCGGCCATCTGCTCGACACCCATCTCCTTCGTGGCCGAGAAGCCATGGGCCATCACCACGCCCGCGACCGGTGCGCCGGCCGACGCGCCGGCGGGCCGGTACAGCGAGCCCCGGAGCACCGTGCCGTCGCGCGCCGAGAACTCGACGTCGGTGCGGACGAACGTGCCCGCGTCGCCCACGCCGGGCGCCTCCGGCCCCGGACCGCCCTGATCCGGCGCGCTCACGTCCCCACCGGCGTGGGCAGGCGCGGCAGCATCCCGGCCGCGGTGTAGATGGCGTCGATCAGGGCCATGTTGGCCGCCGAGTCGGCCGGCGGGGTGAGCACCGGCCCACCCTCGCGCACCGCGGCGTGGAACGCTCGCAGCTGGTACCAGTACGTGCTCCCCTCGCCCTTGACCATCTGCCGGCGGGGCTCGTCGCCCAGCTTCCGCTCACGCAGCTTGAGACTCACCCGGTTGAAGCTGTGGGGCCGCGTGGGATTGAGCACCGACAGCAGGCCGAAGTCACCCTGCACCCGCAGGTCGATCATCGGGCGGGCCAGGCTGTACATCGCCACGGTGATGCGGCCGGTGCGCCCGTCGGGCCAACGCAGGCCGGCTCGGATCCATCGGTCGATCCCCGGCGACTTCTCCTTCGCCGTCGCCCGCACGACCGCCGGCTCGGCGCCGGCGACGGTGCGGACCTGGTGCACGGCGTAGCACCCCATGTCCATGAGCGAGCCACCGGCGAGGGTGAGGTCGAAGCGGATGTCACCGGGCTTGAAGTACGGGATGATCGCCCGGGCCTCGATGTGCTGGACCCGGCCCATCGCCTCCTCCTGCACGAGTGCGACCACGAGGTCGGCGAGCGGGTGGTAGCGCCAGTGGAACGCCTCCATCACCACGAGGCCGGTCTCGTCGGCGACCGCCTTCACCGCGAGGGCCTCCTCCGCATTGGCGGTGAACGGCTTCTCGCACAGCACGTGCTTGCCCTGCCGGAGCGCGGCGATGGTCCAGTGACCGTGGAGGCCGTTGGGCAGCGGGTTGTAGACGGCGTCGATCGTGGGGTCGCTCACCAGCGCCTCGTACGACGCGTGCACCGACGAGATCCCGTGCTTGCGGGCGTAGTGCTCGGCCCGCCGGGCGTCCCGGGCCGCGACGGCCACCACCTCGACGCCGTCGATCTTCGCCGCGGGCTCCAGCACGGCGGTCGGCGCGATGCGCGACGCCCCGAGGATCCCGATGCGCAGTGGAGTCACGAGCCGGAGCGTAGCGAGCGTCCCCACCTGCACCGACGAGCCCGACCCGCCGAACCCTCGGTGGAGGGCCTACGGTGGACCTCGTGCCCGGCGACGGCGGACGACTCCTGGCCGTGGTCGGGCTGCTCGCGCTCACCGGCGCGGTTGCAGCCCCGGCCGGCGCCGCCGGCGACGCGCCCGACACGCGCGACGCGCCCGACACACGCGTCGCGGCGGTGGTGGCCCGCGACCTGCGCGACCATCCGGAGATGCCCGGCGAGGCAGTGGACGCGCGGGCACCCGGGCTCGCCCTCGCGGTGGCTGCCGGGTACGCCGACGTCGCGACGAAACGGCCACTCACCGTCGACACGCCGTTCCGCATCGCCAGCGTCACCAAGACCTTCGTCGCCGCGACGGCCCTGAAGCTGGCCGAGCAGGGCCGCCTCGACCTCGACGCCCCGATCGACACCCTCCTGTCGCCCCGGACCGCGGCGATCCTGGCCGCCGACCGCTACCCCATCGACCGGATCACCGTCCGCCAGCTGCTCGGCCACACCGCAGGCCTCTTCGACTACGCGAGCAGCGCCGCGTACGACGCCCGCACTGCTGCCGATCCGTCACACCTGTGGACGCGGGAGGAGCAGGTCCGGCTCGCGGTGGACCACGGCGAGCCCCTCGCCCCGCCCGGCGCCAAGTTCCACTACTCCGACACCGGCTACGTCCTCCTCGGCGAGATCATCGAGCGGTCCACCAGCGTCGACATCGGCACGGCCGTCCGCACCGTGCTCGACTTCGACACGCTCGGGCTGGCCGACACCTGGTGGGAGGCGCTGGAAGCCGCCCCGCCGGGTCTCCCGCCGCTCGCGCACCAGTACGACGGGCGGGAGTTCGACGGCGCCACGCTGCACCCCTCCTACGACCTCTACGGCGGGGGCGGACTGGTGTCGACCGTCGGCGACGTGACCACCTTCTTCCGTGCCCTCTTCGACGGCGACGTCTTCGCCGACCCGGCCACGCTCGAGACGATGCGGACGGTCTCGCGCCCGGGCCGGGCCGAGGGCGGGGCGCTCGGCCTGTTCCGGTACCGGATCGCCGGGGTCCCCTGCTGGGGCCACCCCGGCTTCTGGGGCACGGTTGCCTACGCCTGCCCCGACCGCGACCTCGCGTTCACGATCGCGACCAACCAGGCCGACGAGTCGTCCATCGACACCACCCGGCTCGAGCGCGCCGTCGTGCGGGAGGCCCGCCGCGCGGCAGGGAGCCGCTGACCCGGGGCGCTTGGCGACCGTCCCGGGGCCGGTGCCATGATCCGCACGCACGAACGGCCCGGCGCCGGCCGCCCGCGCCGAGGCCGACGGCGCGACCGAGGGGGGACAGTGCTCGACGGAATCCGGGTGGTCGACCTGTCGACCGAGATCGCGGGGCCGTACTGCACCAAGCTCCTGGCCGACGCCGGCGCCGACGTGGTGAAGGTCGAGCCGCCCGCCGGCGACCCGCTGCGGCGCTGGGGCCCGTCGGCGGCCCAGGGCACGGGCGCGCTGTTCGAGTTCTGCAACACCACCAAGCGTGGGATCGTCGGCACCATCACCGATCCCGAGGTGGTGGACCTCTGCGTCGACGCCGACATCGTGGTGCACGACGCGGCGCCGGGCACCTTCCCCGTCGCGCCGCTCCTGGAGCGCAACCCGTCGCTCGTGGTGGTGTCGATCAGCCCGTTCGGCCAGGACGGGCCCTGGCGCGACCGTCCGGCGACCGAGTTCACGATCCAGGCCGAGTGCGGGTCGATCGCCGGCCGGGGACTGCCCGACGCGCCGCCCTTCTACGCGGGCGGGCGCATGGGCGAGTGGGTCGGCGGCGTCTACGCGGCGGTCGCCGCGGCCGCCGCGCTGCGTGAGGCCCAGCGCAGCGGCCATGGCGAGCACGTCGACGTCGCGCTGCTCGCGGTGATGTCGCTCACCATGAACACCTACACGGCGCTGATGGCCGACATGGTCGGCTGGCCGCCGCCGGTGCGGCCCACCCGCACGGTCGAGGTGCCCTCGATCGAGCCGACGGCCGACGGCTACGTGTGCTTCACCACCAACAGCGTCCAGCAGCTCAGCGACTTCATGGTGCTCATCGGCCGCCCCGACCTGCTCGACGACGAGCGTTGGTTCCGCCACCCCAGCCGTTGGGCCGGACGCGACGAGTTCCTCGCCATGGCCCACGAGTACACGACGCCCCGACCGAGCGCGCAGGTGCTGGCCGAGGCCGAGGAGCTGCGCATCCCGAGCGGCCCGGTGGGCAACGGCGCGACCGTCACCACCTTCGACCACTTCCAGGTGCGGGGCGCGTTCGTGCCGTCGCCGTCGGGCCGGTTCGTGCAGCCCCGGGCTCCGTACAAGATCTCCGGTGTGGAGCCCCGGCCGTTCGCGAAGGCGCCCGCGCTCGGCGAGCACGCGGGCACGATCGACTGGCACCCCCGGGATCGCACCGCCCCCACCGGCGACCGGCGACTCCCCCTCGACGGCGTGCGGATCCTCGACCTCACGGCGTGGTGGGCCGGGCCGGCGGGCGGGCACCTGCTCGCCCTGCTCGGCGCCGACGTGATCAAGGTGGAGTCGGTCACCCGGCCCGATCTCATGCGCTACTCCGCCACGAAGCAGCCCCCCACCGAGCAGTGGTACGAGTGGGGCTTCATCTTCCACGGGGCCAACAACACCAAGCGGGGCATCACGCTCGACCTCACCCGCGAGGAGGGCAAGGACCTGCTGCTCCGCCTCGCGGCGGAGTCCGACGCGCTCATCGAGAACTACACGCCCCGGGTGATGGACAACTTCGGTCTCACCTTCGACGTGCTGCACGAGGCCAACCCCCGCCTGGTGATGACCCGCATGCCGGCCTACGGGCTCGACGGCCCGTGGCGCGAGCGCACCGGGTTCGCGCAGACGATGGAGTCGATCACCGGCATGGCCTGGGTCACCGGGTGGGCCGACGGACCGCCGGTGCTGCACCGGGGCGCGTGCGACCCGCTCGCCGGGGCCCACGCGGTGCTCGCCACCATCCTCGCGCTGCGCGAGCGCGATCGCACCGGCGACGGCCGACTGGTCGAGGCGACGATGATCGAGGCCGCGCTCAACGCGGCGGCCGAGGTGCTCGTGGAGCACCAGGCGTCGGGCACCCTGCTCACCCGTGACGGCAACCGCGGCCCGGTGAGCGCGCCGCAGGGCGTGTACCGCTGCGCGGGCGACGAGGAGTGGGTCGCCATCGCCGTCGCGACCGACGAGCATTGGGACGCGCTGCGCCGGTTCCTGGGCGACCCCGCCTGGGCGGCCGATCCCGAGCTCGCGACCGCCGACGGGCGACGCGCCGCGCACGACCGGCTCGACGCCCACCTCGGCGAGTGGACGGCCGACCGCAACGCCCGCGTGCTGTCGGAGGAGCTGTGCGCCGCGGGCGTGCCGGCGGGCTACGTGTGCGACGGCCGCGACATCCGCTTCAACCCCCAGCTCGACCACCGCCGGTTCTTCGAGACCGAGGACCACCCGGTGACCGGGCCGGTGCAGGTCCCCAACGCGCCGTGGCGGTTCGCGGGGATCACCGCACCGTGGCTGCGCCGCCCGGCGCCCACGCTCGGGCAGCACAACGACGAGGTGCTCGGCGGCATCCTCGGGCTCGACGCGGCGGAGCTCGCCCGCCTGCGCGAGATCGGCATCATCGGCGAGACCCCGAAGGGGGCATGACGCACATGGCCATCGAACCGGGCGAGTGGGGCTACGCCACCGACTTCGCCGACGTGAACGGGCAGGTCGCGATCTGCGGCGTGGGCGACTCCGACATGTCGAAGGCGTCGGGCCGCACCACCACCGAGATCGTCGGTCAGGCCGTCGAACGCGCCCTGGCCGACGCCGGCCTGGAGCCCACCGACATCGACGGGCTCATGTACTCGCCGATGCCCGAGCAGTTCGGCGTTGCCGCGTTCCACGAGTACTTCGGCACCAGCCACGACATCTGGGAGTCGAAGCGGGGCGGCGGCACCGTGGGCGCGGCCACCGCGCCGTACCACGCGGCCGAGGCACTGCGCGACGGGCGCGCGACGTACGTGCTCAACACCTTCGGCGTTGCCTGGGCCACTCAACGGGGTGAGATGACCGGCGGGCCGGGTGAGGCCCACGCGCAGGACCTGTTCAAGCAGAACCTCGAGATCCCGCTCGGCTGGTTCCCCCAGCCCGTGTACTTCGCGACGATCGCCCGCCGGCACATGCACGACTTCGGCACCACCGAGGAGCAGCTCGGCGCGATCGCGGTGGCCTGCCGCCGGCACGCGAACCTCAACCCCGAGGCGGTGATGCACGAGAAGCCGCTGTCGATGGAGCGGTACCTCGCGTCGCCCAAGTTCGTCGACCCGTTCCGCAAGGAGGACTGCTGCCTCATCTCCGACGGCGGCGGCGCCTACATCATGACCACGCCCGAGCGGGCGGCCGACGCCCCGAAGCGGCCGGCGATCGTGGCCGGCCTGGGGATGGGCAACGCGTACACCGGCACCCACTGGGCACAGCAGCCGGCGTTCACGTCGACGCCGTCGGTGTTCTCGGCGCCGGCCGCGTTCTCGATGGCCGGGCTCACGCCCGCCGACGTCGACCTGTTCACCTGCTACGACCCGTTCACCATCGTCACGCTCATGCAGATCGAGGACAGCGGGTTCTGCGAGAAGGGCGCGGGCGGCGAGTTCGTGGCCGGCGACACGTTGCACTACGACTCCGGCAAGCTCGCGCACAACACCCATGGCGGGATGCTCTCCCACGCCTACGTGCTCGGGATCTCGCACGTCGTGGAGGTGGTGCGCCAGCTCCGGGGCGAGGCCGCGGCCCAGGTGGCCGACTGCGAGGTCGGCGTGTACGGCGGCTACACCGGCCCGCAGGGCTCCACGCTCGTGCTCACGAAGGGCTGATCCGATGACCGCGTCGACCCCGAAGCCCAAGGTCAAGACGGACGAGACCTCGCATCGGGTGGAGGGGCACATCACCCGGTCCACCTTCCCCCTGCCCGACGTCACCTGGCCGTACACCGCCGAGTTCTGGGCCGCGGCCGACCGCCACGAGCTGCGCATCCCGGTGTGCGACACCTGCGGGCGCTACCGCTGGTACCCGAAGGCCACGTGCCTGTACTGCGACGGGGAGCCCTATTCGTGGTCCGAGGTGAGCGGCCGGGGCACCCTGTTCTCGTGGGTGGTCGTCGCCCACCCGTTCCTCCCCCAGTTCGCCGACATGGTCCCCTACGTGCCCGCGCTCGTCGCCCTCGAGGAGGACCCCGCGGTGCGGGTGCCCACCCGGATGGTCGACTGCGATCCGGCCGACCTCACCTTCGACATGCCCGTGACGGTGACGTTCCGCGAGATCGCCTTCACCGGGGTCGACGGCTCGGTGACCGCGCCGCTGTTCGTCCCCGCGTAGCGTTCCGTCCCCGGCGGACCCCCGCTCCCCCAGCCCAGGAGACCCGCGTGCAGCCGACCTTCGTTCCCGTGGCCCCCATGTGGTGGGTCTCCAACTTCGGCGGACTCGTCGCCAACGGGATCATCGCCGCCCGCAAGAAGTCGAAGCTCACGCGCCTGGTGTTCGGCGCCGCGGTGGTGACCCACGTGGTCGAGGCCGGCTACGCCTACCGCACCGCGACGCGCGAGGGCCTCGACGACGCCGCCTGGAAGTGGGGCCTGCAGACCCTGGCGGTCGGCTTCCCGTCGCTGATCGCGCTCCACGAGCTCCTCGCCGAGCGCGAGGAAGCCCGCCTCCTCGAGGGCTGAGCCCGTGCGGGCGTTCACCGGCGGCACCGTCCTCACGATGGACGGCGCGACCGCGGGCGCCGAGGTGGTGGTGGTCGACGGCGGGCGAATCGTCGCAGTCGGCGGTCGGGAGCTGCTGACGCGCCCCGACGTCGCGGGCGCCGAGGTCGTCGACCTCGCCGGCGGCGTGCTCGTCCCGGGGCTGATCGACGCGCACAACCACCTCTCCGTGTCGGCGCTGCACCCCCAGTGGCACGACGTGCGCGGCGTGGGCGACCGCGACACCCTGGTCGCCGCCATCCACGCGCAGGCTGCCGCGTGGCCCGACACCGCGTGGGTGCGCTGCCAGGGGATCGACCTCATGGGGGCCGGCGCCGGCATCACCCGCCACAACCTCGACGCCGCCGGGCTCGACCGCCCGGTGATCGTCGCCGACTACACACTGCACCAGTGCGTGGTGAGCACGGCCGGCCTCGACGCGCTGGGCATCGGGCGCGACACCCCCGACCCGCCCGCCGGCGAGATCGCGCGTGACGGCTCGGGCGAGGCCACCGGCATGTTGGTCGAGCAGGCGTGGTCGGTCGCCCACGCCCGGTCGATGGCGGACTTCACCGATCCCGACCGCTGGGCGGAGCACGTGGCCGACCGGGCCCGGGCCCTGCTCGCCGAGGGGATCACCTGCGTGCACGACGCCGCCTGCGCCCCCGAGGCCGAGGCGCTGTTCGCCACGATGGTCCGGGCCGGCACCCTGCCCGTCGACGTGGTGGGCATGCCCCACCCCGCCGCGCTGCTGCTCAACGAGCACACCGCCCGGCTCGACGGTCCGCCCACCGGCGAGGGCGACGACCGCTTCCGGGTGGGTGCGGTGAAGCTGTTCGCCGACGGCGGCGTGGCCATTGCGCTCGACGCGCGTGTGGGCGGCCGGCCGTTCCGACTCGGCACCCTGTTCGGCGACCTCCAAGAGCACGCGGTGCAGGCCGCCGACCGGGGCTTCCGCATCGGCGTCCACGCCATGGGCAACGCCGGGGTGCAGGCCATGATCGACACCGCCGGGGTGATCGCCCGGCGCCACCCCGGGGTCGACCACCGGTTCCGGGTGGAGCACGCGGGCGTCACCAGCCCCGCGCAGTGGCGGGCGCTCGCCGACCTCGGCGCCGTCGCCGTGGTGCAGCCCGGCTTCGTGCAGCACGTGGGCGAGCAGGCCAGCGGCGTGCGCTTCGACGACCACCATTGGCTCGCGTTCGCCGGGCTCGCCGGGGCCGGCGTGCGCCTGGCGGGGTCGAGCGACGACCCGTGCGCGCCGAGCAGCCCGGTGTGGGGCGCTGACCTCGGCGTGCTGCGCCGCACCGCGTCGGGCAAGGACTTCGAGCCGGAGCAGTCGGTCCCGTTCACCGACTGGCTCGAGGCATACACCGTCGGCGCCGCCTACGCCGGCGGCCAGGAGCACGAGCGGGGCTCGATCACGCCGGGAAAGCTCGCCGACCTCGTGGTGCTCGACCGGGCCGACACGGGTGCCCGGGTCCTCCAGACATACAAGCGCGGCGCCCTCGTCTCCTCCTGACGCCCCTCCTCGCACCGCCGGACCGCGAGATGCGCCGTCGAGCGGCGCCAGAACGCAGGTCGGGGCCGTGGTCTAGCGTCGGGGAATGGCCACCGTCACCCGCTACTCGCTCGACGCCGCGCTCGCCGACCCCGACGCCGTCGCCGCCACGATCGCCCTCGACGGCGTGGTGATCGTCGAGGGGTTGCTCGCGGCTGCCGTGGTGGAACGGGTCAACGACGAGGTCGCGGCGTCGGTCGCGGCCGCCGACCCCGACGAGAGCCTCTTCAACCCCGTGATGTCGGCGTTCCACGGGCCCAACACCCGGCAGGTCGCCGGGGTGCCGGGCCTGTCGCGCACCTTCGCCGTCGACGTGATGTGCCACCCGCTCTACCTCGCGCTGTGCGACCGGATCCTCCTGCCGTCGTGCTCCCGCTATCAGCTCAACCTCGGTCACTGGCTCCAGCGGGGCCCCGGCGCCGAGGAGCAGTGGATGCACCGCGACGAGCTGGTGTGGAACGACGTGCCCTGGCCGCACCCGGAGCTGCAGGTGGCGTCGGTGATCGCCTTCGTCGACTTCACCAAGGACAACGGCGCCACCCGCGTGGTCCCGGGCAGCCACACCTGGGCCGACCGGGGGCTCCCGGCCGTGGAGCAGATGGCCACCCCGGTGGAGCCCGACCAGATCGCGTACGCCGAGATGCCGGCCGGCTCCGCGGTGATCTACTCGGGCGGCACGATCCACGCCGGCGGGTCCAACGTCACCGACATCCCCCGCCGGGCCGCGCACCTCAGCTACACACTCGGCTGGCTGCGCACCGAGGAGAACAACTACCTCTCGGCACCGCCCGCGTATGCGGCAACGCTCCCCCGTGAGGCCCAGGAGCTGCTCGGCTACGCGATCCACGACTCCATCGGCCGCGGCGGCGGCTACCTCGGCATGGTCCGCATGCAGGACCCCGTCGACCTCCTCCAGCGGGGCGAGCTCTGACCCACCACGCGCTCGCAGGCGCGGGTGCGCCACACCTCGAGCGTCCGGATCCGGCGATCAGGAGCCGATCGCGTCCATCGAACCCTTCATGTAGGTGTCGATGTCGTTGGCCTTGAACACCGCGATCCCCTTCATGTCGGGGAGGTAGTACTCGAAGCCGTCGTCGTCGAGCGCGGCGGCCATGTCGGCCGCGACCTCGGCGGCCGGCACCTTCGGCCCGTCGTACGCCGCGCCCTCCTCGTCGGGCTTGTCCCAGATCTCGGTGTCGACCGCGCCGGGGATCACCAGCTTGACCTTGATCGGCGTGTTCCAGAGATCGAGCTTCACCGCCTCGGTCCAGCCGCACATGGCGAACTTGCTCGCGCAGTACGCCGACTCCCGGGGAATGCCGAGGCGCCCGCCGAGGCTCGACACGTTCATGATCGTGCCGCTCCCCCGCTCGAGCATCCTCGGGAGCACCGCGAGCGCGAGGCGCACGGGCGCGTGGAAGTTGACGTCCATCACCCGCTCCACCTCGTCGGGGGTGGCCCGGATGACGGGCCGCACGCCCGGGATCGCGGCGTTGTTCACCAGCACGTCGATCCCGCCCCAGTGGTCCCACGCGGTGTCGATGATCCGTTGCCCGGCGTCGCGCTCGCCGACATCGGCCACCCACATGGCGGAGTCGGGCGCGCCGGGCGTGCACTCCGCGAGCACCTCGGCCAGGCGGTCCTCCCGCCGAGCCACGAGTCCGACGGTGTCGCCCTGCGCGGCGAGGTGGCGCGCCAGCGCGGCCCCGATCCCCGACGACGCCCCGGTGATGAGCACGGTCCGGCTCATTGCATTCCCTCCCCTGTGTGGCGCGACCCGGCTGGGACGCTTCCTCCCCCGTCTCGGGTCCGCCGCACACGCTCGGCTCTCCGGGACAGCATCTATCGGTCGCAATGCTCCCTCATGTCGGTCCCGTGGGCGCCGACTCAGGCGTGGCCGGCTTCGCGCTGCTGGCGCATCCAGTTGACCGACCCCTCGAGGAACGCGCCCACGTTCTGGGCCTTGTTCTTGGCGACGCCCTCGAACCATGCCGGCACGTACACCTGGAGCTCGTCCGCATAGAGCGCGGCCATCATCCCGTCGACGAACTCGTCGACGGGGATCTTCTCGATGTCGGGCGACAGGGGGTCGTTGTCGGGCACGAGGAACAACGGCGTGTCGACCACGCCCGGGTACACGATGTTGACCCGGAGGCCGAGGTCCCACACGTCGATCGCCATCGCCTCGGCGAACACCGACAGCGCCGCCTTCGACGCGTCGTAGGCACCCTCGCCCGGCGACGACAGCGTGGCCGCGACCGACGACACCATCACGATGCGGCCCGAGCCCCGCTCCACCATGTGCGGGAGCAGCCGCAGCGTGAGCCGGACCGGCGAGCTGTAGTTGATCCGCATGACCTCGTCGGCCGTCTCCGGCGTGAGGGCGGTCACGTGCTTGTGCTTCGGGATGCCGGCGTTGTTGACGAGCACGTCGACGCCACCGAGCTCGGTGATGGCGGTGGCGGCGAGCACGTCGACCTGACCCCAGTCGGAGAGGTCGACCGGCCACATGCGCGACTCGGGCGAGTGCTCCCGCACGGCGGCGAGGGTGGCGGCGAGCCGCTGCTCGTTGCGGCCGACGAGGCCGAGGACGGCGCCCTCCGACGCGAGCCGGACGGCCAGCGCGGCGCCGATGCCCGACGACGCTCCGGTCAGCAGGATGCGAGAGCCCCTCGGCTCGAGTCCCGGTGCCATGTGGTTCCCCCCACTCGTGGATGCGTGAACGGCGGTCGTTCGTGGCCCCGCCGGGACCGTCCGCCGTTCACCTACGGTGCGCAGGCTTCCCATACCGGGCGTCGGCGTCAAGTCCGGGCGTCGCTCCCCTGGGCCAGGCGGGTCGAGCCGGGTCCGGCCGGGTCCCGCACGAGAACGTGGGAGCATGGGGCGATGGGCCCCCGGCTGACCATCACCCTCGACTGCAACGACCCCGCCCGGCTCGCGCAGTTCTGGTCGGAGGCGCTCGGCTACGAGGACGGCGGCCGCCACGACGAGTTCTGGCCGCTGCTCCCGCCCGACGACACCGAGCCGATGCTCGTGCTGCAGGAGGTCACCGAGCCGAAGGTCGCCAAGAGCCGGATGCACCTCGACGTGCACGTGGAGGACCTCGCCGCGGAGGTGGTCCGCCTCGAGGACCTCGGTGCCCACCGGGTCGATCCCGACCCGGTCGAGGGCCACGGCCACGTCTGGTACGTGATGGCCGACCCCGAGGGCAACGAGTTCTGCGTGGTCAAGCGGCCGGGATGAGCGTGGGCGCGCCCGACCCCGGTGCCGATCCGCAAGGCCGCTCCACGGGCGGCCCGGAAGGCCACTCGGCGGGCCACCCGGAAGACCAGCCGACCGACCACCCGGGAGTCGGCGCCGTCGGCACCGCGACGGGCGGGCGGGCGGACGGGCCACGGCCGCGCCAGACCCCGGTGCGGGCCGCGTGGGGCGTCGCCTACCGCACCACGACCATGCTCGGCGCGGCGCTCCTCGCTGCGCTCGCGTTCGCCCAGGACACGCTCGTCTGGGACCTGGTGGGCGCGGTGCTGGTGGCCTTCGCGATCGTCGACCTGATCCTGCTCGTGGCGGTCACCTGGTTCCAGTGGCGCCACCGCGACGACTGATCTCTCCGGCGGCGCTCACTCCTGTCTTCGGGCGAGGGCGGCCTGGAGGTCGCGTTGGTGCTGGAGGATGTGGTGGCGGCGACAGCGGAGCTCGAGGTTGGCGAGGTTGGTGGGGCCGTGGGCGGTCCAGTGGACGATGTGGTGGGCGTCGCACCACTCCGCAGGGGCGGTGCAGCCGGGTTCGACGCAGCCACCGTCGCGGATCCCGAGCGCCCGGCGCTGCGCCCGGTTGAGCATGCGGGTCTGGCGTCCGACGTCGAGGACCTCGGATCTGCCTCGCATCATCACGCGGCCGATGGCGGCGTCACAGGCGAGCATGGCGGCGACGGCGGGCGAGACGGGCCCGGAGCCCGCGATCTCACAGCAGCCGTGCTCCAGGTCGGGGCTCGGGCGGCCGGCGAGGGTGTCGATGTCGACGGTGATGTCGAGGTTGATCGGCGGTGGTCGTTCACCGGACGCGAGGCGCACGAGTGCATCGGCCCGGCGTTGCGCGCGGGTGCGGGGTGCGGCGATGCCGTCGAAGCCGTCGGGCGGCTCCATGCGGTCGAGGACCCGGACCAGCGTCGCCGTCGACACGGCATCGAGACGACCGTCGAGGTGGCCGACGCCTTCGAACGTGGAGACGATGTCGAGGTAGCTGCCCGTGATCTCCTTCACGGCTCGGTCGTGGTCGTCGACCGCGTCCGCGCAGCGTCGCCAGTGCGCCATCGCCGCCCGGAACGCCGACGGATCCAACGCGCGCGCGGCGTCGAGCAGCACGTCTTCGTGCTGCTCGTAGAGGTCCTCCCGGTGCTTCACCGCCCGCGCCGCGACCTGCACGTGCGCGACTGAGATATCGCCGGCACCCAACGCCTTCGCCGTGACCTCGTGCCGGGCGACGTGGCGCGCCGAGCGCACCAACGTCGCCGCGTCCTGCCGGGTCACCGGCGTCCGGTGGGCGAGCCACGCCACCGGCGACACCGACCCGTCCAATGCCCACGCCGCATCGCGGTCCCATTCGCCGACCGCCGCGTGCACCAGGGCGTCGAGCCGCTCCCGGGCCGCGAGCAGCTCCACCACCTCCGCCGAACGCGCCGCCCCCGACCACCCCGCCCGGTCCACCACCATCGCGGCGTCGACGGCTTCACGCACCTGCCGGGCCGAGCCCTGCGCTGACGACATCACACCTCCCCGGACGCACCTCGGATCCGGACCCACCGGCACCAACCGCTGGATCTCGGAGCGACACACGGGGAAGTGGAACGCTGCGGCCAGCATACTCGAACGTACGTTCGACTGCAAGCCCGATTCCCGGAACTGGTTTACGATGCGCGGCACCTGACGCCCACGTCACCCAGGAGTCCCGATGAAGGCCCTCGTCTACGGGGTGGCCCCCGAGCCCACCGACGCCGCCCCGACCGGCAACCCGCTCCTCGACGGGCTGGCCAACACGCCGATGGGTCTCGTGGAGGTGGAGGACCCGCCGCTGCCCCGCCCCGACTGGGTCCGCATCAAGCCGCGCCTCACGGGCATCTGCGGCTCCGACGCGAAGCAGGTGTTCATGGACTGGGGGTCGGCGACCTCGAGGGAGCTGCCCACCAACCCCATGATCGACTTCTCCTCGTTCCCCCAGATCCTCGGGCACGAGGTGGTGGCCGACGTGGTGGAGGTGGGCCCCGAGGCCCAGGGCCTCGCCGTCGGCGACCGGGTGGTGCTCAACCCGTGGCTCTCCTGCGCACCCCGGGGCATCTCGCCGGTGTGCCCCGCGTGCGAGATCGGCGACCTCAGCCTGTGCTGGCACTTCACCGACGGCCCGCTCGCGCCCGGGATCCACATCGGCACGTCGAGAGACCTGCCGGGCGGCTACGCGAACTACATGGTCGCCCACGACTCGATGCTGTTCAAGGTGCCCGACTCGATGCCCGACGAGCTCGCGGTGTTCGCCGACCCGTTCGCGGTGTCGCTGCACTCGGTGACCCGTCACGCGCCGCAGCCGGGGAGCAAGGTGATCGTGTACGGCGCCGGCGCGCTCGGCAGCTGCGCGACCGCGATCCTGCGCACGCTGTACCCCGACGTCGAGGTCGGCGTGATCGCCCGCTTCGCGTCGCAGGCCGACCTCGCCAAGGCGCTCGGCGCGCACCGCGTGTTCGCGCACGAGCCGGCGAAGCAGCTGATCGAGGAGATCGCCGAGTGGTCGGGCGGCGTGCTCCGCGGCGACAACCCCATGCCGATGGCGTTCCCGGGCTTCATCGACGTCGTGTACGACACGATCACCCGCAAGGAGACCCTCGAGGTCGCGTCACGGGTGCTGCGTGCCCGCGGCACGATCGTGAAGGCCGGGGTGCACGGACCGATGGCCTGGGAGTGGACGCCGCTCTACTTCAAGGAGCTGTCCTGGGTCGGCTCCAACGCGTTCGGGTTCGAGGAGGTCGACGGCGTGCGCCAGCACGGCATCCAGCACTACCTCGACCTCGCGTCGTCGGGTCGCGTCGACCTGAGCCCGATGCTCACGCACACGTACCGGCTCGAGGAGTGGCGCGACGCGTTCACGTCGCTCGCCACCCAGGGCGACACCGGCGCGATCAAGGTGGCGTTCGACCAGCGCGGCAGCTAGCCCGATGGCCGCAGGCACCGGCGCCACCACCGGCACCGATCCCACCGCGCACTTCGACTGGACCGGGACGCGGGTCGTCGTCACCGGCACGTCGTCGGGCATCGGCGCCGCGCTCGCCCACGAGCTGGCGAAGGCGGGTGCGGTCGTGGCGATGTGCGCGCGCCGCACCGAGCTGCTCGACGCCGTGCTCGCCGACGCGCGCCGGCACTCCCCCGACTCCGTGGCGTTCACGGTCGACCTCGCCGACCTCGAGGCCGTCGACCGGTTCGCGGCCGACGCCACGGCGGCGCTCGGTGGGGTCGACGTGCTGATCCACAACGCGGCGCTGTCCAACTACCACGCGGGCGCGCTCGACACGCCGTGGGACGACGTCGAGTACCTCGTGCGGGTCAACTACCTGTCGCCGGTGCGCCTCACGCGCGCGCTGCTCCCGGCGATGCTCGCGCAGGGTTCGGGGCACGTGGTCGCGGTGTCGTCGATGGCGAAGCAGATGTCGTCGCCCGGCGAGTCGGCCTACGCGGCGACGAAGGCGGCGCTGTCGGCCTGGTTCGAGGCCCTCGCCACCGAGGAGTGGACCGGCGGCGTGCGCTTCCACCTCGTGTACCCCGCCCTCATCGGGCTGGAGCCCGGGGTCGACGCCGACGACTCGGTGGCCGACACGTCCGACAGCAGCGAGGTGATCCCCGCGCCGGTGCTGGCCCGGGCGATGCTGCGCCAGGTCGAGCGCGACGAGTCGAGCTGTTCATGCCGCACGCCGCGGCCGACCTCGTCCGGCACCGGGCGGCCAACCTGGTGCCGATGATCGAGATGATGTCCAACTGGTACGCGAGGACGGGAGGAACTCCGTGACCGAGACGATGCGCGGTGTGCGAGTGGTGGAGGTCGCCTCGTGGACCTTCGTGCCCGCGGCCGGGGCGATCCTGGCCGACTGGGGCGCCGACGTGCTCAAGATCGAGCACCCGGTCACCGGTGACCCTCAACGTGGGCTCGCCGCGCTCGGCGTCATGCCGGGGGCCGGCAGCGCCGGCGACTTCATGATGCAGGTGCCCAACCGGGGCAAGCGCAGCGTGGGCCTCGACATCGCGTCGGAGGAGGGGCGGGCGGTCCTCGCGAAGCTGGTCGCGACGGCAGACGTGTTCCTCACCAACATGCTCCCGTCGGTGCGGGGCAGGCTACGCATCGACGTCGACGACATCCGGGCCGACAACCCGGACGTGATCTACGTGCGCGGCCACGGGCAGGGCGCGCACGGCCCCGACGCCGACAAGGCCGCGTTCGACGGCACCGCCTACTGGGCCCGCGCGGGGATGGCCGACACCCTGCGCCCCGCCGAGCTCACCGAGCCGCTGGGGGCCCGGCCCGCGATCGGCGACGTGATGGGCGGGATGGCGATCGCCGGGGGCATCGCCGCCGCGCTGTTCGAGCGGGAGCGCACCGGAGTGGCCCGGGTGGTCGACATCTCGCTGCTCAACACCGGCATGTGGCAGCTCCAGGGCGACATCGCCATGAGCGGCGCCCTCGGGCTCGACGACGTGCTCCGGTTCGCCGGCGGCCGGGGCGGCAACCCGCTGGTGGCCAACTATCCGACCAAGGACGGCCGCTTCGTGTTCCTCAACATGATGCAGGCCGACCGGTTCTGGCCCGACCTGTGCACCCACCTCGGGCGGCCCGACCTCATCGACGACCCGCGCTTCGCGAACGCGGCGGTGCGGGCCGAGCACGGCGAGGAGTGCGTCGACGTGCTGAAGGAGGCGTTCCGCGCCCGGACCCTCGACGAGTGGCGTGAGGCGTTCACCACCCTGTCGGGCGCGTGGGCACCCGTGCAGCGGGCACCGGAGCTCAAGCGCGACCACCAGGTCGTCGCCAACGGCTACATCCAGGTGGTCACCGACGCCGACGGTCGCGACTACGACCTCGTGGGCGCGCCCGCCCAGTTCGACGGCGCCGCGCACGAGCTGCGGCCGGCGCCGAGCCACGGTGAGCACACCGACGAGGTGCTGCTCGACCTCGGGTACACGTGGGACGAGCTCATCGAGCTCAAGGTCGCCGGCACCGTCACCTGACCCCCCGATGCGCTTCTCACCGTCGATCCGAGGTCGGCATCGACGGTGAGAAGCGCATCGTCGGGGCCGGGATCGACGGTGAGAAGCGCATCGTCGGGGCCGGGATCGACGGTGAGAAGCGCATCGTCAGGTGAGCTCGGGCCAGAGGGTGAGGGCGTTGGCCCCGAGGTAGGCGGCGCGGTCGGCGTCGGAGAGCTTGGCGGCGGCCCGCCGCCCCTCCTCCACGATCTCGGGATACGGCGCGTGGTGGGTCTGCGACCAGTCGGAGCCCCACAGGAGCCGCCCGCCGAACGCCGCGGCCAGCGCGGCCACCGCGTCGGCGGGATCGCCGTGTGCCGCGACCGTGTGCAGCGCGTGGGTCGAGACCTTGAGGTAGACGTTTCGCAACGGTGCGAGGGCGCCCAGCGCGTCCGGGATGCCCGGGCCGAAGTCGACGAACGCGACGTGGTCGACGGCGAACCGCAGGCCCGGGTAGGTGGTCGCGACGCGGGCGAAGGACTCGAGCCCGTCGGGCATGAACGTGGGGACGACCGGCACCTCGGCCGCGGCGAGGGCGTCCCACAGGACCCGGGGCTCCTCCACCCGGTGGTCGTCGTGCACGCAGAACCACCGGTAGCCGCGAGCGCCCGCGCCGAGCAGCGTGCGCAGATCGCGCACGGGGTCGTCGGCCCGCCGGTCGGCACACACCACCGGCGTGAAGATCCCGGGCGCGGCCGCCGCGGCCTCGAGGACGTAGCCGTTGTCGTACTCGTAGGCGCCGACCCCCTGCACCAGCACCGCACGATCCACGCCCGCCTCCGCCATGAGCCCGCGCAGCTGCGGCCCCGAGCAGGGGTGTTCCAGGTACCACGGATTGGTCGCGACGCCGGGCCGCAGCGGGTGGCGCGCGAGGTCGTCGCTCACCACGTGCACGTGACTGTCGACCACGCGGTCGCCGGCCATGTCAGTCGGCCCCGGCGACCGCGGGCGGCAGCCCGAGCTCACCGGTGATCTCGACCGCGACGAGCGACTCGTCGAGCGGCCGCAGCCGGGCGTACCGAACCATCGTGTACACGCCGAAGGCGAGGAGCAGCGCGCCCGACACGACGATGACCACCCGCAGGTCGACCAGCTCGGCCGCCTTTCCCTGGACCAGCGCGCCGAGCGGCACGCCGAGGAGCAGCGACGAGAGGTAGATGGCCATGACGCGCGCGCGGAACTCGTCCTCCACGCGGGCCTGCACGCCCGTGTTGAGCGACGTCGCGAGCAGGAGGTACGTCAGCCCCATGAAGAACATCGCCGCCACCCCGACGGCGTAGACGGGGGCGAGGCCGAGCGCCATCACGCCCGCGGCCAGCCCGACGATGCCCACCGACGCGACGAACGACCGCAACATCCGGTCGGCGATGAACGCGATGACCACCGACCCTGTGACCGCGCCGAGCCCGAACGCGGCGACGAGGAGCCCGTACTTGCCGCGACCGACGTCGAACATGTCCTTCGCCATGGCGGGCGCGAGCTGGATCACCGAGGTGCCGAGGAGCGACACGATGCCGATCATCAGGGTGGGCAGGTAGAGCGACGTGCGCGCCCGCATCACCCGCCAGCCCTCCCGCAGGTGGACGAGGACGTGGCCGGTGTCGCCGGAGTACTCCTGGGGACGGGGGTGCACGACCACGAGCGCGCCGAGCACGAGCAGGAACGACACGCCGTTGAGGAGGAACGCGGCCGCGGCCCCGGAGTACGCCAGCACGAATCCGGCGATGGCGGGCCCGAAGGCGCGGGCGCCCATGAACTGCATCGAGTTGAGCCGCACCGCGTCGACCAGCTCGTGCTCGTCGACCAGCTGGGTGACGAACGCCTGCCACGTGGTGATGTTGACGCCACCCACGAACCCCGACACGAACACGATGCCGACGATGAGCCCGGGCGTCGCCACCCCGGCGACCCAGATGCCCCACAGCGCGAACGCGAGCATCATCATCATCGTCTGCGTGACGAGCAGGATCCTCTTGCGCGAGTGCCGGTCGGCGTAGGAGCCGCCGAACGGGCCCGCGATCATCGCCGGGACGAAGTTCATGAACGCGGCGAAGCCGAGCCACGCCGTGGACTTCGTCATCTGGAACACGACGAACGGCACCGCGATCGTCTGCATCCAGCTGCCCGTGTTCGACACGAGCGCGGCCGACCAGAAGACCGCGAAGTCACGGTTCCGGAGGACCCGGAACGAGGTGCCCGACCGCCGCTCCGCGTCGGTCATGCGGGCATGGTGCCGTCGACATCCTCGGGCATCACGCCGTCGACGATCTCGTCGAGGACGTCGGCCCGGCCGAGGTTGCGTCCGGCGCCGGTGACGACCACCACCGACCCGTCGAACCGCACCTGACCATCACCCACGGAGCGCACGGTATCGCGGGCCTACTTTCCCGTCGCAGTCACGCCGCTACGCATTCGTGGCGCGTGATCGGAAGGGCCCGGCCGTCATGCCGCCGTCGCACACGAACTCGGCGCCGGTGCAGTAGGAGGCGGCGTCGGAAGAGAGCCACAGGGCCAGCTCGGCCACCTCCTCGGGCGTGCCGACCCGGCCGAGCGGCAGCGTGGAGCCGATGTTGTCCCGCACGTCGACCCCACCGAAGACCTGCGGCGAGATCATGTAGGTGTCGATCGCTCCGGGGTGCAGGGAGTTGACCCGGATGCCGAGCGGGCCCAGCTCGAGGGCGGCGACCTTGGCCATGCCCCGCACCGCGAACTTGCTCGCGGTGTACGCCGCGGCGCCCGGCGAGCCGAGCAGCCCGTTGACCGACGACACCAACGTGATCGCGCCGCCGCCGCTCTCGGCGATCAGCGGCGCGCAGTGGTGCACGGAGCGGTACACGCCGGTCTGGTTGACCGCGAGCACGCGGTCGTACTCGTCGGCCGGCATGTCGGTGATGCGCCGGGCCCGGGTGAACGTCGCGGCGTTGCTCACCAGTACGTGCAGCGCGCCCCACCGCGCCCGGACGTCGTCGAGGGCGGCCCGCCAGTCGTCGTCGCTCGTGACGTCGAGGTGACGGGACACCGCGGCGTCGCCGATCTCGGTCGCGACGGCAGCCGCTTCGTCGTCGAGCACGTCGCCGAGGAGCACCCGTGCGCCCTCGGCCGCGAACAGCCGGGCCTCGGCGGCGCCCTGGCCCCGCGCCGCGCCGGTGATGAGCGCGACCTTGCCGGCGAGTCGCCCGCTGCCCATCGCTCCCCCGATCAGAGGTGCGGGACGCGGTCGGGGACGTGGTCGAGCTTGTAGAGCCGCTTGCAGTTGTCGTGCAGCATCTTCTTCACCTCGACCTTGGGCACGCCGCGGAAGTTGCGCTCGATCGTGATGCGGCTGTTGGGCCAGTCGCACCCGGTGTGCGGGTAGTCGCTCGACCACATGAGGTGGTCGACGTTGAGCCGGTGACGCAGGTCCATGCCGACGGTGTCGAGCATGAACGACGCCCAGAAGTTGCGATGGAAGATGCGACTCGGCGTGACCTGCATGTCGTCGCCGTGGGTGAAGAACCGGTAGCGGTAGAACATGTCGTCGGTCTGCTCGAGCAGCGTGGGGATCCACCCGATGTTCGACTCCACGAGGAGCAGGTCGATCTCGGTGTACTTCTCGAACACCCCGGAGAACAGCAGCTGGCTGACCACCGGCAGGGTCTGCGACCCCGACTTCGTGGCGCCGGCCGCGCCCATGAACTGCTTCACGTCCATGGTGGGTGGCTTCGCACCCGCCGCGGTGCCGATCGTGGGCAGGAAGGAGCCGATGTGGACGGCCACCGGCGTGCGGGTCTCCTGGGCCAGCGCCCAGAACGGCTCGTCCTCGGGGAGCGGCTCGAGCCCGCCGTTGGGGAACGACGAGATCACCACGCCGCGGTGGCCCAGCTCGAGGCAGCGGGTGGTCTCCGCGATCATGTCGTCGACCCCGGTGGTGGGGAGGATCGCCTGCCCGATCAGCCGGCCGTCGGAGCCCTCGCAGAACTCGGCGAGCCAGTCGTTGTAGGCCCGCACACACGCGAGCTGCAGCTCGGGGTCGGAGCCGTACACCTTGGCGCCGAAGAGCGTGACGCTCGGGTACAGCACCTGGAGCCACATCCCGTCGACGTCCATGTCGGCGAGGCGGGCCTTGGTGTCGAACGACCCGGGCCGCATGGTGGCGTAGGTGCCACCCACCGGCGAAAAGTCGAGGAACGACTTGCCCGCGGTGGCGGTCAGCCCGACCGGTCGGATGCTCGCGCCGTCGTCGAACGACCAGTAGTCGCCGTCGTCGCGGTGGAGCACCTTCGGGGCCCGGTCGCGCAGCTTGGCCGGCACCCGCGCCGTCCACGTGTCGGGCGGCTCGTTGACGTGGGCGTCGCAGTCGAGGATCGGGTAGTCGATCGAGGCGGCGTCGTGGAACAGCTCACTCGTCTCCATACCTGACAACGGTGTCACCCTCGCCTCACCCACGCAACCCGCCCCCGCTGCCCCGGCCGCCGTCCGACGGCAGTCCGCGCCGAGAAGGGTCAGGCGACCTTGTACAAGGCGGCGGCGTTGTCGAAGAGGAGCTGGCGACGCAGCGCCGGGTCGGCGTCGCCGAGGGCGGCGTCGATCTTCTCCCGGACGTTGCCGTACAGGCAGATGGGGTGCGGGTAGTCGGTCTCGAAGAGGATGTTGCCCGCCCCGATCTTGTCGACGAGGCGCTGCAGGGCCACCTGCTCGAAGAACCAGCAGCCGTACACCTGCCGGTGGAAGTAGTCGCTCGGCAGCAGCTCGAACTCGGGACGCTCGCGGCGCACCGCGGCCTCGCCGAACGCGTAGTCGGCCGCCTCGAGCACGAACGGCAGGAAGCCGATCCCGCTCTCGACCGACACGAACTTCGTGTCGGGGTGGCGGGGCAGCACCCCCGACAGCAGCAGGTCGAGGATCTGCACGCCGTTGTCCATGAACAGCTGCACGGTGGCCTTCACGTAGGTGGGGCCGATGCCGTGCGCGGCCATGCGCTCGGGCGTGAACGGGCCGGTGAAGTCGCCGCCGCCGAGGTGGAACGAGATCGGGTTGCCGGTCTCGGCCGACACCCGCCACAGCGGGTCCCAGTGGCGGTCGCCGAGCAGGGGGAGGCCGAAGCGCTGCGGCTCGCCCGAGAACAGGATCGCCCGGTGCCCCATGGCCGCGCCCCGCTCGACCTCGGCGACGGTGGCGTCGATGTCCCAGAACGGCACCGCGGTCGTGGGCAGCAGCCGGGCCGGGTCGGCCGCCGCCCACTCGGTGATCCAGTCGTTGTACGCCTGCACGCACGCGAGCCGGAGCGCGTCGTCGTCCATCGCGAGGAAGGCCTGGTTCCCGAAACCGCCGACGTTGGGGTACAGCACCTGCGCGGCGATCCCGATGTCGTCCATGAGCGCGAGCCGGGCGACAGGGTCATGGGCCGCGGCCGGGGTCTCCTCGAACGTCGCTGGCGCGGCCGGGAACGGCGCCGGCCAGCCGGCGGTGGCGGTGTGGCCGACGGTGAGCATGACCTCTCCCCCGGCCACGTACCACCGGTCCTTGCCGTCGTCGCCCCGGATCATCCGGGGCGCGCGGTCGTGCCACTTCGACGGGAGCCGGTCGAGCCACAGCGAGCCGGGCTCGGTCACGTGGGCGTCGACGTCGATGATCAGATCCATATCTTGGGTCGCTCCGCTCGCTTCCCGGTCCCGCTCGTCATCCGACCGCCTCCGCACGCTCGCTGCGCTCCAAATCTCTGGGTCGCTCCGCTCGCTTCCCGGTCCCGCTCGTCATCCGACCGCCTCCGCACCGCACGCTGCGCTCCAAATCTCTGGGTCGCTCCGCTCGCTTCCCGGTCCCGCTCGTCATCCGACCGCCTCCGCACCGCACGCTGCGCTCCAAATCTCTGGGTCGCTCCGCTCGCTTCCCGGTCCCGCTCGTCATCCGACCGCCTGTGCACCGCACGCTGCGCTCCATATCTTGGGTCGCTCCGCTCCGAACGTCGGGGGGTCACGACGCAGGAGCGTAGGCCAACGAACTAGAACAGGGGCATGCCCGAAGCGGTGGCCGCCGCGTCCGCGCTCCAGTTCCCCGAGCGGCCACCGATCCTCCCCGGCGGGGAGGTCGGCGTAGTTCGAGATCCGCCGGGGAGCTGAGAGACACAACTCCGGAGGAATCCCATGGCGACCGTCGCCGAGCACCTCGTGAAGCACGCCGGGAACACCCGCGTCGCGATCCGCTTCGAGGACCAGGAGTGGACCTGGGACGAGTACGTGCGCGCCTGTGCGCAGCGGGCCGCCTACCTGGTCGACCACCTGCCCGCCGGCGCGCCGCCCCACGTGGGCGTGCTGCTCGACAACACGCCCGAGTACCTGATGTGGCTCGGCGCGACCGCGCTCACCGGCACGGTCCTGGTGGGGATCAACCCCACCCGGCGCGGCGCCGAGCTGGCGCGCGACATCACCCACACCGACTGCCAGATCGTGGTCACCGAGGAGCGCCACCTGTCGCTGCTCGACGGCCTCGACCTCGGCGACGCCCACGGACACGTCCTCGTCGTCGACGAGCCCGACTCCCTCGCCGCCCTCGACCCCTACGCCGACGCCCCGCCCCCCGAGACCGCGATCGACGAGGGCGGGATCTACAACCTGCTGTTCACGTCGGGCACGAGCGGTGCGCCCAAGGCGTGCGTCCTCTCGCAGCGCCGGCTCGTGATGAGCGCCACGGTCCTCAGCACCAACATGGGCCTGACCGACGACGACGTCTTCTACATGGTCATGCCGCTGTTCCACTCCAACGCGGTGATCACCGCGTTCTGCCCGTGGGTGCTGGCCGGCGCGACCGCCGCGGTCCGGCGCCGCTTCTCCGCGTCGGGCTTCCTCCCCGACGTGCGCCGGTACGGGGCCACCTACGTGAACTACGTCGGCAAGCCGCTCTCGTACGTCCTCGCCACCCCCGAGCAGCCCGACGACGCCGACAACCCACTGCGGATCGCGTTCGGCAACGAGGCCGCCGACCTCGACATCGATCGGTTCGCCGCCCGCTTCGGCTGCGCGGTGGTCGACGGCTACGGCTCCACCGAGGGCGGGGCGAACGTGACCCGCAGCGACGACATGCCCAAGGGCGCGCTCGGCATGCCGGCCGACGGGATCGTCGTGCTCGACCCCGACACGCTCGTGGAGATGCCCCGGGCCGTCTTCGACGCGCAGGGCCGTCTCCTCAACCCCGACGAGTGCATCGGCGAGATCGTCAACAAGAACGGGGCGAGGGGCTTCGAGGGCTACTACAACAACGACGAGGCCAACGCGCAGCGGATCCGCCACGGCTGGTACTGGACCGGCGATCTCGGCTACCGCGACGACGCCGGGTACATGTACTTCGGAGGCCGCGACTTCGAGTGGATCCGGGTCGACGGAGAGAACTTCGCCGCGGCCCCGATCGAGCGCATCCTCGCCCGCCACGCCTCCGTCGTGCTCGCGGCCGTGTTCGCCGTCCCCGACGAGGAGGTGGGCGACCAGGTGATGGCCACGATCCTCGTGAAGCCGGGCACCGAGTTCGACCCGGAGGACTTCGACGAGTTCCTCGGCGAGCAGACGGACCTCGGCACGAAGTGGTCACCGCGCTACGTCCGTGTCACCGAGGACATGCCGGTGACCGAGAGCCAGAAGCCGGTCAAGCGCCAGCTGCGCCGGGAGCGCTGGGACACCACCGAGCCGGTGTTCTGGCGACCGGGCAAGGGTGCGCCGCTGCAGCGGATGACCGACGCCGACCGAGCGGCGCTGCACGCCGAGTTCGAACGCCACGGCCGCCTCGCCGCGCTCGACGTCGGCTGACGGGGCGCGAGCGTCACCGGCTGCGTGGTCCCGGCCGTCCGGGCCCGGGCGGGCCGCGCCGGCTCAGTCGTCCCGCGAGGGCCGGGCGCCGGGGTTCGCGAAGCGGCGGGTCCAGACGACGACGAAGGCGATGCCGAGGCCGGCGATCACCGGAAGCACGAGCAGGTGGGCCCAGACCCGGCGCCGGAACCCGTCGACCCCGTGCTCGACGGCGTCGACGCGCAGTGCCTCGATCGGGAGGTCGCGCAGGAGCACGCCCTGCACACGTCGCAGCGTGGCGCCACCGATGACCTCGGACATGACCACCTGGTCCCAGGCGAGGCTCCACCCCAGCCGGATCTCGACGACGAGCACCACGGCGATCACCGCGGTCACCACGAACGCAGGTATCCCGTGGCGGCGGTCCGGGCGGCGCTCCCAGACCAGAGCCGCGAGCCCGACCACGATCACCAGGGCGAGCGCGATCGAGGAGATCGCGTGCAGGCGCTGCATGCCCAACACGAACCCCGTGGCGTCGGGCCGGTAGCGGTAGGCGACGTACGCACCCGTGCCGACGGCCACCACCGTCAGCACCCCACCCACCCAGGCGAGGACCCGGGTCACGAAGTCACGTCAGCGGCCGGAAGCGCACGCCGCCGTCGGGCGTCGACACGACGTGGCCGGCGGTGGGCGGCGGGAAGTGGGTGCCGATCACGAGCACGTCGCGGTCGCGGCACTCGGCGACGAGGGCGCGTCGGGTCGCCGTCGACATCTCGGTGTCACTGTCGACGAGGGTGAACCAGTCGGGCTCGGCCAGCTGCACGGGGCTGTGGACGCAGTCCCCGGTGATCAGGGCCTCGGCGCCGCCCGAGCGGATGCGCACCGACACGTGCCCGGGCGAGTGGCCGGGGGTCGGGGTGAGCGATACCTCGTCGGTCACGGCGTGGTCGACGTCGACTAGGTCGACCACGTCGAAGTCGAACAGCGGGGTCACCGCGTCGGCGAACGTCACCGCCGAGCCGGCGGCCCGCACCTCCTCGGTCGCGTCGCGCCAGTGCTCGTACTCCGGGCGCGCGAGCACGTAGCGCGCGTTCGGGAACGTCGGCACCCAGCGGTCGCCGTCCCACATCGTGTTCCAGCCCACGTGGTCGAAGTGGAGGTGGGTGCAGATCACGACATCGACGGCCTCACGCGCGAACCCGGCATCCGCGAGCGCGGTGAGGAAGGAGCCGTCGTTGGCCATGCCTGCGAAGAACTCGGGGAGCGGTCGCTGCCCCACACAGGTGTCGACCACGATCCGTCGCCCCTCCGACTCGACGCACAGGGCCTGGATCACGATCTTCACCGTCGCGTCGGGGCCGGCCGCCCAGGGCTGGAGCCAGTCCGCGTGCGCCGCGAGCACCGCGTCGGCGGCGCTCGGGAAGAATGCGTTCGCCGGGATCTCGGCGTCCTGCTCCGCGACGCAGGTCACCGACGCCGTCCCGATCACCCACTGCAGCTCCGACATGTGCCCCCTCCCCCTCGGGCCCGATACGGTCGAGCCGGTCCACATGCTCGCAGAGGGGGGAACGAGAGCGCATGTCCGAGCACCGCGAGTCCGAGTCGGGGTATCTGGAGCCGAGCGCGGCCCGCGAGCCCGACACCTTCCTCGACGGCAAGGTCGCCGTCGTCACCGGCAGCGGCCGCGGGATCGGCCGTGCCCACGCCATGCGTCTCGCCGCGTACGGCGCCAAGGTCGTCGTCAACGACCTCGGCGTGGCGACCGACGGCTCCGCCACCGACGAGACCCCGGCCGACGGGGTGGTCGCCGAGATCCGGGCCGCGGGCGGCGAGGCGGTCGCCGACGACCACGACATCTCCACGGCGGCCGGCGGGGAGGCCGTGATCCAGCGGGCGCTCGACGAGTGGGGCCGCATCGACGTCGTGGTGAACAACGCCGGCTTCGGCCGCCCGCGCATGGTGTTCAACCTGGCCGAGGACGAGTGGGACGACGTCATCCGCGTGCACCTCAAGGGCACGTTCTGCGTGACCGCCCCCGCCACCCGGTGGTGGCGCAGCGAGCACAAGGCCGGTCGCGCCCCTTACGGCCGGGTGGTCAACACCTCCACCGGGCTGCTGCTGATGGCCGGCGCCGGGCAGTCGAACTACACAGCGGCGAAGGCCGGCTGCCTGGCCTTCACCGAGGCGATCGCCACCGAGCTCGCACCGATCGGCGCGACCGCCAACGTCATCCTGCCCGGAGCCCGGACCCGGCTCGCCGCGGTGGGCTGGCGCACGGCCCGCAACGCCGCCCTGGCCCAGGCCCAGTTCGACAACCAGAGCCCGGTGCACATCGCCGAGCTCGTCTGCTACCTCGCATCGCCCTACGCGCAGTTCATCAGCGGGCAGGCGTTCACGGTCAGCGGCGGGCTGATCCAGCACGTGGCGACCTTCCAGGCCCGTGAGGCCATTCGCCGCGAGGACCGGGGCTGGACCGTCGGCGACCTCAAGGGCGAGGTGCCCCGGATGTTCGGCGCAGGGCCCCATCGGGCCGATCCGCCGCCGAAGGAGTGGTCGGAGCAGTACAAGGCCAAGGGCGGCTCGGCCACCGCACCCGCGTAGGCGCCGGCGGACGCCCGGCACCGTCCACCGCACCCAGGAGGGACCATGGAGATCCACGAGCTGCTGGCCAAGGCCAACGACAGCATCGAGGTGGGCCGCGTGTTCGGCACGCCGTTCGAGCACGACGGGGCGCTCGTCATCCCCGTGGCCACGGTGGCGGGTGGCAGCGGCGGCGGGGGCGGCACCGGCACGGGTCCCGGCGGCGAGGGCACGGCCGCGGGCGACGGGCCGGG
>Ga0194132_10001840_pt1 | contig 41948 bp, 39 predicted proteins | sample TA2KigOf80mmetaG_FD_148612 | JGI IMG/M metagenome (GOLD analysis project Ga0194132, IMG submission 148612) | Freshwater microbial communities from Lake Tanganyika, Tanzania - TA2015054 Kigoma Offshore 80m | ecosystem: Environmental > Aquatic > Freshwater > Lake | place: Tanzania: Lake... | reverse complement strand
GTCGCCCGCGTTCATCCAGCTCTTCGACCAGACTTCGATACTTAGACCGAAGCCAGCACACAATGGTCTCGTCTCTCATCCCTGCTCTTGTGCAGAGGCTCTCCACTCCGGTCAATCACTATTGCGGTAAGTTGTTTCCTGCCACCGCCTTACGTGCTCTATGGGCATCGTGGCATTGCCTACATGATCGCACGCGGAACGCCGATCGCAGCCATTCTTGCTGACGTTGCCGGAAAGCAAGGCGGAACCAACAACGGTAAAGGTGGTGTCATGCATGTGGTTGATGTTCCGCGCGGCGTCCTGGGTGAAAGTGGCACGCTTGGCGGTGGTTTTGTCATCTCGGTTGGTGTCGGCATGGCGTTGAAGCGCAAGATGCCGGGACGAGTGGTGACGTACTTCTTTGGTGATGGGACATCCAATCGTGGCACCTTCCATGAGTCCCTCAATTGGGCGACCGTGCAGAAACTGCCGTGCATCTATTTTTGCGAGAACAATGGCTTTGCCGTGTCGATGCCGACGGGTCGCTCAACTTCAGTGGAAAACATTGCTGATCGGGCTGCGGGGTATGGTGTTCCTGGCGTGGTCGTTGATGGTACTGATCCAGTCGCAGTGTACGAAGTGATGCAAAAGGCCGTCGAGCGTGCTCGTGCTGGGCAAGGCCCGACGCTGATCGAAGCGAAAGTCACACGCCTGATGGGTCACTATGTGGCTGACCAACAACAGTATCGCTCAGACGCAGCCACGGTCCTAACCGCCAAAGACCCACTGCCCAAATTTCAAGACACGCTACTGAAAGCCGGTGTTTTGACTGATGCACTGGTGAAACAGATTGAAGAAGATACGCAACGACAGATTGAGGCTGCAGTAGCGACGGTCAAAGCTGCCCCACCGATCGTGCCGGAGGCGGCGTTGCAGGACTTGTATGCCTAGGAACAGGCTCTGGGCTCTGGGAGTTGGGCTCTAGAAATGGAAAGAAATCTGGAGAGGGCTGTAATCAAGAGCTTTCGGGATTTGCGAGTTTGGCAGGCTGCGATCGATTCGGTGGAGAAAATTTGTCTACTGACCCGAGGATTCCCTAAGCATGAAGTATACGGCCTTGCCAGTCAAATGCAGCGTGCTGCAGTGTCAATTCCTTCAAATATCGCGGAGGGACAGACGCGAGGATATACGAAGGAATATATGCACCATGTCTCGATCGCTCGTTCTTCTCTGGCTGAACTTGAAACGCAACTTGAGATCACACTCCGACTCAAGTACTGCTCCGCAGAATAACATCATGATCTTGTTAAGCAGACGGACTCGCTAGGTAAGCAGCTCTCTACTCTGAGGATTGCGTTGTCAAAATACCCCGAATCCTAGAGCCCAGAGCCTAAAGCCAAACTTGATGTGCATAAAGCTCAGACACTAAATCGGACCATGAAAGATTGGTACACTCGCGCTGTCACCCTGAGTGCAACGAAGGGTCTCTCGGAGGGATTCTTCGCTGTGCTCAGAATGACTCGCTTTGGCGTCTGGAGTGTAACGTGTACGAATGTTCTCAGGTCTGATTTAGTTTCCAATTGGTAATTTCAAGGAAAGACATATGCCAACGATAACCTACAGCAAAGCAATCAACCAAGCCCTTGAAGAAGAAATGCGCCGTGATCAAGATGTGATCCTCTACGGTCAAGACGTCGCCGTGTGGGGTGGAATCTTCAAAGTCACGGAAGGGCTATTGGAGAAGTTCGGGTCAGACCGGGTCTTTGATACGCCAATCTCTGATAACGTCCTGGTCGGTGCTGGAGTTGGGGCCGCGACGATGGGACTCCGACCAGTTGTCGAATTGCAATTTGCTGATTTTATTTTCACTGCTGGTGATGAAGTATTTTTCAAAGCGGGGATGTGGCGGTTTATGCACGGTGGCGCCTTTAACGTACCGCTTGTTGTTCGTTGCCCTTCCGGCGGGTCTGGTTTCGGACCAGAGCATTCTGCATGCCCTGAAGCGTTCGTCATGCACGCGCCTGGGTTGCTGTGTGCCGTGCCTTCGACCCCTGAAGATGCGAAAGGATTGCTGAAAGCTGCGATCCGTTCGGATAACCCGGTGATGTATTTTGAGCACAAGTTGCTCTATGCCATGCGCGGCGAAGTCCCGGACGGTGAGTACACCACGCCGTTTGGTAAAGCCGTCGTTCGCCGTGAGGGCGATGCCGTCACGATCGTTGCCTGGCAAGAGATGTTGCGACGATCGCTGAAAGCAGCAGAACAACTCAGCAAAGAAGGCATTGAAGTGGAGATCGTTGATCCGCGGACCCTCAATCCGTTCGACAAGGACACGATCATTGAGTCAGTGAAGAAGACTGGTGCATGCCTGGTGGTGGAAGAAGCCTATCGCACGCTTGGTGTCGGTGCAGAAATTGGGGCGATATTAGCCGAACATGCCCTCCCTTACCTCGATAAGCCGTTCAAACGACTGGCGATTCCCGACGTGCCGCTCCCGACAGCGCAGCAACTGGTCGATCATATCGTTCCTTCGGTTGATTCTATCTATAAGGCGGTAAAAGACATTGTCGGCTGAAACGAACACTACGACGAACACTCCAGTGTTGATGCCGAAACTCGGTCAAGCCATGACCGAAGGGACGGTGCAACAATGGCATCGCAAAGACGGTGAGCGGATCGAGCACGGGCAGTTGCTACTCACCATCGAGACGGATAAAGCCACCTTCGAGATCGAAGCCCCTGCGAGTGGGGTTCTCCACATTCTTGTTGCTGAATGACAAGAAGTGCGTGTCGGGACCGTTATCGGTGAAATCGGTGATGCTGCCATTGGCGCTCAAGCCGTGACAGTTGCGCCATCAGCCCCGACTCCATCAATGGCAGGGAAAACCGCAACGCGAAGTAAGAAAGTGCTTGCCTCGCCGAAGGCGAAACAACTTGCGGCTGAGCGCGGGATCGACCTTGCAACCGTGACTGCTTCGAGTGCCGATGGCGTCATTTCTGCGGTCGATGTTGAGAAAGCGATCGCCGCTAAAGGAACGACCCCAGCCGTGGTTGTTGAGGCGGTAGGTCGCTCTGTTCGCGAACGTCGCGCACTGACAGGCATTCGTAAAACCACAGCTCGCCGCACCCAAGAAAGTTGGCAGACTATCCCGCATATCGTGCAGATGGTCGATGTCGATGCGACCACACTGCTTGCGACCCGCGCCCAGCTGAAAGCAGAGATTGCCTCGTTGACTCTCAATGACCTCATACTGCAGGCAGCGGCCCGGGTGATGGCTGAGCATGCAGAGCTAAATGCAACCGTCGAGGGCGACACCCTCGTGTTGTACGATGGTATCGATATTGGCTTTGCCGCGGATACGCCGCGTGGGTTAGTCGTGCCAGTCGTTCGCCATGCTGACAAACTGACTGTGAAGGAGCTAGCGGCTGAAAGCGCACGATTGATCGAGGCCGCGCGCAATGGCCGACTCGGAGCGGATGATATCGGCAACGCGAGTCTCACGGTTTCTAACCTTGGCATGTTTGGTATTCGTTTCGGCATGCCCGTGATTAACCTCGGTGAATCCATTCTCGTCTTTGTTGGTGCGGTGGAAGATCGTGCAGTTATCGATCATGGACAGGTTGTTGTCCGTTCGATGATGACACTCAGCATAGCGTATGATCATCGTGTCACAGATGGGGTGGGGGCGGCTGGGTTCACGCAACACCTCAAACAACGGTTAGAGTCTAGTGAAGAGTCCAAAGTCCAAGGTCCAAAGTCCAAAGTTGAGGACAGTCCAGAGTCCGGAGTCCAGAGTCCAGAGTCCAAAGGTAAGGACAGTCCAGAGTCCAGAGTCCAGGGTCCAGGGTCTCCGAATACCGGCCCCCACGAGAAACGTGAAATCTGTACGGTCTCTGATGGCAGTGGCTATACCGTTCAAGTCCAGAGCCTCAGCCACTCATGGTCGCTTGATGAGCCCAGCAGTGATGGGGGAAACGATACGGGTCCAGACCCGGTGTCGGCATTTCTTGGCGCATTGTTGTCGTGCATGACAATCTCATTCAAAGCCGCGGCACGACGGCGTAAGGTGACAGTCGAGCGGATAACTGGACGAGTACAGTCGAATCCGCAAGGGCAGGTGAAGGCTATTGCCCTGACCCTTGAGGTGTGGAGTCCTGACCCTGAAGGCCACGTGCATGCGTTGTTAGATGTCGCGAAACGCGGTTGTTATGTAAGCGGCGTACTGAAGCCAGAGATTGAATTGGCGCTCAAATTAGTTGTTCATCCGCCCGTCAGGTAAGCATTTAATACCTACGGCTAAATCCGGATAGTCACTCTTGATAAGGAGTGACTCTGCGTACTTTCTACTCTTGCTGTTCTTTCTTCGTCTTCAGACACGAAGGCCGAACTTCGTCCGCGTGTGGCTGCACCTGAGCAGAAGACGCAATTCGTCCTGTCCTCGTTACTCTTATCTAAATCGGACCATGAAAGATTGGTACACGAGTGCTGTCACCCTGAGTGCAACGAAGAGTCTCTCAGAGAGATTCTTTGCTGCGCCGCGACTCAGAATGACAGGGCGCTCAGATTCGGAAACGCTACCATCAAAAAAGATGTGGTCTTACTTCGCAAGCGCGTTCCTCAATGAGCTTGCGGCATCTTGCACGGCTTTTTCTGCGGGCTCTACCACCTTGGCCATGCCCATATAGCCGTGAATAAGTCCTTCCTGACATTTGTATTCAACGGGAATACCTGCATCACGGAGTTTCCTCGCGTAATCTGCGCCTTCGTCACGCAGCGGATCGAACTCAGCCGTAAAGATGGCTGCGGGTGCCAAGCTTTGCAAGCGTTTTGCTCGCAATGGAGAAGCAAGCGGGTTCTCGCCATCTGCACTATTACGCAAGTAGTGATTCCAGAACCAGCGCATCATCTCGGTGGTAAGAAAATAGCCTTCCCCATTCTCTCGGCACGACGGCGTATTGCAAGCGTAATCAGTGACCGGATACAGCAGCAGTTGCAATGCAATTGATGGTGCACCGCGCTCTTGCGCCATCAAGGCAACGGCTGCAGCAAGATTTGCCCCTGCGCTTTCGCCACCAATGGCGAGTCGAGATGGGTCGCCGTGGATTGATGAGGCATTGAGCGCCGTCCAGGTTGTTGCCGCGTAGCAATCTTCCGGGGCAGCGGGGAACTTGTGTTCAGGGGCGAGGCGGTAATCAACTGAAACCGTGATACAACCGGCTTGGTTCGTCAGCGAACGGCATGAGGCATCGACAGTCTCAATGCTCCCTACGACCCACCCGCCACCGTGAAAATAGACGAGCAGCGGAAACGGACCGCGTCCATTTGGCGTGTAAATACGAATGGGAATATCACCAGCTGGCCCTTTGATCGTACGGTCTTCGACTTTACCGACTGGTTCAACATCACCTTTGTTCGCACGCATGGCGAGAATCTGTTCACGTGCCTTTTCCGGCGTAAGGTGATGCATCGGCGGTCCGGCCTTAGTCATGAGATCAAGAACAGTTTTGACTTGTGGATGTAATGGCATGGGTCCTCCTAAGGGATAGGGTACTGGTTACAGGGTTCAGGGAAAACAATGACTGAGGGCGTGTCCATTTTTGACTGTCCCCTGTCCCTTGTAACCTATTTCAGAAATTCACGTACAAGGCCAACAAACTGTGCGGTTTTTTCGAGATGCGGATTGTGTCCACATTGTGATAGCACTTCGAGTCGCGCGCCACGAATCGCTTGTTGGTACTGTTCGCCGCACTCAAGCGGAATGATGCGATCGTCTTTTCCCCAGATGACCAACGTGGGAACCCGTAGCCGTGGTAACAAATGGGGGAGGCTGCGATTAAACATATACGGTTTCCAGCAATAGCGGATCGTATTCTCCTGGTTCTGGACGACGATCTCACGTTCTTCACGCGACGGTTTACGCCCAAACAATTCCTCGTACTCAGGAATCGTTTTGAGATCGAAAAACGCCATCTGGCGCGTGCTATCTTGTCCATGCAGAAAAATATCGGTGATCTCTCCCTTGTGTGGTTGAATACCAGCAGCAGCAGCCAGCACCAGGCGATCGACAATCTGCGGGCAGCTTACTGCCATTTCTGCTGCGAGCCAGCCGCCTATCGAATGGCCAAGCAGCGAGACTTTTGGTAAATCGAGTTCTTGTAAGAACCAGAGAGTAAAACGTGTTAAGTCAGAAAAACTCTCCAGCCACTCCGGGCGTCGTGACTGGTCGAAACCTGGAAGGCTTGGCGCATACACCGTGAAGTGTTCAGCCAGCTGACGATGGTACGCACGCCAGTCGAGACTGCCTTCTACACCGTGCAAGATCACTAACGGTTGTCCTTGCCCAGCTTTTCGTAACTGAATTTTTGTTCCAGCTACGTCAATAAATTGTTCCTGTGGTTCAGTTGGCATAAGTCACCTTTTGTAGAAAATGGGGCTAGGGACTGGTTTTTCTTTTTCCCACAAGCCCCAAGTCCCAATTCCCTAGCCCCAAAGCATAGACTTTAGACTTTGGACTTTAGACTTATTTTTACGGTGCCACTTCAAATGGCCCAGGCAGCCCGAGCTCTTTACCCATGTCTTTCATTGCTGGCAACACTTCTTGTTCCATGAGCTGCAAACAGCGCATGGTATCTTTGTGACTGATCGTGCCGTCGTTGGTCCAGACCCCAAGAATGCCAGGGCGAAGGGTAGACAGCATCTGTCGCACTTTTTTGACAACCGTCTTTGGGCTACCGACAATGACACGATTACTTTCGACGACTTTTTCCCATCCAGCGGCATCGATACCACCGTACAGGGGATCCGGTTTCAAGGCATGTTTATATTGTTCGAGTAGTCGCTTCACCCCTTCACGTGAGTTGTACCCCGGAGGAGCCATGAAATCGCCCGGCATTGGTACACGCCCGACTCCCGCATTGCCGACCAAAAATCCTTCGCCGACTTCGTATGCCTTCTCGTCGGTATCTTGCACATGAATACGCACGAGATACCCGAAGTTCTGTGGCCCTGGCTCATAGCCGACTTCGCGCGCGGCTTGGGCATAGATCGACATCAGATCAACTGTCACCTGCGGATCGGTTTCGAGATAAATATACGGGTAGTGATGTTGTGCGCACCACACCAGTGTTTCTGGACTGCCGATCCCAGGAATCCAGACCGGTGGATGTGGTTTCTGCAGTGGACGCTCGAATGGATTGACCACACGAAAATGATAATGTTTGCCTTCCCAACGGAAGGGGCCTGGCGTGGTCCACGACTTCATAATCAGATCGTGCGCCTCTTCAAAGCGTTCACGATTGTAGACCGGGTTGGTGTTCGTTGCCCAGGTTTCGATTCCTGTGCCACGCACGAAACCAGAGACTAAACGTCCGCGCGAGATCATATCGATCTCAGCCAGCTCTTCGGCGAGGCGCAGGGGGTTATCGAAGATCGGCAGCGGATTCCCAAGCAACACGATCTTGGCTTTTTTGGTCGTGCGCGCGAGAATCGCCGCTTCAAGGTTCATTGCGGCACCAAGACAGGTCGGCGTGTTGTGATGCTCATTGAGCATCAAACCGTCAAAGCCAATCTGATCGGAATACTCATATTCATCGAGATACTCGTTATAGAGATCCGCGCCACGGGCGGGATTAAAATGCTTATTGGGGAAGGTTAGTCGCACCGAGCTACGAAAACTGCTCTGTACATCCTCTGCGGTATAGTCGACATACGCTCGTTCGGTAAAACGCATGAGAAACATGCTGTCTCCCTCCTTTCGACAGAGGACACTATCGCGTCTTGCTGGTAAAGATCAAGAGAAGCAAAATCTGAGCTTCTAGCATGACGCAGCGTGCGCCATGCACACGAACAGCGACAAGGGGGAAGTCGTGCGCTACACGCACGCTACAGAAAATTCAGCACACTGGGGCAACGATAGGCTAGAGAGAGAGCCCCTTCTTCGCCAGTAGCTTTTCCAGCGCGGCCAGCCAGCTCTCATAATACGAGGGAAGGTCCTCCGGAGGTGCGTCCGGCCCAGCGGCTCTTTCTCCTGCGGCAATCTCGGCGATCAAATGATCGCGAAACTCATCCCACTGATAAAATCCCTGCTCCCATAACGACACGGCCATAGCAAATGCCCGTCGTTCCCATGGATCGTGAAAGACCAATTCTCCACTACTGCGTGGAAGTGATGCTTTTCCCGTCATTTCTGCGATGTTGGGATTGGTGACTTGGGTCATAATCGGTGTTCTCCTTGGCGTAGCTTCTCTAGCGCGATATATTTTTCTTGACAACAGAGGTCGTGTCGGTTTAGGAGTATGAGGAAGCTTTTGATCAGGAGTGCGCCTGCCGCGATACTCAGCACTGGGACGCGAGGCGTTCCACCAACAAGGAGGAACAGATGAAGCCATCCCGGACAACAATTGACTACACTGATCTTGTGAAAGAAGACCGCGTGCATGGTCGAGTCTACACTGACCCGGACATCTTTGCCGAAGAAATGGATACCGTTTTCCACCGTGGTTGGGTCTACGTTGGCCACGACAGTGAGATTCCCAATGCAGGCGACTTTCGTCTGCGGAAAATGGGGCAACAGGCGGTCATTATGGTGCGTGATGAAGACGGCAACGTGCAGTTGCTGATGAACCGCTGTCCGCATCGCGCCAATGCTGTCTGTCAGGTTGAACGCGGTAACACCGCCAAGTTCCGCTGTGCCTATCATGGTTGGACGTTCCGCACGAATGGAGAACTCTTAGGGGTCACTTACAAAGATCGCTACGATGAGTCGTTTCGTAAAGAAGATTTCGGGCTGCGTAAAGTTCCGCGCGTAGGTATCTATCGTGGGTTTGTCTTTGGCAGTTTGAGCCCCGTCGGTATCACTCTTGATGAACATCTCGGCAAGCCAGCCAAAGAGCAGATTGATCTCTTTGTCGATCTGTCTCCAACGGGTGAACTCGAGGTGAGTACTGGTGTTCACAAATATGGCTATCGTGCCAACTGGAAGTTTCAAATCGAAAATAGCATGGACGGCTACCATCCGAACTTCGTCCATCAGACCTTCTTCGATAACATCAAACGCAAGACCGGATCTTCGAGTATTACCGGCGTCTTTGCCAGTCAGTCTTTAGCGCAAGCACGCGATCTAGGGAATGGTCACGCGTTGTTAGACTACCGACGCTACAACAAAGAGCACGGCGCGGGCCTTCGTACTGCTCTGCCGACGACGCCTTCAGGGGGCGCGTACCACGAGGCCATGGTTGCACGCTATGGTAACGAGCGTACAGAGGAAATCCTCACCTCTGGTGGGACACATTTATTGGTCTTTCCCAATCTTGTCCTCATCGGCGCGCATATCCGTGTGATTAGTCCCATCAAAATTGATGAGACTGAAGTCTTCCTCTATCCGGCGCGACTGAAGGATGCACCGGAAGACATTAACGTCACGCGCCTGCGTGGGCATGAATCGTTCTATGGCCCGGCAGGTGGTGGCGCGACCGACGACTTGGAGATGTTCGAGCGCAACCAAATGGGCCTGAGCGCGCAGCTCGATCCGTGGCTGTACCTCGGGCGCGGATTGCACAAAGAAGTCGAAGATGTTGACGGAACGCTTGTTGGCCAGGTCACCGATGAAGTCACACAACGAGCGATCTGGAAGCAGTGGAAGAAAGTGATGCTGCAGGGAGTCGAGGCTCCGGCGCGTCGGCGGGCGAATGGAACCGCACGCAGAGTCGCGCAGTGACAAGGGATGGGCGTATTGCAATACGCCCCTACACGCAACCAAGGAACACTCGTATGCTTCCAGATCGTCACCACATCGAAAGTTTTCTCTATCGCGAAGCACGTCTGATGGACTCGCATGCCTATGATGAATGGTTTGCGCTGTGGACCGATGACGCACTGTATTGGATTCCCTCCAACGATGACGACTTCGATCCGCAGAAACACGTCTCGATTGTCTACGAGAATAAGGCGCGTATTGAAGATCGTATTATTCGTCTCAAAAGTGGCGCTGCCTACGCGCAAGATCCACGGTCACGTGTGAGTCGTATCATCTCGAACGTCGAGATCGAAGCGGGAGAGAACGGTGAGGTGATTGTCTATTCGACGTTTAACTTAACCGCCCTGCGCCGCAGCAAGATGGATACCTTTGCCGGACGCACAACTCACAAGCTGAGACCGGATGGGGACAGTTTCAAGATCGCATACAAGAAAGTGGTCCTCATCAACAATGACGAAGTGATCAACAATATGACCTTTCTGGTGTAAAACAGGTTGCGGCAAATTCATCTGCTGTTACGTTAGGACTGTTCGAGCCGCTATCTGAGATCTACAGCCAAGAAGGAATGGGAGAAGGGCCAAAGCCGCCTGACAAGTAGGGCAGAGGGAGGGTAGAAGGCCGACTGAAAAAACGCTACGAAAACCGTAAAACAACAGCATGGCGTCGCAAACTGACCCAATTATCCAAATCCAGCGGCTGGTGCGAGCCCGCCTCTATCGTGTCAGGTCACATGCAGTACGACATATGATCGAGGAGGGATTTGATGAGTATCAACTTTTGCAAGCATTGACTGGTAAACTGCAGCTTGTAGAAGCGTATGGCCAGGACTCCCGTTATCTTGTACTCGGTTATTTCCACTTCACAACCAAAGTCCTGTCGCCTCTTCATATCCTCTGTGATCTCTCGAACGCGGGTGTCGTTGATTTGGTGACGGCGTATATTCCGCAACGACCTTGGTGGATCAAGCCGACGCTGCGAGGAAAAAGACGATGAAGAAACAACCTCTCCATGCCCCATGTTCTGAATGTGGCAGTGCCGTGCGCGCACGGACAATTACCCAAGAGTTTGAACGCGAGGGCTTGCGTGTTATTGTGTCCGGTATTCGTGCCCACGTGTGTACAAAATGTGGTGAGACATACTTTGCGCCGGGCGGTGCCCAAGCATTAGTGGAAGCCGTCAATGGGCTATTTGCGCTTGCTAGGCAGAACCAGCAACATAAGGGACCGTTGACCGCCGCAGTGGCGTAACCCAGCTGTCAAGGAAAGAGGGACAGGGTTTTACTTCTGTAAATGGTGCGAATTCGGGGATATTGTTGGGACATTGGGGGTGTAGAAAAATTCAGATATCACAGACATATGATTCCGTACGAGTTGAAATGTCATAAGGCAAGATCTGCCCTTTTTTCTTGCTTTTTTCTTCCACTAGCCGCATGGCTCACAAACTGAGACTAGAGGGTGATAGCTTCAAGGTCGCCTATAAGAAAGTCGTGCTGATCAATAACGATGAAGTGATCAACAACATGACGTTTCTGGTCTAATACTGAAGGCACTGTGGCAACAGCATGCCTTCGAGCGGGGAGCACGCAGCACGCAACAGCGACCGCCGATCACGAGTCACGAATCACGCACTGCTCTTGCCGAAGTACACAAAATGTTATCCGAGGTGTACGAATGGTTTACCGAAGGGTTCGACACGAAGGACTTGCAAGAGGCGAAAGAACTTTTGGAAGAATTGAGTGATCGGGCAATTGGGGAATTTTCTCATTGAGCCATCGAGCCATCGGATCATTAGGGAAACATTTTTTTCAATGGCTCGATGACCCGATCGCTCGATGATCCGATCGCTTAACGCTCTACACTCCGACCTTTGTTGTCCCTATCATTGTATCTCGTGTTACCAGTTTCGCGAGTTGTTCTTCGCTTAGCTTCTCGGTTCCTTTGGGGCGCTCTGGCAACACCATATAACGTATCTCTGCACTACTATCCCACACGCGAATCTCGACTGACTCATCAAGCTCAGTGCCAAATTCTCGCAGTACACTGCGTGGGTCAATCACAATACGTGAACGATAGGGCGCGCTTTTGTACCAAGTTGGTGGCAAACCTAGCACCGGCCAGGGATAACATGAACACAAGGTGCAGGTGACGACGTTGTGGACCTTAGGCGTATTTTCGACGACGACCATGTGTTCGCCTTGAAGTCCACTAAAGCCGAGTTCGTTGATTGCTGCGGTGGCATTGGTGAGCAGCCGTTTCTTGTAGGCAGGATCGGTCCAGGCACGAGCAACAACTCTTGCTCCATTCATGGGACCTAAGTCATGTTCATAGGTCTCCGCCATCTTGTCGAGTGTGGCTGAGTTGACCAACCCCTTTGCTACAAGCAGCGTTTCGATTTTGCGGACGCGTTCTTCTAACGCTTGGGTTTGTGCGGGCGTGTGGTGTTTGACCGTGCGCGGATCGGGCCCGGCGTTGTGATGGCTATGATCGTGATCTTGGTGTTTGGTGCTCATAGAAGACCTCAACGGAAAGAATACAGAATGTAGAATGTAGAATTCAGAATGTTAGGAACGTGAAGACTTATGCTTCGCAGATTTCATTGCTGCTTTACGTACGGGCGTGGCTTTCTGCACGGCCCCTGATTTTGCTGCTTTTATCATTATTTGCTTCTTGGCTGTTGGTTGTGGTGAAGCAACAGGTATAAGGTAATCTTCCCACAAATCAATATAGAGGTGATCGCGCCGGGCGGCGTCTGGTCCCCACAGCCCACGTGCTTCAAAACGGACACAGTACAACGGCTGTGGTTTTTCTCCTTGACCATGGGCATTGGTGTCTGGATAGACAAAGGTGCCGTGAACGATGTGAATCGTACCTTCTCTGCCTCGTACATAGCGTGGCAAGCGCGTATGACCAGAAGGATTGAGGTTCTTGGTCGTAACGCGGTCGCCAACTTTGAAGCGTGGTTTCTGGCGTCCGGTTTTGCGACTCGTTGGCGCTCCACCGTTTACAACGACTGGAACTGCCTCGGGTGGAAGTGGAGGTTGATCGCTCTTGCCTTTGGTTGAGGTTCGACCCGAAGCGATCTCCCCTGGTGTGAGCACCCCCTGTTCAAGTGCAAGCGTCTCCAGAGCTGCCAGCCAATGTTCGTAATAGGAAGATTCTAAGTAATGAGCTGGGTCCATGCGTTCAATCGCGTGACGAAAGGCATCGAGTGTGTCCAAGCGTCCCATCCCCAGCATCGTCATGGCAAACACCCGCCGTTCCCATGGCGCATGAAAAAGCGGCTCATTTTTCTCGCGAACGACAGGCCCAAAACAAGTCATTCCTCCCATATCGTGCACACCATTCATTATGATTGCTCCTCCTGGTTCAAACGCAGGCGAGCGTACCATCGAGGATGGGCGAGGGCAAGGTTGGAAAGAGGCAGTCAGTTATTAGCTTTCAGCTCAAGGAGGTTACAGGTGACAGGTTACAGGGAACAGGGCACAAGAGTGGTGGGGTGGTCTCCGGTTCGCCCCATCTCCCGTTCTCCCTTGCGTTTTCTCATCTCGGTTCTCCCACTCTCCGATTCTCTGTTTCCTCTCCACAAGATAGCCTCCTTCCTCAACCTCAAACTGCCATTTAGTATAGGCGCGCAACAGAAGTAGAGAGGAGCCTGTTATGTCTGAAGCCAGGAATGGAATTTCATCTAGACTCAAGGTTGGCATCGTCGGTGGATCGATTGCCGGATGCACGGTCGCTATTGAACTTGGTCGTTTAGGATGTTCAGTGACACTGTTCGAACGAACTGGTGATGAGTTAAAGGACCGGGGGGCGGGTATTGGTGTTCCCCCTTCGGTAATTGAGACTTTTATCAAACGTGACTTGGTCGATGCCAACCTTCCCTATTTTGCATCGAGTACCTTCATGCGTATTTGGCGCACGGAGGCCGAGCGGAAATATGGCTATCTGGCATGGGATCAACCTGCGCGTCTTGAATTGCTGAACTGGGGTGGTTTGTATCAAAACTTGCGCAAGCGCGTGCCGAATTCTGTGTATCGCTCTGGGCATAGAGTCGTAGCGCTGCATGATCGTGATGGGAAAGGGGTTGGTGTCGAATTAGCCGATGGGACTATCCATGAATTCGACTTGGTCGTCTGTGCGGATGGATATGCTTCGTTAGGTCGCCGGACGTTATTTCCTGACGTGAATGTCAAATACGCCGGGTATGTCTTGTGGCGTGGGTTTATTCTGGAAAACGAACTTGAAGAGTCACATCCAATGGAAAGTGGAGTGCGTTGTCTCGGCTATCCGGGAGGGCATGGGATCTTTTACTTTGTGCCGGGGCCGAATGGTTCGGTGACGCCTGGCAAGCGGCTCGTGAATTGGGGCATGTATGTGCCAGTGCCTGAGGAGACGCTTACCGACTTTCTCACCGACAAAAATGGCTACCAACATGAGGGATCGCTTCCTCCTGGTGCGATGCCACTTGCCACTGAAGCCGCTCTGAGACAGAAATCGCACGAGCGCATCCCAGACTATTACGCAGACATTACTGATAAGAGCCCAAATACCTTTGCTTACGCGATTTATGACTGTCAGGTCCCAGCCTATCGCCAGGGGCGTATCTGTTTAGTCGGTGATGCCGGAGCCTTTGCGCGTCCGCATAGCGCGGCTGGCGCGCTGAAAGGGATCAACGACGCGACCGCGCTGGGTGACGATCTTAGAAATCACTCGTCGTTAGACGAAGCGCTTGCGCAGTGGAACCGGGTGCGGACGGAGACCGACAACAACCTCGTACGCTTTGGCAATCAGTTGGGCCGGGCGCTGGTTACAGAAATTCCTGATTGGTCGAAAATGAATGCCGCAAGTATGGAGAAATGGTTTACTTCGATCGTGACGATTCGGACGGAGATGCTGAATCAGAAGCGGTGATCGGCACGATGCCTGAGCTGTAGTGGTGCGCGTACACCCATGTGAATTCGGCACCGATGAGGCAGACCTGCGCTGAGTAGTAGACCCATAACAAGATGGCAATCAGTGAGCCGGCGGCGCCGTACGCTGACGTTACGGTACTGTGTAGCAGATACCAACCGATCAGCCATTTCCCGAGGGTAAAGAGCGCAGACGTGACGATCGCGCCGACCCACGCATCGCGCCACGCGATCCGTACCGCAGGAACGACTTTGTAGATAATCGTGACAAGTGAGGTGAGCATTCCGAACGACACAATCAAATCGACCCACTGCCAGAACGGCGCACTATCACGAATGAAGCGAGAAACCGATCGGCTCATAACGGTCGAGGCCATGCTGGCAGCGAGTGACAACAACAAGAAGAATCCTAATCCAACGACCATGAGGAGGAGAAACAGTTGGTCCTTCAGCCAACTCAGGAGGCGGTTTCCTGGTTGTGGTTTCGCATGCCAAATCGTATTGAGCGTGTTGTGGAGTTCTCCCATCACTCCAAGTGCACCGATCAACAATGTGAGAACACCAAGGATCGTGGGCAGTGTACCTGAAGCCGGTCGACTCGCATTGATGATCGTGACTTGAATCGCCGAGGCAAGTTCTCGTCCGACAAGGTCTTGCAGTGCGGCGACAATTTGATTCTCAGGAGCATGAATACCAAAAATCGACCCAGCAAGGGCGACCGCAATCACCAGCAGTGGAGCAATGGCAAAAATCGCGTAGAATGCCATGGCTGCTCCCCGCTGGGAGGGATTGTCTGCGTACCATTTGGCGAACGTTTCCGCGACGAGGTACCAGATCTCTTTGATTACTGTTTGCATCTCTTCTATTGTGGACGGATCATCGCTCAATGACAAATCTATGCGTACCTTTTTCGATGGACAAAAGCCGCGCCTCTTCGCTCATCGCGGGGTGAGTGGGGAAGCTCCCGAGAATACGCTGGTTGCGTTTCAACGCGCAGTCGATCTGGGGATCGTGTATGCCGAACTCGATATGCACGCGACCCGTGATGGTCATGTGGTTGTGTGCCACGATGCGACACTCGAACGGACCACCAACGGTCACGGACAGATTCGTGCATTGTCTTTGGCTGAGGTCCGGACCTTCGACGCGGGCTATCATTTTTCTTCAGATAGCGGGCACACGTTTCCGTTTCGGGCTACTGAGGTGAGAGTCCCAACGCTGCTGGAGGTGTTGGAGCAATTTCCCACGCTTCACTTCACCATCGAAATCAAGCAAACTGATCCACCAATCGAAGAACTGGTCATAGCCGCCGTGCGTGCAATCGGTCGTGAACAGCAGGTGATCGTTGCTTCCGAACATGACGCAGTGTTGGCTCGGGTACGAAGACACGCCCCAGAAATCGCGACGAATCTAGGTTATGCTGAGGTCTTCGAATTCATCCAGCGAGTAGCAGCGAATCAGCTTGCTGACTATCACCCGCCGGGACACGCACTGCAGATTCCGCCATCATTTCAAGGCATCCCTCTTGTAACCTCACAAACGGTCGATGCTGCTCATACGTTTGGCTGTGAGATGCATGCCTGGACGATCGACGATCCGCAAGAAATGGACAGTCTGCTCGACGTCGGTGTAGATGGGATTATGTCGAATTTTCCGGCGCGATTGCTTGAGGTGGCTGGAAAAAGAAAAGGGGGAAATGGGTAAAGGGGGAAAAAAAGAAAGAAACGGAGAATCGGAGACGGGGAGAAGCGGAGACTGCCCCACCTGTCTTCTTCTCCGGTTCCCCGTTCCAGATTTTCCCTGAAACTTACTCCTGAAACACCAAGTGACCAGCCGTTTCCTGCGCTTGATACTTCGCTTCAATCTCCGGAGTTAGCGCGATTTTCCGCGCCGCCGGGAATTTGTCACGATCTAAGGTTGGTCGTAAGAAGTATTGCTCTGGTGTGAGCACCTCAGACTGACTCTTCAGTGGAGCGAAGAACCACACACGCGGCAGCACACCTGGATTGAAGAACACGTCACGGTCTTTCTCTGACCACTGTCGTGTTTCATGGGCATCGTGAACGCTGTAGCGCATGTAATCTAACGTCACATCCCAATAGTGATTAAACAAAATCCCGTAGCCCTTGTCGCCCATCTCTTTATTGTGGTGCTTGGCGATGCGAGTTTCGACAAAAATCAGATTTCCTTCGTTATCGAACTGTTCGATGCGCAATGGATAGAAGTAGTGTTTATCGAGCCAGTAGATAATGCGAGGGGCATAGTAATTAGGTAGCCATTCATCTTTTGCGCGCGATTCTACCACCCAACATTCGATTCCACCGTTTGCCGTGTAGAACGGGTAGTCGTCGCCCATCACGCGGATCTTGTCGGTCGGGATATCATGTAAGGTTCCGTCGGCATCTGCGAGTGTGACGGTTGGACGCGTGTTAGGAAATCTCACCGTCTGAGAGAGCGTGTCAACCCCGAGAAGTCGCCAAGAGAACTCCCACGGGTCACGGCCAAAGATGTCATCGAAGCTTTCCGCTCCTTGGGCGAGTTTATCACCACGACGTGGTTGGGGTTGTCGACGTACACGACGCAGGGCGGGCGAGTACGCATACATATCCCACCGTGCAGCAGCGTTGCCTCCAGCACGATACTGGATCAGCACCATCTGATTCCCAAGATCCTCAGGAGGGAAAATATTCTGCCCAGTAATCTTTCGGGTCGCACCTCCAGGGGCAGTACCATAGAGCTCACCGTGCAATCCATACTGGCCACTAGCATTGGGGACATAGAAAATCGGGCTGTACATTTTAGATGTGCGCAGAAAACCTTCGGCAGTCAGAGCGCCAGTCACATCGATCAGATTGCATGACCACCGCGGTGAATGGCTATATTCCATTGCCCGATAGCCCATCTCTTCAGCAGTGAAGGGCGGTTCAAATGGATAGCGTTCAGCGGGGAGATTCGGAAACTGCGAATCGCGGGGTGTGTCGCTGCGCGGGTCGAAGAGTTTGTTTTCTTCAGCGGTGAGTTCGCTCACGAGACGCCAGGTTTTTGTGGCAGGTTGCTCTCCCCACGCTACGCTCTGCGTGAAGATGGCAATCAGACAAATGATGATGAGTATTGGCATTACTCTGTTCTTCCCTATGGGTGCAATTGGCGATCTGTAGCGTGTGCTATACGCACGGAAATCAGTACAGGGCAGAACGTCGTGCGCACAGCGCACGCTACGCTACCCTGAGATCTTCGGTATGACATCCTTCGCAAACCGCTCAATCCCACGGCGGAACGTATCAGCATCAGGATAGCGACCAAGACCTAACACATAGTAACTCGCCCCGGCGTCACGATACGCCGAGATGCGGTCGATCATACTTGCGCTGCCACCTTCACCTTCGCGGATCATACCGCCGACAATAATCTCTGGAGTCGGACGGTTCAGCTTCTGCGCTTCTTCACGGAAATAGGAACTCAGGTGTGTGATTTCATCAGGTTTCAAGCCGATCGGATAATACGCTTCACCGAATCGCAGGGTACGCTCTAAGGCTTTGGGGCCACTGCCGCCGATCCAGATTGGTGGACGAGCTGGACGTGGTGCAAAGACAAATGGTGGAAACTTCACTAGTTTGCCATCGTATGAATTGACATCATTAGCGAACAGATTGTGCAGAATTTGCAGTGCTTCGTCGGTGAGTGCGCCACGTTTGCGAGGGTCGACACCGAGAATAGCAAACTCTTCGCGCATCCAACCGACACCGGCACCAAGAATGATCCGTTCTCCGGATAACTCTTGCAACGTGGCGAGCTGCTTAGCGATCAACAACGCAGGTCGGTACGGAATAACGAGGACAGAGATGCCAAGGCGAATCTTTTGCGTGATACCAGCGAGGTAGCCCAAGGTTGTCAGCGGATCGAGATAGCGTCCGCCTGAACCTTCAGTCTGATCTGGCGGAATAGTGAGGTGATCGACTACGAACGCCGCATCAAAGCCGCAATCTTCCACCGCACGCGCACACGCGGCGATTGTCTCGCGAGTTGACTGCGGTCCCATGTTACGGATGACAACGCCGAATTTCATTACGCCCTCCTTTGCTGCTCGATCAGCGACTCACTACTATCCGTCAGTGAACAAGGATTGAGGACTGAGTAAAAATAGGAATCCAGAATCCAGGAGCCAGAAGTCAGAATGCCTAGGATGCCCTCTCTTCACTTCTGATTTCTGGATTCTGACTTCTGAATTCCTAGCGCTCAGTCCTCATCGCTCAGTCCTAAAGGTCCGTGAACAACCACGGCGCTTCTTGCTTCCGTCGTTGCTCGTAAGCCGTGATCTCTTTTTCATGCTGGAGTGTCAAGCCAATTTCGTCGAGCCCTTTGAGGAGGCATTCTTTGCGAAATTCATCAATCTCAAAACGGAAAGACTTTCCAGATGGAGTCGTCACCGCCTGTGCAGCGAGATCGACCGTGACTTGATAGCCCGGCTGAGCTTCAACTTCTTGAAAGATCTGCGAGACTTCGTCGCTTTTCAGCACGATCGGTAACATGCCGTTTTTGAAACAGTTGTTAAAAAAGATGTCGGCATAGCTTGGGGCAATGAGGCAACGGAAGCCATAATCCATCAGCGCCCACGGCGCGTGTTCGCGCGACGAGCCACACCCAAAGTTATCACGCGCCAACAAAACGCTGGCGCCTTGATAACGGTCCTGATTGAGGACAAAGGTGCGATCGCCCTTGCCATCGGTGCCGTAGCGCCAGTCAGAAAACAAGCCTTCACGCAGACCAGAACGTTTAATCGTTTTCAGATATTGCTTGGGAATAATTTGGTCGGTATCAACATTGACCCGGTCGAGCGGGGCGACGAGGCCTTTGAGTTTAGTGAATGCGTCCATGGGGAGTCCTTCCTTATCAATGGTGAATGGATCACCAGCTTAGTGGATATACGGGACGTGTTGCGTGTTGCGTGAAGACTAGGGACTAGGGGCTGGGGGCTAGGGACTAGTTTTTCTTTCCCACAAGCCCCAAGTCCCTAGCCCCTAGTCCCAAAGCGTTCACGCATTGCACTACACATTACACACTACGTTTCAACTCCACGTCCGAATATCAACAAAATGCCCGGCGATCGCGGCAGCCGTGGCCATTGCTGGTGACACTAAATGTGTGCGTCCGCCTTTGCCTTGGCGTCCTTCAAAATTACGATTGCTGGTCGACGCACAACGCTCGCCTGGTTGGAGGGTATCGTCGTTCATCGCCAGACACATTGAGCATCCTGGCTCGCGCCACTCGAACCCAGCTTCTGTGAGAATCTTATCGAGCCCTTCTTTTTCAGCTTGTTTTTTCACCAGACCAGAGCCAGGAACGACCATCGCTTTGACTGTAGCGGCTACTTTCTTGCCCTTGGCAAATTGCGCGGCGATGCGAATATCCTCAATGCGGCCATTGGTACACGAACCAATAAAGACACGGTCAATTTTGATGTCTTTGATCAGGGTGTCAGCTTGCAAGCCCATATACGCTAACGCGCGTTCGGTTGCCTCGCGTAGTGCCGGAGTAGGCATGTCCTTTGGATTTGGCACTTTGCCATTGATGTCGGTGACCATGCCGGGACTGGTTCCCCACGTCACTTGCGGAATGATATCTGCTGCTTGCAAAGTCACAACTTGGTCGAATTCTGCGCTCGGGTCACTCACGAGTTGTTTCCAGGCAGCGACGGCGCGATCGAACATTTCCCCTTTGGGACCGAAAGGACGGTCCTTGAGATACGCAAACGTCTTCTCATCTGGCGCGACCATGCCAGCCCGCGCTCCCCCCTCGATCGACATGTTGCACAACGTCATGCGGCCTTCCATCGATAACTCACGAATTGCTGAACCTGTATATTCAATGACATAGCCAGTGCCGCCAGCCGTGCCGATCTTGCCGATGACCGCAAGAATAATATCTTTTGCCGTGCAGCGGTCCGGGGGTTTACCTTCGACGCGCACTTCCATGGTTTTGGCTGGCCGTTGCAGGAGGCATTGCGTTGCCAGCACGTGCTCGACTTCACTGGTACCAATCCCAAAGGCAAGCGCACCGAACGCACCATGCGTGGCCGTGTGTGAGTCACCACAGACAATGGTCGTGCCTGGCAGTGTGAACCCTTGCTCGGGACCGATGATATGCACGATGCCTTGGCGAATATCGTTCATGTCGAACAACGGAATGCCAGTTTCTTTGCAATTATCGCGCAATGTCTCAACTTGTTTGGCGGCGACGGCATCAGCGATCGGCTTATCACGGTCGATGGTAGGGACGTTATGATCAGGGACAGCAATGGCCGCATGGATACGACGGGGTTTGCGTCCAGCAAGTTGCAAGCCTTCAAATGCCTGTGGGGAAGTCACTTCGTGGACCAGATGACGGTCAATATAGAGGAGGGCGGTGCCGTCTGGTTCCGTGCGAACGACGTGCGACTCCCAGATCTTTTCGAACATGGTCTTGGCAGCCATAAGGCGCTCCTTTGAATAAGACTGTAGTGAGGGCCTACATTTCGCAGATTTACCACAGACTGGCAAGTCACCATAGCGAGCGTAGAAGCAGAAGAGTTGCTGTGTTACTCTACCTCTTCACCTTGTTCCTCTCCCGATGGGAGGGGGAAGCGTAATGTGAATATGGAGGGCTCTCATGAACGAATGGACTGTCGATGTCTCAGAGCAAGATTTTGAACAAGCTGTGGTGCAACGCTCACACCAAGTACCAGTGGTGATCGACTTCTGGGCACCGTGGTGCGGTCCATGCCGGGCCCTTGGGCCAACGCTGGAAAAATTGGCCGAAGAGCAACAAGGAAAATTCATTCTTGCCAAGATCAATGTTGATGAGAACCCGATGCTCGCACAGGCGTTTCAGATTCAGAGTATTCCGGCTGTGAAGGCCGTACGTAACGGAGCGTTAGCTGGCGAATTTCTCGGAGCGCAACCTGAACCGAATGTCCGGCGTTTTATCGAACAGTTGCTGCCATCAGAAGCAGAGGCCCTCGCGCAGGAAGCGCAACGTCTAGAAGAAGCTGGGAAAGCCCAAGGAGCTGAAAGCCTCTACCGGGCGGCATTAGCGAAGGAAGCCAATCAACCGCTGGCGCTGCTTGGCTTGGCACGGGTGCTGGTACAGCGTGGCGAGGAAAACGACGCGCAAACTCTGCTCACGCGCATTCCCAATACGTCTCCAGAGCATCCGGCGGCGCAACAATTCCTGGCGCAATTGCGACTCAAGCAGACTGGTGCGAGTGCTGGAGATGAACAAAAATATCGTGATCGCTTAGCCGCCGATCCGAATGATATTGATACGCGATTTGAACTGTCACAAGTGCTGGCTGCTGTGGGACGTTATGAAGAAGCACTGACCGAGTTACTGGCGATTGTAAAAAAAGACCGCAAGTTCCGTGACGACGGCGCTCGGAAAGGTATGTTGGAAATATTCGAAGTCGTTGGTGCCCGTAGTGACTTGGCCGAACACTATCGCTCGGAGTTAGCGAAGGTGTTGTTTAGTTGAAAAAGAGTGTTCTCTGCATCAACCCCTGGATCTACGACTTCGCAGCGTATGACTATTGGAGCAAGCCGTTAGGGTTACTCTATCTTGCGGCTTTCTTGCGCGAGCGCGGCGTTGCCGTTGATTTCATCGACTGTCTGGATAAGTGGCATCCAGAATTGTTGCGTCGTCAGCAGCGTAGCCAACCGAAAGTGAATCTCTACGGGATTGGCCATTTCCATCGTGAAATTGCCCCGAAACCGGAGAGTATCACATTCATTCCTCGTCACTTTGCACGCTATGGTTTGCCCGAAGATATTTTTCTTGCCGAACTAAAAAGTCGCCCGCGTCCAGATGCCATTCTTGTCACCTCGTTCATGACCTATTGGTACATGGGGCCACAGCGGGTCGTGGAACTGTGCCGTGAGGTCTTTCCTGGCGTGCCGATTGTGCTGGGCGGGATTTACGCGTCGTTAATGCCAGAGCACGCACAACGTGTGATTCAGCCCGATTATCTGATTACTGGTCCTGGTGAGTATCCACTGGCTGAACTGCTTGCTGACTTGTTGCCCATGCCATCACTACGTGAGCAATTGCCTGCGCATATCGATGACTTCCCACCACCCGCCTTCGACCTGTTGCGCAAGAACGACTACCTGATTGCCATGACCTCACGCGGCTGTCCGTTTCGTTGCACCTTCTGCGCGACCTACAAAGTGGACAGTGCATTTACCCAGCGACGACCAGAAGCCGTTGTTGCGGAAATCCTTTCTCAAACCGAACGCTTCAGCGTGCAAGATGTCGCCTTTTATGATGACGCTTTACTGATGCAACCAGAGCGCCGCATTAAACCGATCCTGCGCGAGATTATCGCCAGCCAACGTCCTCTACGTTTTCACACGCCCAATGGTCTACACGCCCGCTACATCGACGAAGAGCTGGCTGATCTGATGTATCGCAGTGGCTTCAAGACGATCCGACTGAGCCTGGAGTCTGTCGCGAAAGAGCGTCTCCGTGATATTCACAACAAGATCACTCCGGGTGAAATGACCCGTGCGGTGCAGTATTTAGTAAAAGCTGGCTATGCCCCTGGCCAATGAGAAACGTACATCATCATGGGTCTCCCGCGGCAGCCGCTCGATGAAGTGATCGATACGATCCTCTATGCCAACAGCCTTGGGGTACAAATTCGTCTGTCGTCGTTCTCGCCAATCCCAGGCACAGTTGATTACCAACGCGCGATCGACAACGGCTCGTTTCCTGCTGATGCTGACCCGTTGCTGACGAACAAGACGGTGATTCCTCTCGAACGCACCCAAGCGGCGTATCAACAGTTTCAAACTATCAGTGATTTTGCGAGACAGCTCAATGAGGAAGTGCAGCGAGGAATTCGATTCGCTCAACCAAGGGAAGCCGTCCGTAAACTCATAGCTAATGTGGATTCGCTGTCTTAGTCGTACGCGTTCTCTTCAGACATGCCTTGGTAGGATGGACATTGCCACCCTACCTCAGGTCTGTTACTCCCTGCGCTTAGCTCACTGCAATCGAGGCAATGATAAGGTTGGCCGTATCGATCAGCACCTGACCCTGCGCGGCGGTAATCAGCTTTTGCTTTACGATATCATTGACCTTCTTAATAAAGTCCTGCAGTTGCTTTTGTGCACCAGCCTTCTGTCCCTGAGCAAGTTTCTGCAGGGCATTATCAATTTTTGTGTTCAGATCACTCGTCCGCGTTGCGCCCAAATTGAGGGCCACAACTTGGGCTTTGAGGTCGGTTGCGGCTTGTTGCGGTGAAATCACGTTGACACTGGCCGGGTAGCTGTTCGCGCCGTTGTCCTTATCGCGGATTGTTCCGCCAACCGTGAAGGTCCCAGTGGTAAGATATTTACACGTCGCCGAGGCCGCGCGGTTGTTGGCCACCGTCAACGTCCCGCTTGTCGTGCAGTTGTAGGCGTACGTAAACCCCGCTGTCGTATCGGCAGGACTGGGATCAGCTTGCTGACTAAAGGCTAAGGTCGCCGACTCGCCCTGGAAGATCTGCGACGTCGCCGTGAAGGTTGCTGTCGGTGGCACGTTGCCAATAGCAAATCGGTTTGTGAGTCGGCCTGAGTCGCGATCTTTGTCCGTGACGATGCCCGCCACTAAAAAACTCGGACCATTGTCAGGATATGCGTAGGTGACCGTGCAGGTGGAGCTGGAGACTTGCCCCGCGTGCGGGCCGGTCCCGTCCCCAAAATCCACGGCGCACGTAAACGGAGCATCGCGCGTTCCTGCAGGATCAGAAAAAGTCGTTTGCACGGTCAAGGGACTGCCCTCTTGCGTGAGGCCCGCGGAGATGGTCATTGTTTCCACTGACGGTGCCACATTGTTCACCACTGCCGTGGCAGTGTACGGATTCTCACCGCCATCTTTATCTTTGATCTTGGCAGCCACAGCGAAGTTGCCATTATCAACAGTAGGACACTGCACGGTATTACTACTGCCGAAACTGCCAAAGCCATTGCCACAGTTGAAGGCATATTGAAAGCCGGCTTGCGTATCCGCTGTCGAGGGATCAGACGGATTGGTCAGGCTGAGCGTAAACGGACTGCCTTCGCCCACCGGATCGGGTGTAGGCAGGGTTGCTGTCGGTGCTACGTTTGCCACGGTGATGGGCTGCGTTTTTGTGGCCCCGGATGCGCCGAACACATCCCGCGGCAGCAGGACCACTTGTAGTGATCCGCTATCAGCAAAGGTGTGCTGAACCGATGATCCGGTAGCCGAGCTCGTCCTATCACCAAAACTCCAGGTCAGGTTGACGGTGTCGTTATCAGGATCAGAAGCGGTCCCGGTAAAAGTAGCTGGCTGTCCTTCAGTCAGATTTTCACTACTGGTGATGGTAAAGCCGGTCACTGTTGGTGCATGGTTAATGCGCGCAGTCAGGCAGCCGAGCGTTTGATCATATGAGAGATACTGAAACTCTTTGGATTTGGTCGTGGTGGTCAGGTCAAATTCTGCAGCCGTCGCGCCCATGGGCATCGTCACAAATTCCTCGCCGCCTACGCGCCACACCCGACGCTGTTTTCCGTCACAATCTTTATAGTCAAGACCTAAATCTAAACTCGGCACGATCTCCCCGGTCTCTTGTCGCATGAAGGACACAAACCAGCCACCGTAGAGTCCAATTTGTTGCAGCTCGTACGGTTTGTTGACATCCCACGAGGTCAGCAGGAGTTTTTGGTTCAGAGGCGAGACGCTCACGGGGGTACCGTCTTGCTTTTTCTGGGCCCAAAACTGAGTGGGATCTGGTAATGGTGCTGTGGTATCGCTCACGTCTTTATCTGGTGACATCGCCTCGACCAGGGCGAAACGAACTTCATCTTTCCCGGCATCGGTAGCAATGAGCGTCTGAAGGTTGGGTTTGCCGGTGGTAAACGTGTAGTTGTCCGAGATTTTTACCGATGTTTCTGTCACCCCATAAGCGCCACGCACGACTTCTTTTAACTTAATCGGGACATCATTAAACTCGACGATATCAATAATGGTGAGGATCGCAGTGACAATATTGCCAATGACTTCAACCACGACAGCGGCGGCGGCGGCGGCAGAAGCGATACGACCAATGATCTTGGCCGTGGCTTTTGCCGCTTCTGACGCCCCCTTATGCAGAGCCCGACCGATGTATGGGGCAATTTTGTGGGTATACGTTGTCCACCCTCCGGCTCGATAGACGGCGGCTCCGGTCGCAACCCCAGTTCCCAAGGCAATACCGGCCCCAATGCCGAACGCTTCATCTTTAAAGGTGTTGCCCATCACTGAGGCAAACCCAGGAGTGATGATCTCATTTTTTCTGGCTATGGCGAGGCCATATTCAAGGAAATGCTCGACGGTCGGGTGGGCCGCCAAGTTGACGTCCCAAAAAACCGGCGCACCGTTGCACCGCGACGCTGTGATGGCATCATAGCTTGGCGTGTCGTTGTCACCCAGACTGACTGTCTTTACAAAACTGTCCTCCTTTGGCAGTGCAAAACAGATCTCCCCATCATCGCGTCCGGCAAGCACATCTTCAAATGATCCCTGATTGGGGGACGTATCGGTACCTGGGACGCCATCAATCCCTGGGGAACACCCGGGAGATTGCTTATTAAAGAAGCACGTCTCATCGTCCTCGGTGGCTGGCCGACCGTCAGGTCCATTTCCTGGGGTGCAGTTCTCTTTGGCCGTTAACGTATAGATGCCGTCTTTGGTGGGGGATTGCCAATCACATTTGGCGAAATCCACCGCGTATCGCCAGGAACGGTACTGATCCCACGCGATTTGGGCGGTGGCAATGCGCTTTTTCCAGACCAGATGGGTCAACCAGTCGTAAAGCTGATCCTCCTCGCACGAACGTACCGTGGCCTTTCGCTCGCTACAGATCTTGGTAGATGTGGGTTTACCGATGATATTGACAAAATCGGTCAAGATCTGCGCCCGCACCCGATCCCGTGCCCAGGTGGTCACAAGACTTCTGTCGCTCGCCGGCAAGCCATGATCGGTTAAGACTTCGGTCGTTGCTCGGAATACGAGGTTGCCTAAGGGAATGATGGCATGGATAGCTTTGTTGAGCACCAGCGCGTTGGTATCAGGGTCAAAGGCAAAGACCCGCAGCGGAGAAGCGTCGCTGTTGAAAAAATCTAATCCCCCGACAACGTTCGGCTCCTCAGGGGGGAACACGTAGCACGACAAGAGACTGCATTCTCCGCCATGGTTCTGGCAGGCATTACCGCAGGGGTCGCTTGCGATTACATCTGGAATAATAGAGGTTCCATCTTGGCAGCTGCACACCGGGCTGACACCGATGACCGTTCCGTTCCCACTGCAATCCGGGTCAGTGAGATCCTTGGTACAGAAGCCGGTCCCATCTGACTGCGTGGTGCACGTGAATTGACAGATTCCATTCGCCCCATCAGCTTGCGCGTCAGGCACAGGAGTGACCCGTCCAGACATCGGCACGATCATCAGCAGCGTGAGCCAGAAGGCAATGTAAGAAAACGGGGTGTGGTAAAAGTAGCGGGGTGTAGACCGCCGTAGTCGCGATTGATCGGTGTGAGTGGCATTCATGGTGTTCCCCTTTTTATGTGTTGCGTGGTGCGTGTTACGTGGTGCGTGAAGGCGCGTAGTCAGGAGCCAGTAGTCAGTATGAAAAAGGCTTTGTTGTTCCTCTACTGATTACTGACTGCTGACGACTGACTACTTTCCGCTACGGTGGTTTGTTCTCCGTCTTGATTAAGATCTGAGCAATGAACGCTTCGAGTTCTGCCCAAGTGGTAAAGTGCGTGCTCTGGCCGGACACCAGATGTTCGGCGCGCCCCAACGGGACCTGTTCATCTCCAGGAGCCGGTTGGGCCACTTGTACGACAAAGGCGCGCTGGGCTGGATACCGTGACTGCGTTGACCACTGGGGTTTCATGTCGTTCTCCTGTGTACGGAACACCTATCGTTCCCGTTCCGTGTGAGCCAGGAGATAGCAGAACGACCGCGCCAAAGTCCGCACAAAGTTCACACATTTCTCACACATTTCTCACATATACGGGATGCGCAGGCAGGAACCGCAGACACCCGCACGGGAGAGAATTCCGTGAAATCATTGCAGTTTTCCCTTGTCTCGCACTAACGTCCTGTGTTATGCGTCATGGACCTAACGCCAGTGAGGACGTGAGCCTCGCAGCCTTGCTCCAGTTCTCACCCTTTTTTCTCTACGCTGTGGCGGGCGCGAGAGTGAGGTAGGACGACATGGCGACACGAGCTCTGCTGACTTTTGCGGGGTATGTGGTCGATGTATAGAATGAACAACTGCGGCGCGAGGATCAGCTGCTCCCGCTGACCAACAAAGCGTTTGCCGTCTTATGCTATTTGGTGGAGCATGCCGGGCAATTAGTGACGAAAGACGCCCTGTTTGCGGCCGTGTGGCCGGAGACCATCGTCAGTGAAACAGCCCTCACAAACTGTATAGGAGAGTTACGGCGGGCATTGCAGGACGAGCCCAGACAGCCTCGGTTTATTGAGACGGTGCATCGGCGAGGATACCGCTTCCTCCTCACCGTGACCACTCCGCCAGTTCAAAGTTTAAAGTTTCAAGTTCAAAGTTCCACCCCGCTCCTCGCCGTGAGCAGTCCTCCGGAGGCTGCGCCGTTTTCCCAACTTGGAACCTTAAACTTGAAACCTGAAACTCTGCTTGTTGGTCGCGACGTTGAACTCACACAACTTCACGCCCTTTTTGCCAAAGCGCTGAACGGCGAGCGGCAGATGGTGTTTGTCACTGGAGAGGCGGGGATAGGCAAGACGGCACTCGTTGACACGTTTGTTCAGAGTCTAGGATCTCGTGTCACAAAAGGTCCAGAGTCCAGAGTCAAAACAAGTCTAGAGTCCGCAGTCCGAGGTCCGCAGTCCGAGCCAATCCCCAATCCCCAATCCCTAACCCCAGGCTGGTGGGTGGCGTGGGGGCAGTGTATCGAGCAGTACGGCTCTGGTGAAGCGTATCTCCCCGTGTTGGAAGCGTTGGGGCGCTTGGGACGTGGGCCGCAAAAGGAGGCGTTACTCGCCGTACTCCATCAGTATGCACCGACATGGTTAGTGCAACTGCCCGCCCTGGTGAGCCCAGCGGAGCTAGAGGCGGTGCAACGGCGCATCCAGGGCGCGACCCGGGAACGGATGTTACGCGAAATAAGTGAGGCGCTTGATGTGTTCGCTGCCGCCCATCCCGTGGTGCTGGTCCTTGAAGATTTGCATTGGAGTGACCCCTCAACGGTCGAATTACTCGCGGCCCTCGGCCGACGCCGTGAGTCAGCCCGTTTGCTCGTGATTGGGACATATCGCGCAGCCGAACTGGTTGTGACTAATCATCCCTTGCGGACCGCAAAGCAAGAGTTGGTGGCGCGAAAGCAAGCCGTAGAGGTGGCGTTGGAGCTGCTGAGTCCGGCAGCCGTCCGGGACTATGTCAGTCAACGGGTGGCTGAGACTGGAGTCGCGGACACCCTCGGCGACGTGATCTACCGGCGTACGGATGGTCAACCGTTGTTTATGGTGCAGGTAACGGATTATATCGTCCAGCAGGGTGGGAATGCCGCTCCGTTGCCGACCGACCTCACAGCGGTTGAGCAAACCTTGCCACAGGACTTACGGGAGGCTATTGAGGCCCAACTGCGGTACCTGAGCGACGAGGAGCAAACCGTGTTAGCGAGCGGGAGTGTGAGCGGTGCCGAGTTTACCGTGGCCAGTATCGCTGCTGGATTAGGAAGTAGCGAAGTGGAAATAGAAACTATTTGTGATGCGTTGGTACAACGTGGACAGTTCATTGCCGAGCGAGAGGTGGAAATGTGGCCGGATGGAACACTCAGTGGGCGCTATACCTTTCGCCATGCCCTGTATCAGGAAGTGCTGTATCAGCGAGTGAGTGGCAGCCGACAGGTGCGGATGCATCGGGCCATAGGGGAGCGATTAGAGCGTGGCTACAGGGAGCGTGCCCAAGAGATCGCGGCAGAACTAGCGATGCATTTCGAGCGTGGGCATGATGCTCAGCGTGCAGTTTCGTATCTCAAGACTGCGGCAGACACAGCTTTACGACGCCATGCGTATGTGGAAGCGATCAGGCTGTTGTCGCATGCGCTCGCCTTGCTCCCGGCATGGCCAGACACTCCCGCTCGGGTGGAACAAGAGCTGACTCTGCAGTTTGCTTTAGGGGCTCCGCTGGTAGCGACCAAAGGGTATACCGCGCCTGAGGTAGCGTACGCTTACACCCGCGCGCGCGAACTCTGTCGACAACTTGGAGATACGCCGCAGCTCTTTTCCCCCTTACTTGGCCTGACGGGATTTCATTTTGCCCGTGCGGAATTCTCCACTGCGCGCGAATTAGCGGAGTTATGTCTGACGCAGGCCCAACGTGACCCCAACCCGACACGGCTCATGTGGGCTCACTATGCGTTAGGGCAGGTCTTATGCTGTGCGGGAGAGTTTACGCGAGCCAAAGACCATCTCGAGCAAGGACTCGTACTGTATCAACCCCAGGAGCATAGGCGGTTTGTCGCCCGTGGGGTACAAGATCCGTATGTATCCTGCCTGTGCTTTCTTGCGCTCAGCCTCTGGTTCTTAGGCTTTGCCACCCAAGCCGTGGCAACGATTCAGCGGGCACAGGATCATGCGCACGCGATGGGGCATCCTTTCAGTGTAACGCGGGCTCTCGATTATGCGGCCCGTGTGTATCAGTATTGCCGCGAGCAACATACGGCACAAGAGAAAGCTGAGACGCTGCTCGCCGTGGCGCGGGAGCACGGATTCATCCATTATCTACCAGGCGGTGAGATCCGCCACGGGTGGCGGCTGACCGAGCAAGGCCACTACGACAGCGGCCTTCCGCGCATGCGCCACGGGCTGGCGACGTATCAAGCGACAGTGGCGGAGTTGGAACGCCCGTATTATCTGACCTTGCTCGCCGAAGCCTATGGAAAAAGTGGACAACTACAGGAGGGGCTGGCGATTGTAGATGAAGCCATGACGATCATAGGCCGGAGCGGCGAGCGGTTCTACGAAGCCGAGCTGTGGCGGATTAAGGGGGAGCTTCTTCTCAACGCAGAACGCGGAACGCGGAATGATGAACGGAGAACCCCGAAAGAGGAATGCGATGCTTCTTCTATTCATCATTCATCATTCATCATCCATCGTTCATCGTTCCGAAGAGGCCGAAGCCTGTTTCCTGAAAGCCATTGCCATTGCCCGCCAACAACAAGCCAAGTCGCTGGAGTTACGTGCAGTGATGAGCCTCGTGCGGTTGCGACAACAACAAGTCCAAGAGCGGGGAGCAGGGAGCAGGGAGCAGGGGACAAAGAACGAAACTGCTGGAAAGCGAGGAAGCCAGGAAGCGGGGAAGCCAGAATTACCTTCGAGCGTCCTAGCGTCCCAGCCTTCCAGCGTCCGCCTTGTGGAAGCACACAAGATGTTATCTGACGTCTACCACTGGTTCACTGAGGGGTTTGAGACTAAGGATTTGCAAGAGGCGAAAGAACTTTTAAAGGAATTGAGCCATTGAGTCATCGGGCAATTGGGGCATTTTCTCATTGAGTCATCGAGCCATCGGGTCATCGGAGAAACATTTTTTTCAATAGCTCGATGGTTCGATCACTCAATTTCTTCACTGGACCGATGTCTCACTAGCCCGAAGATTCTCGGTGTACCACGATGTCAAATTTCGGGTTACAATGCCGCCATGCGTTTCTTCAATACGGCTGGCCCGGTCAATCCTCAGAAACACTATTGTTTGCCACCTTTGGCGCGGTTGAATCTTGAGGAATTGCTCGGGTTGATCCGCCAAGAAAAATACTTTGTCTTGCATGCCCCGCGGCAGACCGGGAAGACATCGGCGCTGTTAGCATTAATGAACCACCTCAATGCGAGCGGAGAATATCGTTGTGTGTACGTCAACGTCGAAGCCGCCCAAGCGGCGCGTGAGGATGTGGCGGCGGCGATGCAGGCGATCCTCTCGGTACTGGGCTCGGAGGCGCAGCGCACGATTGGCGATGAGTCGGTGGCGCGCATGTGGCCGGCAGTCCTCAGAGACCATGGGCCGTTTGCGGCGCTTGGGGAAGTGTTAAGCCGCTGGGCGGCCGCAGCGGCCACACCGCTGATCCTGTTGCTCGATGAGATTGATGCACTCATCGGTGACACGTTGATCGCCGTCCTGCGCCAACTCCGCGCGGGCTATTATCGTCGCCCCGCGCAATTTCCCCAAAGCGTGGTGCTGTGTGGTGTGCGTGATGTGCGTGACTATCGCATTCACTCCAGCCGCGACAAAGCGATCATCACCGGCGGGAGTGCGTTTAACGTCAAGGCGAAGTCCTTGCGGTTGGGCGATTTTACCCAGGCCGAAGTTGAGGCGCTTTATCAGCAACACACCGCTGAGACCGGGCAGGTGTTTACCCCCGAGGCGTTAGCACAGATGTGGGAATTGACACGCGGGCAGCCGTGGCTGGTCAATGCTTTAGGCTATGAGACCTGCTTTGAAATGAAAGCCGGTCGCGACCGGGCCCAACCGATTACGGACGAGCGGGTGCAGGAGGCGAAAGAGAATCTGATCCTGCGCCGTGAGACGCATCTCGATCAGTTGGCGGACAAGCTAGAGGAACCGCGCGTGCAGCGCGTGGTTGAACCCCTGCTGGCCGGTGAGGTTGTCACCAATGAGCTGAATAAAGACGATGTGTCGTATGTCCTTGATCTAGGACTCATCCGCCAAGAGCGGGCGGGCGCAATCCATATCGCCAATCGCATCTACCAAGAGGTGATCCCACGGGAGTTGGGGTGGAACATTCAATCGGGCATGAGCGAACAAACCCAGTGGTATGTGACCGTGGATGGGCGACTCGATATGCGTAAGCTGCTGACCGCCTTTCAAGAATTCTTCCGTGAGCATTCCGAGCATTGGGTGGAGCGGTTTCAGTACAAAGAGGCTGGACCGCAATTGCTATTGCAGGCGTTTCTGCAGCGGATCGTGAATGGGGGAGGCCGGATTGAGCGGGAATATGGCTTAGGCCATTTGCGTACGGATCTGCTCATCATTTGGCCCCATGCCGCTGGCGTCCAACGTGCGGTGATCGAACTTAAAGTGCTGCACAAGGGGTTCGAGCAGACGCTGGGGACGGGCTTGGAGCAGACGAGGCAGTATCTAGACCGTTGTGGGGCCGCCGAAGGACATTTAGTGATTTTCGACCGCACGCCGGGCAAGCCGTGGGAAGAGAAACTCTTTCAGCGGAAAGAGACGGTGCAGGGAGCGGTCATTCAGGTGTGGGGGATGTAGGAGCTCAGTTCGCTGCCACCGCATCGACTCGATCAAGACGAATGATGATACGACTCGATGTCTGATTTCGCACTTCGACCGCTTCCTCGCTGATGATCTTGGTAACGACGCCAGCAATCGTTTGCCCGTGGACATAGAACGTGAGGCCTTTTTTCTCTTTGAGGCTGTAGTCGAGCAGTTCTTGAAACACTTGAGAGACTTTCGCTGATGGACTCTGTGAAAAACTTGGCTGCGAGGTGAAGGTCAGTAGCGCTGCGAATAAACCGATGGTGATAAGAGAGCGGGTCGAACGAAATGTCATAAGTTCTGTTTGCTCACTTTCCTTTCAGGCGCTCAATGGAGCAGTCTGCGGGGACATGGCTTCTGAAAGTTGTTGGCCCATAGCGACTCTCAAACTAATGAAGAATGTAAAATGTAAAATTACAAAAGGGGTAAAGACATTCACTTGCTGTCTTTCCCTTCTTGTCTTTCTACTTTTCATTCTCCATTTTTCATTTTACATTAGGCGAGCTGCCACTGCTCTCCTTCCTGCTTTACCTTTCCTTCTTTCTTCAACTTAGTGAGATGGGATTGTACTGAATTGCCGGCGGCACCGTGCAGAAACTCTGGCACGTCACTGTAAATGCGTTTCACCATCGCTGGAATTTCGGTGAGCCCAGCTTTCATCGCTTCAAGAATCTGCTGCTCGCGTAACTCTCGGTGAGCAATGTACTCATTGAGCTTTTTGTATGGTTCGCGAATCGCCGGGCCGTGGGCTGGATAGATAACTGCGAGGTCTAAAGGTAGCAGCTTTCGCAGTGAAGCCATGTATTCGATCAGCCCGCCGCCTTCTTCCGGCACGACTGTTGTGCCCGCACCTAGCACTAAATCACCAGTAAATAGGGCTTTCTCTTCTTCGAGGTAATAACAAATATGATCTTTGGCGTGACCAGGGGTGTGGATCGCGTGCAGTGTTGCGCCATCTGTTTGAATGCGCGTGCCATCTTCTATAAAAGTGATCGGAAAGTCTTTGCTATACGCTTCGTCTTTCCCTGGCCAGGAGTGTTTGGAGACTTTTACTTGGCCAAACATTTTATGTACGTGTGGAACCCCGCCAATGTGGTCTTGGTGTATATGCGTCAAGACAATTTCTTGCAGTTCATTTCCGCCCTTGGTTTCCTTCAGCCCCTGTTGCAACAGGGGATCGTAGACATCTAGTCCGATCCCAGTGTCGAGGAGGATCGGGCGTTTCCCCGTGCCAATGAGGTAGGTGTTCGTTCCTGGCCCAGTAAACGGGCCAGGGTTCTTGCCGAGAACCGTCGAAACTCGCTCACTCCACGTGTCGAAGTCCGCGAGTTTGATCCCAGCCATCGTATCCGTAACAATGCGGGTTGGTTGTGCCATTACAGTCTCCCCAAGAATGTGCGTGCCACAGTTTGTAACTGAATGTTAGAGGTTCCTTCGTAAATCTTACCGATCTTGGCATCACGGTAGAACTTCTCGGCTGGAAAGTCTTTGGTGAAGCCGACCCCGCCAAAGATTTCTAACGCTTGCGACGCGACGCGCTCGCCAACTTGCGAGCAGAAGTATTTGGTCATGGCCGCTTGGCGGACAAATGACTGTCCTGCTTCTTTCATGCGCGCGGTGTTGTAGACCATCAGGCGTGCGGCTTCAATATCGATCGCCATTTCGGCGATTTGAAATTGCAACGCCTGAAACTCGGCAATCGCTTTACCAAACTGCTTGCGTTCTTTGCTGTATGCGAGAGCTGCTTCAAAGGCGCCTTGCGCCAGCCCGACCATCTGTGCACCGATGCCGATGCGACCTTCGTCGAGTGTTTCAATCGCGACTTTGTAGCCTTGTCCGACCTCATTGACGACATTAGTACGAGGCACCCGCACATCTTCGAGGATGAGTTCACAGGTTGAACTCGCGCGAATGCCGAGCTTGTCTTCTTTCTTGCCGACGCTAAAGCCGGGGAAATCGCGTTCAACGATAAAGCCAGTGATCCCTTTGTAGCCTTTCGACGGATCGGCGTTAGCGAAGAGGAGATAAATGCCTGCCTCTGCACCATTAGTGATCCACATCTTGCGGCCATTGAGAACGAAGGAGTCACCATCGAGTTTAGCGGTCGTGGTCATGCCGAACGCATCACTCCCTGAGCCTGGTTCGGAGAGCGCATAGGCACCAACCGTGTCGCGTGCGAGGCGCGGAAAAAATCGCGCCTGTTGCTCTTGCGAGAGCCAGCGTAAGAGGGCATTGTTGACAAGAGTATTCTGCACATCGACACAAACGGCGACGGCAGGATCAACCCGAGCCAGCTCTTCAATAGCGAGGATGGACATCAGAAAGTTCGACCCTGCCCCGCCATACGCTTGGGGAATTTCAATGCCCATCACTCCTAGTGCAAAAAGTTCGTCAATGAGTTCGCGCGGGAGCTTGCTCGCGCGGTCCATATCCATCACGTGCGGTTTAACGCGTTTTTCAGCAAAATCACGCACGGCCTCACGGAACAGCACTTCGTCGTCAGTCAGTGTTGTCACTGGTAGGCGTGTCTCTGTTTCGTCTGGCATAGTGCTACCTCCCTTTTTTCGTGAGAGACGTGGCAAGCATTTCACGTTGCTCTGCCACTGTCTAGACGTTATAGTCTTTCCCTTTAGCAGCAAGAGTTGCAACGAGAGATAGGGAACAACCCATGAAGATCGGTCTGATTTCAGATACGCATATTCCCGAAGCGATGCCTGAGTTGCCAGCACAAGTACGAAGCGTTTTTGCCGGGGCGGATTTGATTCTGCACGCTGGTGATCTCCACTGCTTAGATGTCTTGAACTGGCTGGAAGAGATTGCACCTGTGTTTGCCTGCCGCGGCAACGGAGACGAAGGGTCTGGTGGGCGTGAGGTGGTTCCTGAAGATCCGCGTTTGCGTGAGACCTTTGTCACAACTAGTGCCGGGTTCCGCATCGGCATGGTGCACGATGTGCTCGACCCGCACGAATTTCCCAAATGGCCCCTGATTCGGACGATGGAGACCTACTTCAGTGGCCCAACGGATTTAATCATTTGTGGGCACACGCATGTCGAGTCGATCAAACGCTACGACAATGTCCTGGTGATTAATCCCGGCAGCCCCACATTTCCCCATAACTACAGTGCGCAACCCGGAACCGTGGCAGTGCTGACCCTAGAAGAACATCGTGGGGGGAGTATCACGGTCTATGATTTGAAGACGCTGGCAGCACTGCCGGGGCTAGAGGTGACGTTTTAAAGGATTGCGGATTGTAGATTGCGGAATGAAGGGCATTGATTGAAAATTTGAGATTACGAAAGACAAGGGCAGACAGAAAGTGAACGCGAGCGAAATGCAGAAACGCACAAGAGCTTTCGCTTTGCGAATCGTTCAGCTAGTAGTCAGTCCATTTAGTTTTGAGGGATAGGGTTTCGTCATGCCCGCGCAGGCGGGCATCCAGGGAAATTCAGCAGTGGCCTGTAGTTCAGCCGCCTGGATTCCCGCATTCGCGGGAATGACGTTCCTTGAGTTATCCATCAAAACTTTCTGGACTATCTACTTAGTCGAAAAATTGCCGAGGAGTAGAACTGCTGACGTTATTGGTCGACAGTTACTTCGGTGTGGAACTTCGGTTGGTGCAAATTACCGAGCCGCATGCCGAGCGAGATCATAGGCTGACTTTATTGCAAAGATGGGGATTGTTGAAGAAGAGGCCGACGAGTCGGGCTCTTGGCTTGAACTCTCAGTAGAGAAGGGAATTCTCCACAGAAAAGAGGTCGAGGAACTTTTCGCCGAAGCCAATCAACTCGTCGCTATTACCGTTGCCTCCATCAAGACCGCAAGAAAGCATAAACTTGCAGTAACGAGCAATTTCATGCCTTAGTAACAATTTTTCGCAACTAATCCGCAATCCGCAATCCGAGCTCCGCAATTTTTCTCACCCTGCATTATGAATCACAAACACGTGGCATGGAGCTTTCCGCACCAGCTTCTCTGGTAAACTCGAAATGAGGTGCAGATGAAAGCCTGGGTGTGTATGCGCACTGAGGGCAACGACATCGATATGGTGCTCATGCACGGCATGGAGCACATGTTCGAACAGCTCGCCTCGTTCTATCAGTGTCTCACACTGTGACGAATTCCCGAGGTGCTCTCGCTGGATGCGAGTAAGCCATTCTTGGGCTTTTTCACGCGCATTTCTATCGAGCGCATGGTAATCGCCACTGGTCATCTGGTACAACTTGCTGGTCGGATCGACAATGACATGGAGCAGGTACAACCGACCATCGAACTCGGTTGCAAGTGCTTTTGCATATTGCAAGGCTGCATCCGCTTCAGATGAGAAATCCGTGAGGAACAGGATGCGCTTCATTTCCACCATGATCCGCCTCCTTTGGGACCGACGGCCCCAGTTCCGCGAACGTGAAGTTCCGAAGTGACCTATCCACCTAAACTAATCATTTCCAGCTTACGATGTTCCTTGGGGTTGTAGCCTTTCGGTGAATTGAGCGCGGCCAAACGCTCTTCGGAATAACGGTCGGTTCGAACCTGCCAAATGCGACTGATAAACGCCAGCACTTCGTCATCAGCGGCACCGTTACGCATCAGTGTCTTCAGGTCATGGCCAGTGTTGGCAAAAAGACACGTGACGAACTTGCCGTCAGCAGTGATACGTGCCCGCGTACAGGAAAAACAAAACGGCTCACTTACTGAAGCAATCACGCCGATGTCGCCACGGCCATCAACGAACTGGTAATCCACCGCTGGCGCACTCCCTTTGTCGCGTCCGACTTCTTGTAACGGGTAGTGGTGATCAATCGCAGCAATGATTTCCTTCTTAGAGACAAGTTTCTCGGATTTCCAATTGTTGGCGTTGCCAACATCCATGAATTCAATGAAGCGTAAGGCAAACTGATGTTCACGGGCGAACCGCACAAGATCGAGAATCTCGTCATCATTGACGCCACGTTCGATCACGGCATTGATTTTTATGGGGGTCAGGCCAACCCGTTTTGCTGTAAAGAGTCCATCAAGAACCTTATCAAGATCTCCGCGCTTGGTGATCTGCCGAAATCGATCCGGCTGTAAGGAATCGATACTGACGTTAATTCTCTTCAGGCCAGCATTCTTGAGCGCAGCGGCACGCTCTGCCAATAACGATCCATTCGTGGTTAAACAAATGTCTGGCGGAGTATCGAGAGAAGACAACTGGGCAAGTAGTTTGTGGAGGTCTCGCCGTGCTAACGGCTCGCCACCAGTTAAACGGATCTTCTCGACCCCAAGCGAGATAAACAAGCGCGAGAGGCGAGTAATTTCCTCGAAGGTCAGCACTTCCTTCCGTTCGAGCCACTCGTATTCATCGAGCGGCATGCAATATGTACAGCGAAAATTACACCGGTCGGTGACAGAGATTCGCAGGTCTTTGAGTGGTCGTCGGTAAGTGTCCTGTAACATATGGCTATCCGAGTACAAGCCATTATAACCATCAGACTTTGATAGCCAAGGAGGGTAGGTGTATTTGGCAGGTGTATTTGATGAAGCGGTAACGCCGTGCCGAGCTGAACTCTCGACACGGCGTCAATGGTGTATCAGCTCTTGGTTACGCTTGTTGTACTGCGCTGAGTTTCCAACTATTGGGGCCAACGGAACGACTGAACGTCCAATACTCCTCAAACTGGACCGAATCAGAGTCGCTACCACTGACAACCGTGTTGCTCTTAGTCTCAACGGTGTAATCCAACAGATTTGCTAACAACTTGATGGTGATGAAATCTTCGCCACTTTCGGTCCATGCTTCCGTGATGGTGCTCTCACGTAAAGCGATATTTTCCATTTTGTTCTGTTGACCACGTGAACGTAGATTGTTGATCTCCTCTTCCCACATTTGCATGAGTTCATTGCCACACAACGAGCGTAACGTTGTTGTATCCTGCTTATTCCAGGCGCCTTGAATCTTGAAGAAAAGATCCTGAGCTGTCTTGAGAAACTTCTCAGAGGAGAAATCGGGGTCCATTGCCGAGAGTGTTCGGTAATCGACATGATCGGACGACGGTGTCGCTTGGAACGGAGCATTGACAGGCGCCTGAGAACCAAAGGTGTTGGGTGCCTGGTAATTGGTCTGCCGATAGGGCATCGAACCATAACCGGTTGCTGCCGCTGGGGTCATAAATTTTTTGTAGAGAAAGTATCCGAGACCAGCCAAGAGCACTAATTCAAAGAGGCCGAATCCACTACCGCCAAGGCCTCCGAAACCACCAGCGTGAGCAAGACTGGAGAACAACATGGAACCTAAGAACCCACCGAGCATGGCCGTGCCGAGGCCACGCATGAAACCACCGGCTTGTGGTGCCATTGGTGCAGCTTGTGGAGTTGAAGGAACCGCATTTTGACGTTGCGGGTTTGCATAGCCTGGTGCTGAGTGCGATGGGGAATCGTAACTGCGGGAACCGCGAAAACCTCCCGAACGACCCCCTCCAGCTCGGGCTTCTGCGTACTCCTCGAAGACGACAACTGAAGCAAAAAGAAAAGCAAAGAACCCTATTGCTGAAAGAAGCAGCCGACGCACCAATACAGTCATAGACTCTCTCCTTTTAGGACATACGTTAATGAAGCAAGGGTAGCACCAACATCCCTCGTCTAAAATATAGGGGAGGTGCTTAATGCATAGAAAAAATAAATGGCTCAGTCACCCTTTTCTCAATCTATAGTGTGGCCTTCCGTCCCAGCAGCAGGATTTATCTCTTCGTCTTGCGGCTGTTTCTTCTCTACAAACAAAACGGGGCAACGTTTCCATTGCCCCGTTCGTTGAGTCAGCGACTAACTATTGGTTAGTCAACCGCGCGGCCACTGCGGAGCAGTTTGCCTGGGGTTGCGCCGGTGCAATTACCATCCTGGAAGGTTTCTTCACCATTGATCAGGATGTGTTTGTAGCCGGTCGCCTTCTGCACGCGCCGCCATTCGTTAGCTGGTAGATCGTAAAGGATCTCACTTGGGAGTGAGTTCACGGTGTTGATGTCGTAGACGACGATGTCCGCCGCTTGGCCTTCACGTAGCGTGCCACGATCCTTGAAGCCTGCCGCCCATGCCATCAAGCCGCTGAGGCGGAAGTGCGCTTCTTCGAGTGACAACGTGTTGGTCTCACGGACGAGCCACGACAACACTTCGGTTGGGTAGATCGCTGGGGTGATGAACTTCACGTGCGCACCACCGTCCGACACGCCTGGCATGATGTACGGTGAACTCATCAGGTCTTTGTAGCCAGCAATGTTCGAGTTCTCGACTGGGCCTGCCCATTCGGTGCGCAGGTCGTCAGCCACAGAGAGGTCGAGCATTGCGTCAATGACGTGTTTGCCTTCCTTCTCGGCGATCTGCGTGACTGACATGCCTTCGTATTTCAGCTTGAGGTCTGTGTTACGCACTTTGCGAGCAATGAACTTGTGGAATTCGCCGAAGACGATGTTCAACGTTTCCATGCCGCCTGCATCGTAGTCGGCGCGCATGGCAGCGCGGAGTTCCGGCTTCGACATCTTGGCTTTGCGCTCTTCGACAGTGCCGAGGGTCGCATCTTTCCAGGCTGGGATACTGTCGAACAGGTTCCAGTCTTCCAATGTCATACGCACAGGGGCGCGGGCAGTGACAGCCTGACCGAACACACGTACGCCACGTGCATTAGCAGCTTCAACCCAATTCAACTGCGCTTTGTGGGATTCTGGATGACGGTCGCTGATCAGGATCGCATTGTAGAGCAGTGGACGTCCAGCAGTCTCTGTCATCTTTTCCAGGAACTTGAAGTCGTCTTCAATACCAAACGAGCTTTCGCTGGCGCCGGACTGTGTGAACTGGATGCAGCCATCACCAGTTTCAGCCATCGCTTTTGCCATGGTGAGATAGAATTCATCAGGCAGAATGTCGGTGATCATCGGCGTACCATCGTAGTCGCGTTGCACGGACACGCGGCCTTCGGGCACCAAGCGCTGCGCTGACCAGCCTGCTGCTCCACACTTCATGGCTTCTTTGAAATGTCCAATGATGGTGGCCATCTCTTTTTCATTGGGGAAACGTTTCTTGGCTGCATCGAAACCGCCCATGACATAGGCAACGGCCGGGGCGATGGGGAACAGGTGGGAAACGTTAATGCCGAGCGGCATGCGTGAGAGGCGATCCATATATTGCGGGAAGGTTTCCCAGTCAACTTTCATCGACACGCGCATTGGTTCCAAGGGAATGGCCTCAGTGCGTGACAGAGCCAACATCGCGCGGTCAGCATCTTGTGGGCGCAGCGGCGCAAAGCCGAAGCCGCAGTTACCAATCGTGACTGATGTTACACCGTGCCAGCTACCGATTGAGCAATAGGGATCCCAATGGAGCTGGGCATCATAGTGGGTGTGCAGGTCAATGAACCCTGGAGCGACAATGAGGCCAGTGGCATCGACAACTTTTTTGGCATCGCTGGCATTGAGACGGCCAATCTGCACGATTTTGCCATTCTTAATACCAATGTCGCCTTTGTAACGCGGAACCCGAGTTCCATCGACAACCGTACCGTTTTTAATGATCGTATCGAATTGCGGCATAATCCCTCCTTACAGCGTTTGGTAATTGGTTACGAAAATTTTATGAATCCATCAAGAGGAGCCAGAGAAAGCGCGGTGCCTTGCGTTCTTTGTGTCTATTGTGGTGGTTCTCGCTCATGTTCAACTTGCTGTTTCATGATGGCAGTCTCCCTTTTCATAAAACGATGAACGACAGATAAGATCAACATCCCTCACCTTGCTTATCCGGCTAGTAGAATGAACTATCTCTCTATCTGCTGTCAAGCTTGGGCGGAGAGGAAATTTTTTGCCTCTCCTGTAGCTCGGACGAAGCACAGCGAAATTCGGGAAGATCTAAGGCGAATTCTGGAAAAGAAAATCCCCCTATATCAGTCAGGAGTAGCGGGGCGGATGAAGATGTCCCACTTGGGCAACTTGGGATGACGCTCCAGTCGCGCTTCGACCGTCCGCATGGCTGTCTTGTTCAGGGTAATGCCGCGCA
>Ga0194132_10001839_pt1 | contig 41952 bp, 50 predicted proteins | sample TA2KigOf80mmetaG_FD_148612 | JGI IMG/M metagenome (GOLD analysis project Ga0194132, IMG submission 148612) | Freshwater microbial communities from Lake Tanganyika, Tanzania - TA2015054 Kigoma Offshore 80m | ecosystem: Environmental > Aquatic > Freshwater > Lake | place: Tanzania: Lake... | reverse complement strand
CCGCACCCTGGCTTCCCTCGACAGCTCTGCCGCCATACGCCCTGGTCGCCTGTCGCCTTGTACTCTCGCTCTCTTGATCTGCATGATGACACCTTACCAGTGTCACCAATCATTCTGAACGAGAGCAAAAGCTACACCAGGCCCGACGTTGCCCTAGGCTTGGCCGTGGACGTATAGTAGCCCTCGCCCCGGCTATCCGGGGCCATACTCTGCGGGGAGTGCACCATGGCCATCAAGCGAGCGCGCGTCCAGGTCGAGCAGGGCACGGCCACAAGGCCTAGGGTGGGCCGGCCCGTGGTCTATGCCACCCAGGGGGTCATCTCCAGCGGCCACTACCTGACCTCGATGGCCGGGATGCGCATGCTCCTCGCGGGCGGCAACGCCTTCGATGCCGTGGTAGCGGCGACGTTCGCGGCGGCCGTGACCGAGCCGACGGCGTCCTATTCCCTCGGCGCCGAGTCGGTCTTCATCTTCCACCATACCAAGAGCGGCGATTTGCTCACCCTCAGCGGCCAAGGCGTCGTCCCAGGCAGGGCCACCGTCGCGTTCTACCGCTCCCAGGGGCTGGAGACGATACCCACCGGGCCCGGCAAGCAGGCGCACCTCTCCTTCACCGTCCCAGGCGTCGCCCACGCCCTATTCTCGCTGCTGGAGCGGTACGGCACCAAGACCGCGGGCGAGGCGCTGGCCCCGGCAATCGAGTATGCCGACCGTGGCTTCCCCCACTACGAGTACATGATTGAGGCGCTCAAGACGCTGGGTGTGCGCGAGGCCTGGGGCCACTACCCGCCCGGCGGCACAGGCGTGTTCCTCGACAACGGCGGCTGGCCCCAGCCAGGCTCGCTGCTCGTCCAGAAGGGGCTGGCCAAGACCCTCAGGCGCATGGCGGCTACAGGCGACGCCGCAAAGGGCCGCCTGGCGGGCGTCCGCGCGGCTCGCGACGCCTTCTACAAAGGCCCCGTCGCCAGAGACCTCGTCCATGCGTCCCAGCGCGCCGGCGGCTTCCTCTCGATGGAGGACCTGGCGAGCTACCAGTCTAAGTTCGAGCAGCCCGTCAAGACCACTTTTGCGGGCCACGACATCTACGGCCAGTCGGTCTGGACGCAGGGGCCGGTGCTGCTCCAGGCGCTGAACATCCTGGAACGCTTCGACCTGAAGGCGATGGGCCATAACACGCCACGGTACACCCACACGGTCGCGGAGGCGCTGAAGCTGGCGATGGCGGACCGCGAGGCGTACTACGGCGACCCCGACTTTGCGACGGTGCCGGTGGACGGCCTGCTCTCGAAGAAGTACGCGGCAGAACGGGCCAAGCTCATAGACCCCGAGCGGCCGTACCCGGAGCTGCCTCCCGCGGGCGACCCGTGGCGCTACTCAGCGGCCAAGCGGCACATCGGCGGGGCGAAAGCCCCGTCGATGCCAACCCGGCGCGGCCGTGCGGGCGGCGACGGGGCCATGCAAGGCACGACGCACATCGCGGTGCTCGACCTCGAAGGCAACATGGCCTGCTCCACGCCCAGCGGCGGCAGTTTCTCCAAGTCGGTCTTCTTCCCCGAACTGGGCTTCGCCCCCAGCACGCGCATGGAGATGTTCAACTTCATCGAGGGCCACCCGAACGTCCTCGTCCCCGGCAAGCGGCCGCGCACCACCCTGGTCAACTACATCGCCGCCAAGGACGGCGTGCCGGTGATGACCTTCGGCTGCCCCGGCGGCGACCACCAAGTGCAGGGGAACCTCCAGCTCATGCTGAACGTCCTGGTGTTCGGCATGAACCCCCAGGAGTCCATCGAGGCGCCGCGCTTCGCCACCGACAGCGTGACCAACTCGTTCTACCCGCACGTCTATCTGCCAGGGCAGCTCTCGGTGGAGGAGGGCATCGCCCAGGAGACGGTGTACGCGCTGAAGATGATGGGCCACAAGGTGGTGAGGGCGACGGTGTGCGGCCTGGGTGCGACGGTGGCCCGCCGCGACCCGGAGACGGGCGTTCTCAGTACGGGGGCCGACCCCCGGCGGGCCTGCTACGCCATCGGCTGGTAGCTAGGCCTACGGTTCGCGCCATGAGTAGATGTACACGCGCTGTTGGGTGGTCGGGCCGGTCGGGCCTGGGACCGCGCGGATTTACGCTGCGATGGTGGAGCTGGAGTTCGCGGCGGTGGCGGTAATGAGGTAGTCCTTGAAGGCCTGGGCGTATATCCGGGTGTTGCTGGCGCTGCCAGTGGCGGCGAAGGCGTTGGAGACCAGCCTCACGCCCGAGTTGTTGAAGAATTCGATGGTGTACATGCCGCCTGCGATGAGGCTACTGTCCACGAAGATGCCACCCGGGCCGAGGGTGTCGCCGCCATGCTGCCGAGTTTAGCCATCGCCCAGTACGACGCTGCCCTGGTGCATCTACTCGCCTCGAACCCGGAACGGGCGCTTGAACTGCTGGACAACGGCGATGCACTGTATGACGGGCTTGGCTACCCGGACTTGCGTGCCCAGAGTCTCTTCTTGCGCGGGCGTGCGTACCAGATAACCGGTGAGTGTGACGCTGCTCGAGACGCATTGGAAGAAAGCCTGAAGCTCTCTCCCAAAGGACGCTTTGCCGGCAATGCCCAGCGGCTACTAGAAGGATTGACCTGCCAGTAAGAACGATAGGTGAAGGGGCCCCTGATTGTGGGGGCCCCTTCACCTATGCTAGGCAGACTGCGTGTGGTTTACGGGTGAACGTTCTGGTAGCCGGTATTGGACGTGGTCGGGTAGAAGTAGAACAGGCTCTTCACCTTGCCTGCGCTATCCACGTACCAGCTGTAGGAGCCGTCATAGGTGTTGCCGGAACCGGTCGGCTTGTTGTCGGTGCTGGCCGAGCCGGGAACCTTGTCCATGTAGCCGCCGGTCACCAGCTTGTCGAAGTCCACGAAGAAGTCCCGGCCGTCCACGGCGTAGTTGGCGCCCTGGCGCGTGACCTGAACGACGGCCCAGCCTCCGAAGGTGGTGGACGAGGACTGTTGTTCGGCGTTCAGGTTGTCCTCGCTTCCGTCGCGGGTGCCGTTGGCGTCGCTGTCCCTTCAGGTCGGCTGGCCGCCCGCGGTGCCGCGGTTCGGGTTGCCAGGCGACGTAAGGGCGGCTCCGGAGTCGGTGGCCGTCCAGGTATTCAGCGTGCCAGTCTGGTTCTGGCCCCTGATGGGGTACTGGCGCTTGCCGATGTACTTGACGTTACTGGCGGACGTCAAGTACGAGTCCACGGCAGCCTGGATGGACACCAGGTCGGCGTTGTACGCCCGTCGCCGGGCGTCGCTCAGTTAGTTGGTGATGAGGGGCACGACGATGGTCGCCAGGATGCCCAGGATGGCGATGACCACCACCAACTCGATGAGGGTAAACCCTTTCCGATTCTTCGTAAGCTTCCGCACTTCGTTCTTCATGTTCGATCCTCCTTTCACGTTGCTTCGCTCCAACATTGTGCCGGCTACTGGTAGGGAATGGTGAAGCCAAGACCCATGACCCACAGCTTTGCGGCGGCTTGGTCTCTCGTGAAATTCAACCCCTTGACGATGGAGGAAGGCGTCTGCTCCACAACGTCGAGAGCACCAAGGAGGTCTGAGGCCTCGCCGCGGAGGGCAACCGAATAGACGACAGCTGAGCGCTCCTAGCCATCCACGGTTTCGGCGGCCTGCTCGCTGTTGAAGAGGCTGACAGCTACCCGGCGCTGTGTGATGTATTCGGTAAGATCCGTCCCCGCCCTGATGGCCTCGGTTCTGGTGGATAGCTTCGTGACGACCTCTTCAGGGGACTCTGTCACGGGTGTGACTTGGACCGAGAGTGCCGCCTCCTTCTCAAGCAGACCATCGCGTTCCTGGGTCAACTGAGGGATGGACCCTTGGCTGCGCTGCGCCTGGGCCTGGATATCGGTAAGCTCATCCCTGGTGCTGCCGGCTCCTAGGTAAAGGTACACAACGGCGGCGGCCAGAATCACAGCAACCGCTCCGACGAGCAGATCCCGCCGCTTGAGAGGGGCCTTGATGTCGATGTTCCGCTGGAGCACCACGCTATTTCACCTGGAACGTCGCATCGAAAAGAACGCCTGTCTCCTCGCCCTTCCACTGGAGACTGAGAAGTTCGAGGAGGTCAGAGTTGGCTTCGAGGTCGGCCTGAAACTGCCCGATAGCCGCGACCCCGGTGGCTACGCCATTGAGCTTGATCGTGCCATCCGCTGAGGTGGAGATGGACTCCAAGCGCACGTCGGCGCTCTCGAGGTCAATCAGGGCCGTGAGAGCAGGTTCCCACTTCAAGTCAATCTTACTCGGGCTTTGCTCCGGTACCGTAGTTGGTGCGACCTGCACCTCCGATGCGGCGATGCGCTCGTTGAGCGCCCCGATGTCGCTTTGAAGGGCTGACGCCTGGCTCTGGGCCGAGGCCAAAACACGTCTCTGAGTCTCAATCTCGCTGTTGGCGCCGGAGCGGTCGAAATAAAGAACCAAGATTAGAAAGATTTCGATGACGAGAAGCAGCGCAACGCCAAGTACGAGCAGCCCTTTCCTCCCCGCTTTTCCCGGAGAAATGAGGCTGATCTTAGGGACGCGGCGCCAGTCCCAGTCCGCACCCCCGTAGGCCGCGTCACCCACAGAATCTGAGCCTCCGCGGACCAACAGCGCTACCTCCCGGCGGCCTGGCCGAGAATCGCGAGGGGGGCATAGGCTCTACGGTTCGCCGTCATACTATGGCGTCACAGTGGGCGACTGGGTAACCGAGCCGAGGGTCGAGTAGATGCCTGAAATTACGGCGATGGCGATGAAGCCGACGAAGCCGGCCACGAGCATGATGACCATGGGCTGGATAAGTTCCGTGGCGCTGGACACGGACCGCTCGGTCTGTTCCTGATAGTAGTCGGAAAGACTGTTGAGGGTGTCGCCCATGCTGCCGCGCACCTCTCCGGTCACGATAGCCTGGGAGAAGATATTGGGGAAGTCTTTGTTGTTGCCGAACGCCTGCCCCAGCTTGATACCATCCGAGGCCTCTCTCGTGACACGAGCAAGACTGCTGCGGAGCTTGTCATTTGGCATGGCGTCGCCGGCCAGGCGCAAGGCCTCGATGGGAGGGACACCGCCTTTGAGCAGCGTAGCAAGGGTAGAGGACAGGTAGAACATGTTGCTGCCGACGATGATTTTCCCCACAACCGGCAGGCGCAGGAGCAGCCGGTCGCGGAGCTTGATCCCCGGCCCGCTGCGCACCGCCAGTACGAAAAGTGAAACCAATACGATCAACCCGAGGACGAAGATCAGCGTATTTCCTTGAAATACATCCGCGACGCCCAGAAGGATACGGGTCGACAGCGGCAGTTGGCCACCGAACTCCTTCAACAGGTTGGCAAGTGCCGGCAGCGAGTATGTGATGAGGATGAACCCGGCGATGAGAGCCACAACGAGGGTGATGGCCGGGTACAACAGGGCCTTCTTGACCCTGTTGGCAACTGTCTTACGGCGCATCAGGTTGGCAGATATCTGACTGAGAGACGCTGGCAGGGTGCCTGTGGTCTCGCCGACTTTGAGCATCCTGACATAGAACTCGGGGAAGACCGACTTGTGTTTGGCCATAGCCTCGGAGAAGCGGCCGCCGCCTTCGATCTCGCTGACGACCTGGCGGAGGCCCTCTTTGAGGCCGGGGCTGCGGGCCTCGTCGCGCTGGACCATCAGGGCACGCCGCAGAGGGATACCTGAGTTGAGGAGTGCGGCGATGGCGCGGGTGAAGTCCACAATCTCCTGCTGCCCTGGGGAGAAGAGGCCCGGGAAGCGCTGGACAAGCGAGCGGCCCTGGCGAACAGGCATGAGGCGGTACGGGATGAGTTCGTCCCGTTCGAGGAGCGTGTATGCCGCGTCCTCGGAATCGGTCTCCAGGACTCCCTTCACCTTTTCGCCCTGCCGTGTGAATGCTTCGTACTTGATAGCCATCGTCAGCCTAAGTGATGAAGAAGACCTTTCTCAAGACTTGAGTGACCGTGGTGAGGCCTTCGCGCGCTTTGAGCATGCCGGCGCGGCGTAGGGGAATCATACCTTCTAGGGCGGCCGGGCGCGGACCTCCTGGCCGCTGGCGCCGGCGGCGATGAGCTTGCGGATGCCCTCGGTGACGGTGAGGACCTCGAACACACCCGTCCGTCCGGAATAGCCCGAGCCGCCGCAGAAGTTGCAGCCCTCTGCCTTGTAGAACTTGGGCGCCGTCTCCTGAAAGGAGGTTGTGCTCTTGGTGACCATCTGTTATTTCCTGGCCGGCATAGGGTCGCTCTCCACCAAGCCAGCCTGGGCTGGGCGCGTCTCTCCGGCGCGAACCAGTCCTCAACGCCCATCATGACCAAGCCTCCTGGCAGTCAGGATACGACGGTCAGGAGGGTAAGCAAAAGCGGAGATTTGGTAATTGTTTGAGAAGTTTCCGAGTTTCAGCTTCGGGACTACTCACGGACCAAGCGGGGAATCTCGACGGTCGCTTGCGACTCCATGAAGCCCAGTGGACCGTGGTGTTCGTCCCGCCAAGCTCGATGCGGTCGAAATTCTTGAGGCGGCGGGGCTCCGTAGCAATCTTCTCTCCGTTGATGAAGGTGCCGTTCCTGCTACCCAAGTCGGCGATCCAGTAGCCGTCACGTCCGCCTCTGATGCCGGCGCGCTGACGGGAAACGCCAGGCTCCTCGAGGACGATGTCGTTCAGAGGCGCACGCCCAATCATAGTCATCCCCTCGGCAAGGGGTATGGACCTTCCGTCTTCAGGCCCACCTCGAATCAGCAGCACCGCCGGAGCTACACCCGTCATTTTCGGTCGCCTCTCTGTCGCTCAACTACGAGTCTGCCAGGCATATTAGCGACGGGCAACAAACGTGTCAGCGATTAGGCGTCGCGTCCCGCCACCCGGAACTTGAGTCTTCTTCAAGATCCGGTATAGGCGCGGACTGGGCGATTTCGACAAGAACGCTAAGCTGCTGGGATATCTGCTAAAGGCAGATGACGAGCTGGCGCTAGGTGATCACTACGGCCAAGCGCTCATCAAGGTGTTGCTGGAAAAGCTGGTTGAGGGCAGAAATCTCGCGGAGGCGCTGCTCTAGCTTTTTGTTCTGGGTCTCCAACTCTTGCTGGAGTTTGCGCTCAGATTCCACGTGGTCGCGCAGTTCTTTGGCATCAATCTCGAGTTGTTTCCGGCTGAGTTGGTCGAAGGTCTGCGGCGAAGATCCGCGCTCGGTGGTCATGCGCTCCTCCTACGGGGGCCCCAGCAGTTCTTCGACCTTCATGAGGATGGGGGTCGGGCTGAAGGGCTTGGTGAAGTAGTGGTCGGTGCCTACTTCGGCACCACGCTTGCGGTCGGCCTCCTGTGCCATCGCGGTGAGCAGCACAACCTTGATATGCGCGGTCGATGGGTCGCCCTTGAGTTGGCGGCAGACCTCGAACCCGTTCAACTTCGGCATCACCACATCCAGGAAGGCCAAATCCGGCTTCTCCTTGCGGGCGAGCCGGAGGGCCTCCTCACCGTCCCGCGCCAGGACCAAGTTGTACATATCGCCGCCGCCTAGGGTAGCGGCAACCAGCAGGAGGATGTCCTCCTCATCATCGGCCAGCAATAGCTTTCTAGGCATCCATCGGTCCTGCTCGGCGGGTATCGCCTCGACCAGCCTTCGGCTGGTGGTCTAGGTGGCCCGCAGATATGTCCTGGACTCGTCTTTACCGGGGGTCTGACCTGGCCTGGACTCAAGAACCGTGAAGTAGAACGTAGTGCCCTTGTTCAGTTCGCTTTCGAGCCAGACCGTACCGCCCATCAAGTCTATCAGCCCCTTAACGATATAGAGGCCGAGGCCTGTCCCTCGGATGCCGTCGGTCTCAGGGCGCTTGACGCGGTAGAAGGTGCTGAAGAGTTGCTCCCGGTCCTTGGGAGCGATTCCCATCCCTTGGTCGGCCACCGAGACCACATACTCTGCCTTGGCCCGCTTCGTGTCTGGCGACGACCTTGACTGCCCCGCCGTTGGGGCTGTACTTGACAGCGTTGGAGACGAGATTGGTGAGAATCTAACCTAACTTTTCCTTATCGGCCAAAACCTCAGGTGTACCGGGTGCGATGTCAACATCGAAGGTGTGCTTCTCGGTCATGGACTTGGCGATGAGCACGGATTACTCGATAACGGCTTTGATCTTGACAGCTTCAGGGCTGATGACGATGCGTCCCGACTGGATGCGAGAGACGTTCAACAGGTCATCGATGATAGCGGTAAGCTGCTTACTGTTGCGGTGGATGCGCTCAAGCCACTGACGTTGCATATCCGAGGCCATCTGCCGGCTGAGGAGGAGTTCGGAGTAGCCCAAGATGGCGGTCATGGGGGTGCGCAACTCGTGAGAGGCGATGGATACGAAGTTGTCGCGGCGGGTACGCAGGTCCCGCTCCTCGGTCACATCCCGGATGACAAGTCCTGTCATCCCAGGGTATGAGCCTGATGGGATGCTGAAGGAGGCAACCTCAAGGTTTCGTCGCTGTGGTGAGATAACGATGATATCCATTGTCTCGGGCGGCTGTGAGCTGCCGATGACTAGTCGGCCCAGGGCATCGGCCTGCTTGGGTGATCCCAGAAGCGTTGCCCTCTCCTGGGAAAACTCGGATGCAACGCGGCCCAGGACCTGATCCGACTCGGCGCCCAGCAGCTTCGCGTCGGCCTGGTTGCAGTACCTGATGCGCGCCTCGTGGTCCACCACAACCAGGCCATCAGTGATGCTCTCCTGGGTCGCTTCGAGCGTGCGTTGCTCCCGGCCGATGGCCGCATTGGTCTGCTCGAGCTGCTGTTGTTGATTACGGATGGTGCGCCAGCCCTCCCAGACCATGTACACCAGCGTGAGATACAGATAAAGAAAACTGCCACCGATGGCGCCGACAATCACCCAGCGCACCAGGCCGGCTTCGCCACCCAATCGGGGCATCGCAGCCTCTTCGACCGACCCCGCGCTGCTTTCGACGATGGCGGCTGGTCGCCCCTGCAGGTCTTCGTTGCTACGGCTGCCAACCTCACCAACGACAACCGAGAGCACCGCAGCCAATACGGCCATGATGACAAAGCTGGTGAGGGAGAACTGGACGAGGAGGTTGCCCCCAAAGATTCTAGACCGCATGAACGCGACGCTCCGTGCCGGTGGTTTCGACGCCGACGTACGGCTTGGCGAAGGGCTGAACGGGGCGGGTGTAGCACCGACCTCGCCAACCGTCAACCGGAATGAGTCGCTCGAAGATGGCCCAAAATCGTCTTGAAGGCGCTGGTGAAGTGCATGCTAGCATGGGACGGATATGACTGAGGGTAAGGGGTTCTTTTCCCATACACCTACCGGCAACGAGATGGGCACGAAAGCTGGTTGGGCCTGTGCCGTAGCCTTGCTACTGGCGCTTGGCGCATGTGGCTCCAGTTCAAGCGGAGGCTCTATCTACTTCGCCAGCGACCGCGACGCGAACTTCGACATCTACGCCGTTGACCCCCGAAATGGCCATGTCCGCAATATCAGCAACTCGCCCGAAGACGACCATTCCCCCGTGGTCTCGCCTAACCGCCGCTCCGTCGCTTATGTTGCGACGTCCGGCAACGGCCAAGGGGTCATGGTCGCAGACCGCATCGGCGAGACGAAGGCGTCAGTCACACAGTCGCAGGGACGCTACCGCGACCCACGATGGGCGCCGGGCAGCAACCGCCTCGCCTACCTCGACGAAGGCTCGAGCGAGCCGCGTGTTTACATCGTGGGAGCCGACGGTGGCGATCAGTCCTTGCTTACGAACATAAGCGGGGACGAGGTGGGCGGCTGGTCGCCGGACGGCGAGACGGTGGTGTTCGCTGTCCACGATGGCGCGGGGCAGGGTATCTATGTCCGCAACCCCGATGGAGTGAACGAGTTCCGGCTGACCGAAGCGCCAGACCGACGCCCGGTGTGGTCACCGGACTCGAAGCAGATCGCATTCCTGTCGAAGCGGGACGGGAACGATGAAGTGTACGTGATGAACGCCGATGGTTCCGGCGTCGTTCGAGTGACCGAGACGCCAGCGCCTGAGTACGACCTGTCATGGTCGCCCAGCGGAAAGCAGCTTGTGTTTGTGTCGGAGCAGGATGGCAACGCCGAGATTTACGTTGCTGAGGTGGGAAACCGCAAGCAGACGCGGCTCACCTTCAACCAGGTGCGGGACGAGAAGCCCGTCTGGTCGCCCGACGGCCGGCAGATCGCCTTCGTATCGTACTTGGACAACGACGCCGACCTCTTCGTGATGAACGCCGACGGCAAGGGCCAAGTTCGCCTGACCAACAACGACGCCGAGGACACCGAACCATCCTGGTAAGACATCTCTACTTGCCGTTCCGCCGGTTCGGGAAGGCCGGGACGGGGAGTCTGCTATAATCCAGCTATCCGGCTGTATGTAGCCGCCCATGCCGTGCAGTCCCCGTAATGAAACCGCAGAAACCCCCCACCATAGGCGATTCTCAAGCCACCTCTACCTCCAGCGTCCACCAACCCAAGCGCGTGGTGGTGAAGGCTGGCAGCGCGTTGCTGACCCATGGCGGAGATCGGCTGAACCGCCAGGTGATGGCGTCGCTTACCGGCCAGCTAGCGCAACTTCGGAAGCGCGGCTTGGAGGTGGCGCTGGTGACGTCGGGCGCAGTTGCGGCGGGCCGGTTGGCACTGGGAATCGCCAGAGAGAACCGCGACCTGCCGATGCGGCAGGTGATGGCCGCCGTAGGGCAGGGCCAGTTGATGCACGCATACGAACAGCTTTTCAGTGAGCATGGAGTTCACGTAGCGCAGGCCCTACTCACCCGTCATGACTTGAGGGAGAGACTGGGCTATCTCAACGTACGCAACACCCTACTCAAACTCATGGAGCTGGGGGTCATCCCAATCGTGAATGAGAACGACGTCGTAGCGGTGGATGAACTCGGAGGCCAGGTCTTCGGCGACAATGACACCCTGTCAGCATTGGTAGCGAACCTCGTGGACGCCGACCTCCTCGTTCTGCTTGGTCAAGTGGAAGGGCTGTACACTGCAGACCCAAACGTGGACGCCACTGCCCGCCTGGTGCCCCGCGTTGAGCAAGTGGGTGCAGAAGTGGAGGCGATGGGCGGCGCATCGCGGGACGGCCTCGGCCGCGGCGGCATGGCAACGAAACTGGAGGCGGCCAAAGTAGCGACGTCCTCAGGAACCGGCGTCGTCATCGCCAACGGCCTGACGCCCGATGTCCTCGTCCGCCTCGCCGATGGCGAGCCCCTCGGCACCTACTTCGTGCCGGTGGGCAACAAGTTGGAGAGCCGCAAGCGGTGGCTGTTGAGTGGCACATCGGCGAAGGGCGCCGCTGTGGTGGACGATGGCGCTGCGAGTGCATTGACCCGCCGCGGCGGAAGCCTCTTGCCCGCCGGCATCGTCGCTGTGCAGGGCGTGTTCGAGCGCGGGGACGTCGTCTCCATCGTGGACAAGGCCGAACGGCGGGTGGCGGCGGGCATCGTCAACTATGGCTCCAAAGACTTGGACATCATCAAGGGCGCGCGTTCCGAGCGCATCGGCGAACTGCTCGGTTACGACTATGGCGACGAGGTGGTACACCGCAATAACATGGCGGTGCTGTAACATCCCTCTCGGGAGATGGCAGGCACGATGAGTGAACTACAAGCCATAGGAGCCACGGCGCGGAAAGCGTCGCGGGAACTCGCCAAGTTGAATAGCGCCGCGAAAAACCAGGCGCTGCACAACATCGCCGATGCGCTCATGGCCCATCAAAGCGATGTCGTGGCCGCCAACCGCAAGGATTACGAAGCGGGGAAGCAGGTAGGACTATCTGAAGCGGTCCTCGACCGGCTTCTCTTAGACGGCAAGCGCCTTGAGGCGCTTGCCGTCGACGTGCGCGACATCTCGGCCCTACCCGACCCCATCGGCGAAGAGTTCGACACCAAGGTGCTGCCCAACGGCGTTCGGCTGGCCCGGCGGCGCGTCCCCATCGGCGTCATCGGCGCCATCTACGAAAGTCGCCCGAATGTGACCATTGACATCTCCGCTCTCTGCATCAAGTCGGGCAACGCGGCCATCCTGCGGGGCGGCAAAGAAGCCATCCACTCGAACACAGCCCTGGCTGAATTGGTGCGGGATGCCATCGCCCGGGCGGGACTGCCGCGCGACGCCGCTCAGTTAATCAAGTCCACCGACCGCAAGCTGGTGGACGAGATGCTGAAGATGAAGGAGCACATCGACCTGCTCATCCCACGCGGGGGAGCGGAGCTAGTGCGGCGCGTCGCGGCTGAGGCGTCGATGCCAGCCATCACGGGCGGCATCGGGGTCTGTCACATCTACGTGGACAGGTCCGCCGACGTGGAGATGGCCGCTGCCATCGCTTACAACGCCAAGGTGCAGCGTCCTTCGACCTGCAACGCCCTGGACACCCTGCTCGTCCACAACGAGGCTGCACCAAAGGTGCTGCCGGAGGTGGCCCGCCGGTGGGGGAAGGCCGGAGTGGAGATACGCTGTGACTCTGCGGCCTTGCGTATCCTACAGGCCGTGGAGGGAGAGCTAGACGATGGCCTCAAACTCACTTCGGCAAAACCGGAAGACTGGGGCCAGGAGTTTCTCGCCCTGGTCGCCTCGGTCAGGGTCGTCGGTTCGCTGGACGAGGCGCTCGCACACATTCAGGAGTATGGCTCCGGTCATACCGAAGCTATCGTCACTCAGGACTACGAGGCCGCTATGCGGTTCGTGGACCAAGTGGACGCGGGAGCCGTGCTGGTGAACGCCAGCACACGGCTCAACGACGGCGGCCAGTTCGGCCTTGGGGCCGAGGTGGCCATCAGCACCAGCAAGCTCCACGCCCGCGGGCCGATGGGGCTGCGCGAGTTGACCTCATATAAGTGGACAGCCCTCGGCTCCGGCCAGGTCCGGCCCTAAAACCACCCCGAATCTGACTCTCAGGAAGGCGATACATGGGCACCTTCTACTTCGAACGCGAGTGCCGGACGCCCAACTCCGAGTGCTACACGGTGGTGGAAGACGACAACACGGTTGGCCGGGTGGACCTGCATTTCACCGACACGGTGGTCCATGCGACCCTGAGCGTCATAGAGAGCCTGACTTCCGAGCGGATCCAAGAATTGATCGACATCATTGACGAGGAGCTGGTGGACTCGGTGGGCATCTCAAGGGAGGAGTTCATCGTCCATGTCCACCAGGGCCGCGACCTCGGCGTATTCAGCAGCCAGAAGTTCGAAGGCAACGGCGGCGGGCCGCCGGGCATGGCATAGGAGGGGACGATGAAGGTCATTCGGAAGGGCGAAGGCTCGAAGCAAGACAATACGGCGAATCCGATGGTCATGGGCGGAAAGGTTGTGCGCGAGAACTTGGTCGCCGACAGCCCACATATCAACTTCGGCGTCGTCAGCTTCGCCAAGGGCGCCCGCAACAAGTTCCACACCCACACCAGCGACCAAATCCTATTCGTGACCTCCGGGGTGGGCATCGTCGCTACTGAGAAGGAGCAGGTAACCGTCCGCACCGGGGACACGGTTTGGGTCCCAGCTGGAGAAAGGCACTGGCATGGCGCCACACCTGACTCCGAGTTCGCCCACGCGGTTATCGTCACGCCCGACAGCAAGACTCAAGCAGTCTAGGACCGGCCAGAAAAAACGAAAGAGGCTTTTTGGGCGTCTTCATAGGCGTCCAAAAAGCCTCTTTCGTTTTCAGACGGGTTGGCCTGTCTCGCGGCCGCGGCTCCGGGCAACAATGAGTCCAAGCGGCAGTAACGCGAGGAAGATAGCCCCTTGGACAAGAAAGGGCGCGTGCAGCCCAAAGGCATTGGCGAACACACCGCCTAAAAGGGGCCCGATGCCGAACCCAAGGGCGGAGGCGCTCTGGACCATGCCGAAGGCGAAGCCTTGGCGGTCGGGTGGCAAGACCAGGCCAATCATGGCGCTGGATGAGGTAAGGAGCAAACCCGCGCCCAGGCCGAGCACGAAGCTCAGGCCAAAGGCTAATGGCACGGAACTCGCGAACGACATCAGCAGCGCGCCCGCTGCGGCGCCAGACGCGCCGAGTAGGAACACCACCTGCAGCTTCAGCCTACCCGCCAACACACCCGCGCCGTAGGTGGAGATGGTGATGGCGAGTCCCAGCAGAGCGAAAAAGATGCCCACCGCGGGCGCCTTGGCATCGGCGTCGAGGGAGTTCAGAAAGAGAGGCACGATTGCGATAGAGAAGTTATTGGCCAACTGTACAAGGAAAATGACAAACAGCACCCGGCGCACGTCCGGAATCGTCCACAGGCCCTTCATCTCAGTCCACATGGCCACGATGTTCCGGCGGCTGGTGGCCGATTTCGGGTGTGGTGCTTCCTTGACCCCCAAGAGGATGATGAGGCCCGCGAGGCCGATTATTAGGCCAGAGACCAAGAACCCCCAACGGTAGCCGGCCGCGTTCACGAAGTAGCCACCAAGTAGTGGGCCGACGGTGTTGCCGAAGTACACGACGCCGTAGAGCAAACCTATGACGTAACCCAGCTGCGCCCTGGGCACCAGTGAGCTGGACAGGCCCATTATCGCGGGGAAGATACCTCCGACGGCCCCCATGAAGCCGCGCAGCGCGAGGATGTGAAGGACATTCTGAACGGCGGCGGTGAGAGAGAATACCGCGAACGTGCCGAATGTGGCGCGCAGAACGTTTCGCTTATAGCCGAACCAGTCGCCCAGGATGCCCCAGATGGGCCCCGCTACAACCATGATGGTGCCGCTGACGCCACCAATGATACCGGCCCACAATGCTGCCTCTCGGTTGGAAAGGTCACCCACCTCGGAGATGAAGAGAGGAAGGAACGGGGCTGCGAAGCCGAACCCGAGAGAGGAGATGAACTGAGCCGCGATGATGTAACGGAGGTATGTTCGCCAGGCTTCGTTCGTCGCGGGCGACGGAGGCTTCGACCCCTGGCTATCGCTGATGTCCATCTGTATGTGCCCGCTCATCCCGCCATAATCTTGGATGAGCGGGCTGAATCACTCCTACATCCGGAAGCGGATACGTTTGAAGGCCTCAGCGTAGAGCATCCCCCTGCCGTGCGCGGACTCTCTGCGCCACTGGCGCATCCGTTCTGAGAGATCCTCCGGCTTCCATCCGCCTAGCTGCGAACCATGCTCCATCAGGGCCTTGATGGACGTATCCATGTAATCAGTCACATCAACATAAAGGTCGGGGTCGGACGCACCTACCACCCACGCCTCCGCGACCTTGTATGGCTCAAAGCCCTCCTTCAGGAGCTCTGGGAAGGTCAGGTGGTCACGCGCCGCGGGGAAGATGGCTGAAATGGCTGCCTCACCGGAGGCGATGTGGTCTGGGTGGCCGACACCCCAGAAGACGTTCAGGTTCCGCATCGGATATGAGCAGATGACCACATCGGGCTTGAACCGGCGAATCTCCCTGGCGATGTCGCGGCGCAACGCCAGGGTCGGCTCCAAGTAGCCATCGGGATAGCCAAGGAAGACCACGTCCTTCAGTCCCAGGACTTTCCCCGCGCTGATCTGCTCCTGCCGCCGGATCTTCGCCAACTGCTCCGAAGTGAGGCTGCGGTCGCTCGTGCCCTTGCTTCCGTCGGTACACAGGACGTACACCACCTCCCAGCCCTCCGCGCACCACTTCGCCACGGTGCCGGAGCAGCCGAACTCGGCATCGTCGGCGTGGGCCATGATGACCATGCCGCGCTTGTAGTCCGCCTCATCGGGGAACACGTCCCCAGGCAGAGCCGCCCGTTGGCGCTCCCTGTCTTGATAGTAACCCTTAAGTCCTGCATCTTTCGTCGTCAATGACCGTCACCCTCCAAGTTCTCGCTCAAAAAACCGCCTCCCGTGCGTGGGTGGGAGGCTCAAACCTACCGGGCTATGAAAATGAGTCTAGCAGAGGCGTCGCGGGCTAGTCCAGGGAGCGGACAAGCTCCAGGCCGCTGCCAGACTGAACGATGGCCTCGCTGGCGTGCCTGATGGCATCCACGAGCGGGCCGGGATAGACGCCCAGGAAGACCATCCCCGCGAACAAGACAAGGAGCACACCGGTGGCAAGCCGGGGCACCTTGAGAGGGGTAGGGTCCGTCGCTGGTTCAATGTATATCTGACGAAGGACGAGCAGGTAGTAGTAAAGAGACACAAAGCTCATGAAAATGGCCAGGCCGGAGAGCCAGAGGAGTCCTTGCGAAGCGGCGGCACTGAATAGATAGAACTTGCTGACAAAGCCCGCAAATATCGGCAGCCCGGCCAAGGAAAAGGCTGCCGCCGCGAAGACCATCGCCACGACGGGCGACCGGCGCCCCAGTCCGGCAAGGCCGCTGACCTCCTCCTTGCCGGGAGCGCTGTACACAACGCTGATGGCCAGGAAAGCCGCGAGGTTGGTGATGGAGTAGGCGACGATGTGGAGCATCACTCCATTGACCACAAGGCGGGACGCGGCCAGGGAGACAGACCCGTCCTCCCCGACGCGGGCTAGGGCCGCGACGCCCAGGAGCAGGTAGCCGACATGGCCTATCGAGGAGTAGGCCAGAAGGCGCTTGATGTTGGACTGGACGATGGCTACAAGGTTGCCGATGACCATGGTGAGAGCGGCGAGGATGACAAGGATGAACTGCCAATCCCCCACAGAGGGGATGAGTGCCTCGGAGAAGAGGCGGAGGATGAGGGCGAAGGCGGCGGCCTTGGACCCGACGGCGAGGTACGCGGTGATGGGTGTAGGGGCACCCTCGTAGGCATCGGGCGCCCACATGTGGAACGGCACAGCAGCCACCTTGAACGCGAGGCCCGCAACCAACAGCACCATTCCGACGATGAGGCCGGGGCTGAGCTCGGGTGTCGCGGCCAAGATACGGCCCATCTCATCGAACCGCGTCGTGCCCATCAGGCCATATACCTGGCTGATGCCATAGAGCAGCAGCGCCGAGGAGAAAGCGCCGAGCAGGATGTACTTGGTGCCCGCCTCATTGGACTTAGGGTTGTAGCGGTCGAAGGCCACTAGGACATACAGGCCGAAACTCAACAGTTCGAGGGAGATGTAGGCGGTGAGTAGCTCGCCAGAGCTGGCTAGGAGCATCATGGCCAACACGGTGAAGAGCAAGATGCCGTAGTACTCGCCTGGGTGGTCGAGGTAACGCCGCACGTAGTCCACCGATGAGAGGACGACGAACCCGCCGAGAACGAGGAAGAATGCCTTGAAGAACAGCGAGTAACCGTCTATGCGGAACAGGCCGCCATAGAGGGCCTCAGTATCGTCCCAGAGATAGGCCAGAGAGACCGCGAGCACGATGCCCAAGCCAGCCACGGCCACATATGCGAGGAGATACTTGCGGTTCTGCCGCACGACGAGATCGCCAGAGAGCACCAGGAAAGCGAGTCCCGCGACTAGGAACTCCGGCAGCAGCAGCACGTAGTTGTTCATCACGAGCCCGCCACCCGGGCCAGGAGTTCAGTTACGCCAGTGTCGATGACACGGATGAACGGGAAGGGAAACAGGCCGACAAGGACGATGAAACCAACAAGGATACCGCTGGAGAAGCGTTCGATGGGGCTGGCGTCCGTCTGATCTTTCCAACGGGGGTCAAGCGGGCCGAAGAACACCTTCGCAATCAACCGCAGGATATATACAGCGGTGACAGCGGCGCCGATGATGCCAAGGATGCCCAAGACTGGGTAGGTCTGGAACAGACCGAGGAAGACCAGCAACTCCGCCACGAAGCCGCTGAGGCCAGGCAGCCCCAGTGAAGCTAGACCGGCGACGACAAACAAGGCGGCGACGATGCCCATCCGCTTCGCCATGCCCTCCAGTACCATGATGTCACGGGTGTGCGTCCGGTCGTAGATGGCGCCGACCACTGCGAAGAATAAGGCGGTCATTATCCCGTGGGAGAACATCTGGAGGACGGCACCGCTGACGCCCAGCGGGTTCAATGTGGCAATGCCCATGAGGACGTAACCCATGTGGCTGACGCTGGAGTAGCCGATGACGTACTTGAGGTCGCGCTGGCCGAGGGCGGAGAAAGCGCCATACAGAACATTGACGGTGCCTAGGCCGATAAGGATGGGCATCCAGCGGTCGGCTCCCTCCGGCAGCAAGAAGACGGCCACGCGCAGGATGCCGAAGGCGCCGAGCTTCATCAGGACACCGGCATGCACCATGCTCACGGCAGTGGGTGCGGCAACGTGGCCATCGGGCGACCAGGTGTGGAACGGCCACAGGCCTGCCAGCACGCCGAAGCCGACAATGAGGAACGGGAAGAACACCACCTGGAAGGTGTTCGAGAACTCCGCGTCCCGGAGGGCCAAGAGGTTGAAGGTGCCCAGCCCGCCCTCTGCGAAGACGGCGATCAACGCGATCCAGATGAGCACGCTGCCCGCCACCAGGAAGAGGGTCAGCTTCATCGCACCGTACTCTTTGGTGCGGAGGAAGGTCTTGAAGTCGGTGCTGCTGCCCCATACGCCGATGAGCAGGTACATGGGCACCACAGCCAACTCGTAGAAGAAGAACAGGAAGAACAGGTCGAGGGAGACGAATACGCCGAAGACTCCGCACAGCATGAGGAAGTAGAGGATGAAAAAGTCCTTGGGGCGGTCGGCAATCTTCCAGGAGATGAGGACGCCGGTGAACATGACGACGCCGGTGAGCAGGACCATCGGGACGGCGATGCCATCTGCGGCCAGGCTCAGTTCGATGCCTCTGAAGCCGAGCGGCCACGGGCCAGGCAACTCCAGCCACGTCCATGTACGAGCGAACTGGAAGCCTCCAACGTCGTGGTCGTAGGCAAGGAAGGCATAGAAGGTGAGGGCCATGACGGCCAATGCGACGGCGGCAGCGGTCCACCGGATGGCGGCGACCCGGCGGCCGGGGATGAGCAGGATAACAGCGGCGCCTGCCATGGGCAGCGCCATGATGATGAAGAGAATGTAGCTATCCACGGTGGCCATCTTCTACGCCAGCACCAGCCACCAGATGAGGGCGAGTGCGACGAACCCGAACGCCATGAAGAGGCCGTAGGTGTACAGCCAGCCACTCTGCGCGTAGCGCAAGCGCAGGGCCGAGAGCTTGACAGCGATGCCGGGGCCATTCACGCCTGTGTCGTTGATGACGATGCGGTCGAACAAGGCAATGAATCGGCCGAACACCAGGACGACCCGGTCAATGGCCCACTGGTAGAGGTCGTCCACGTAGTACTTGTGCACGAGGATTCGATGGATGGTTGCGAACCTGGTGGATATGCGCTGCGGCGAGATGGCGCCGCGGATGTAGGCGAGCCACGCCATGCCGACTCCAACCAGCGCCAGAAGGGCCGAGAGCACCGTGAGCCAGGCAACGAAGTGGAACCCCTCGTCCGGCTCCAAGAACCCCACAAAACCGCGATAGGAATCTGTCCAACTGAAGGCGAGGAAGCCAACACCCGCAGCCAAGAGGGCAAGGAGGGCCAGTGGCACCCACATGACAGGCTGGGACTCGTGAGCGTGGATGTCACTGTTGCGGGGTTTACCGAAGAAGACAACAAAGGTCACACGGGCCATGTACAGAGCGCTGAGGCCGACGGCGGCCAGTGTCAGGACTAAGAAAACCGGATTGCGGTGATCCCAGACGCTTAGGAGCACTTCGTCCTTGCTAAAGAACCCACCCAATGGAGGGATGCCCGCGAGCGACCCGGCGCCGATGAGGAAGGTAACAGCAGTGATGGGCATGGCCTTGCGGAGACCGCCCATCTCCCAAATCTCCGTCTTGCCGCCCGTGCCGTGCATGACGCTGCCAGCGCCGAGGAACAGCAATGCCTTGGACACACCGTGCGCAACGAGATGGAGCAGTGCCGCACCGACGGCCCCGGCGCCCAGCGAGAGCATCATCAGGCCAAGGTGGCTGATGGTCGAGTAGGCCAATACGCGCTTGAAATCGGTCACGACCAACGCGACCGTGGACGCGAAGGTGAAGGTGATGAGGCCGATGATGGCGACGATGAGCAGGACTGTGGGGGCCAGTTCGAAGATGGGCATCATCCTGGCGACCAGATACACGCCCGCAGCGACCATCGTGGCGGCGTGGATGAGGGCGCTCACCGGTGTGGGGCCTTCCATCGCGTCGGGCAGCCACACATGGAAGGGGAACTGGGCCGACTTACCCATCGCACCCATGAGGATGAGCAGGGCTGAGGCATTGAGTGTGGACTGGCTGATGCCGCCCGCTTCCGCTGCATGGAAGATGGCGGATAGCTCGAAGGTGCCCGTGGCCTTGAACAGCAGGATGATGCCGATGAGCAGGCCAACATCACCGATGCGGGTGGTGACGAAGGCCTTCTTTGCTGCCTCAGCCGCGGACCGCTTCTCGTACCTGAAGCCGATGAGCAGGTAGGAGCCCAGGCCGACCAACTCCCAGGCGATGTAGAGGAATAGCAAGTTGTCGGCCAGCACCAGCGCCAGCATCGCGCCGGCGAACAACGAGTGAGCGCCGAAGTACCAGCCGAAACGAGGGTCGCCCTTCATGTAGCCCAAGGAGTACACCTGGACGAGCAGGGCGACGAAGGTAACAAGCCCAAGCATGACAACAGATAGGTTGTCCACCACAACGCCCCAGGTGAGTATGGTGTCACCGATGGTAAGCCAGTTGATGCTCAGAGCGCCTGGGCCGTTGTTCAGCAGGTCAGCGAGGACGAACCAGAAAAGGATGAACCCGAGAAGGATCGCGAGAATGGAGGTAGCAGCACTAAGGTTGGGGGTGTGCTTTGCGAGGGGAGTGCTCGGAGGGAAAAGCCGCATGAAGGCTACGATGAAGAAGAATGCGGCGGCGCAGAGCGCTGGGATGACCCAGGCTGAATCAATGCCTATGACGCCGTATGACAACGGTCCGCACTCCGTTCTTCAAACATTGGCCAAACAGGGCTTACCACTTCATGAGATTGACCTCGTCCACGTTGGCTGAGCCGCGGTTACGGTAGAGACGAAGGATGATGGCCACCGCCAGTGCCAGCTCCGCAGCGGCGATGGTGATAACGAAGACAACCAGCACCTGGCCCAGCGTCCGGTGAGCCTCCGCGAAGTCGCCGAATGCCGCGAACCCGATGAGGTTGACGTTCACGGCATTGAGCATCAACTCGATGGACATAAGGATGATGACGGCATTCCTTCGGGCCAAGACGCCGTACAGCCCAACGGCGAACAAAGCCGCCGAGAGGACTTGGAAATGCGCGAGGCTGATCAATTACGGTCTCCCGTCGGCCGCACCATGACCACCGCACCGATAAGGGCCACCAACAGCACCAGGGACACGACCTCGAAGGGCACGGCCCAGTCGGTGAAGAGCCTTTCACCTAGCACGGTGAAGCCGACCTCTGCGCGCTCCTGCGTGGAGACAGCGGTACGGGCGATAGCGGCGGCTAGGACACCGAAAATGGCCATTGCCGCCAGGGCAGCCAGCGGCCACTGTTTATGGTCTGACAGGCCCCGGAAATCTTCCAGACGCGTCAACATCAGGGCGAAAACGATGACGATGACGATGGCGCCGCCGTAGATGAAGACTTGGACAAGGGCGAGGAACTCCGCGAAGGCCAGTAGAAAGACACCTGCGACGCCGAGGAGAGCCACGATAAGTCCCAAGGAGGCATACACGATATTGCGGCTCATCACCACGCCAAGGGCACCCCCCAAGGTGAGCACTCCCGCCAGGTAGAACAACACTAGAGACGGCGTGACCATCAACTCGTCACGACTCCACCAACCTTCTCAGGCTGAGGTGCGGTTGCTGGCTTTTCCGGCGGCTTGCCCAGGTTCTTCTCTGGCTGCTTGGGTTGCCAGGTGGTTTCGGCCTGGTACTTCTTACCCATCGCCAGAAGCTGCGGCAGCGCTGCCCGCGCGCCATTGCGTTCGAACTTGCTCAACTCGTGTTCATGGCTCATCTCGATGGCATCGAAGTTACACACGTCGACGCATATGCCACAGAGGATGCACCGGCTCAGGTTTATCTCGAACTTTTCGATGATTTTGCGGCGGCGGCTTGTGCCGTCGGCAAACTTGGGATTGTCCTTCATCTCCGCACTCATGCACTGTGTGGGGCAGGCGCGGACACAGACCATGCAGCCGGTACAGAACGGCTCATCGTTGGAGTTGTCCCACAGGAGAGCAGGAAATCCCATGAACCGCTTGTCTATGGGAAGCCGTTTACTGGGGTCGGGGTATTGGGCCGTAACCGGCTCCCGGCGCATGACTTTGAGGGTAAGTAGCAGCCCTTTGAGGTTTCCAAGCATCTAAATCTTGTCTATCGCACCCTCGGGAATCACGCACCCGCCGCAGGGGCTTTGTCCACCTGAACGGGTGATCCATCAGGAGGTGGCGCAGCTTGCGGCCGGACGGCAGGCTTGAGGCCGAGTTCGCGGGTCGAGTACACTCGCACCGTCATGCGCTCCGCGCGGGAACCATACCTGCCGAAGATGATGTAGAACGCCGCGGCCAATGATAGCAGAGAGAGAATCGTGAGCACCCACCAGCCCAGGTCGTAGTAGAGGACAAGGCCGGTGAGGAGGATGTTCACGAAGGCCAGGGGCACCAAAACCTTCCATGCGAAGGCCATGAGTTGGTCTATACGCAGGCGTGGGAAAGTACCGCGTATCCAGAAGATGGCAAGGATGACGAAGTATGTTTTGGTCAAGAACCAGATAAGTGAAAGGAGAGTATGGAGAGCGCCGTCCCCGGGCATCGCGGGCCAGCGCCAGCCCCCCACGAAGAGCAGCACGACAAGGGCAGCGACGGTGAAGGTGTTGATGTACTCGGCCAGCATGAAGGCGGCCCAGTGCGCGCCGCTGTACTCCACGAACGGCCCACCGACGACCTCGGACTCGGCGTGGTGGATGTCGAACGGCGTGCGGCCTAGTTCGGCTAGACCGGCCACAAGGAACAGGAACAGCCCGAGCGGCTGGACGATGATGTACGCGATGGAGCGCTGGTCATCCACGATACGGGTGATGTCCATGGACTGGCTGAGCATCGCCACGCCAAGGACGGCCAAGATGAAGGGAATCTCATAGCTGATGAGCGCCCCGACCGCCCGCAGGCCACCGAGCATGGCGTACTTGTTCGCGGAGCCCCAGCCAGCCATGACGAGTCCCATCACCGACAGAACAGAGACCGCGATGACATAAAAGAGGCCCATGTCCAGGTTGCGTAGGACCAAATCCCGTGCCATCGGAATCGTGACCCAGACCAGTAACGCGGGCATGAGCAGGGCAGCCGGTGCCAGCCAGAACACGCGCTTGTCCGCCCAAGAAGGAGTGATGTCCTCCTTAGTCATGAGTTTGGCCACATCGGCGATGGGTTGAAGGGTGCCGTGCGGTCCGACGCGCATGGGGCCCATGCGAAGCTGGATGCGGGCCAAGGCCTTGCGCTCCAGCCATGTCAGCACCATGACCGTGCCCGATAGGAACACAAGGAGACCCGCTGCCCCTAACCCGTAGAACAGTCCCTCCAGCGCGGTCACCGGTCCACCTCGCCCAGGATGATGTCGATGGAACCCAGGATAACCACAGCATCGGCTATATAAGCGTCGCGCAGCATGTGAGTGATGGACTGGAGGTTGGCGAACGAGGGCGCCCTCACCTTGACGCGGTACGGCTTGTCACCACCATCGCTGACAAGGAACACGGCGAAATCACCACGAGGCGACTCGGTGCGGACGTACGCCTCGCCCTTGGGCGGCCTGGCAATGCGCCGTACCTTGGCCTGAATGGGGCCCGGCTCCATCTGCTTCACGGCTTGCTCGATGATTGACAGCGACTGGCGCATCTCCTCGACACGTATGTAGTACCTGTCCCAGCAGTCGCCGTTGCTTCCCACGGGGATGCCGAACTCGAACCGGTCGTAGATGCCATACGGCTCGGAGACGCGCACGTCCTCCTTCACGCCGCTGGCGCGCAGGACTGGGCCTGTGCAGCCGTAGTCTCTGGCCGTGGGGCCGTCTATGGAACCAACTCCTTTAGTGCGCGCCAGGAATAGTTCGCTGTTAGTGAGAAGCTGGTCGCACTCCTCGATGCCCCGCTTCAGTTCGTCGGTGAGCTTGTTGACTCTCTGGACAAAGTCCTCAGGCAGGTCCTGTTTGACCCCTCCCACGCGGATGAAATTGTGCATCATTCGGGCGCCCGTGACGGCCTCGAAGAGCAACACAATCCGCTCCCGCTCCCGGAAGCCGTAGAGGATGGGGGTCATCGCTCCAGTGTCGAGACCATATACACCGTAGAAGAGCATGTGACTGGCGATGCGGTTCAACTCGCACAGGATGGAGCGGACGTACCACGCGCGGTCCGGCACTTCCAATCCCATGAGTTTCTCGGCGGCCATGCAGAAAGCCAGTTCGCCATTGAGGTTGGCCACGTAGTCGAGCCGATCGAACAGGGTGATGATTTGGGTGTAGTCCTCGCGCTCGCAAAGCTTCTCAGAGCCACGGTGCAGGTAGCCGATGTGCGGCTCAGCCCTCACGATACGTTCGCCATCGAGCCACAGCACTAGCCGGAACACGCCGTGCGTGCTGGGGTGCTGCGGCCCCAAGTTCAGCATCATGTCCACAGCCTGGAGGCTGTCCTGGTTGCTCGCTTGGGTTTGAATGTTTACCACTCGTCGTACTCGTGGAAGAGGAAACTCTTCCGACCCGGGTGGCCCTCGAATCCCTCGTACAGTAGTAACGGCCTGAGGTTGGGGTGGCCATCGAAGACCACACCGAACAGGTCGTGGCCTTCGCGCTCGTACCAGTCGGCTCCACGCCACACTCCACTGACCGTAGGAACGTTGGCGGCGTCCGGCGGGACAGAGGTCTTCACCACCATCTTGTGCCGCTTGTCGAGCGAGAACAGGTGGTAGTCCACCTCCAGCCGCTCGATGTAGTCCACTACGCTGAGGCAGCGCAGATAGTCGAAGTCGAGGCGCGGGTCCTCCTTGGCGATACGGCAGACGGCGGGCACATCCTGGGGCTTGGCAGCGAGCACCACTTCGTCCATCGCGGCCGAGATCTGCACATCGAGACCCGAGAACACCTGCGGCAGGATGGCCGCCAGCGCCTTGCCACGCTCGTCCAAAGCGGCGGGCGCGACCGGCACCTCCGGCTCCCGGCGGTGGGTGGCGCGTTCCGGCTTTGCAGGTTTTTTCTCTTGAGGCGTGGTCATAGCACTCTCAGGCTCAGTCCCCACCCATCATGGGAGAGGGTTGAGTTATCTCGGACTCGCTCCATCGGTAGGAGCAGAAGGAGGAGAGATGAGTCGCGGAGGTGGGAGTCCACGCCGTTTGGCGTCTTCGGTAATCTTCTTCTGAAGCTCCATTATACCGAACATGAGCGCCTCAGGGCGCGGTGGGCAGCCAGGCACGTACACATCCACCGGGATGAGGTGGTCCACCCCCATGACCACGGAGTAGGAACGATAGTACGGCCCCCCGTTGGTGGCGCAGCTCCCCATCGCGATGACCCATTTGGGGTCTGGCATCTGCTCGTACAGCCGCTTGATGGGGTCGGCCATCTTCTTCACGACGGTGCCCGCGACAATCATTACGTCCGACTGCCGGGGCGAGGGCCAGGTGACGACACCGAACCGGTCCAAGTCGTGGTGGGACATATGGGCGCCAATCATCTCTATGGCACAGCATGCCAGGCCGAAGCTCAGCGTCCAGAGGGACGACTTACGGGCCAAGGCGAAAAGTTCATTGGACTTACAGACGACGGCGTTGGGGAGGACGCGCTCGAAGGGGGCCTCGGCAGGGACGTTCCCACTCATCAAGGCGAAAGGCTGGCCCCCCGTTACTTCCACTGAAGGACCCCCTTGCGCCACCCATACACCACCCCAAAAAAGAGGATGCCGACAAAAATGAACATCTCATAGAAAACGACCGGCGCCGATTTGAGGAAGATGATGGCCCAGGGGAAGAGGAACACCGCTTCAACGTCGAAGATCAGGAACAGGATAGCGAAGACGTAGTAACGGACATTGATCTGTGACCAGCGGAAGGGGGCGGGCTCGATACCACACTCGTAAGGAGAGGTCTTGATGGCCGAGGGACGCTTTGGGGCGAGGAGGTAGTTGCCGAGGAACATCCCGCCGATGGCTGCCAGGCCCACCACGGCGACCAGTATGACGGCGAACCAGTTTAGCGCGTACCCTTCAGGCATAGTTAACCCTACACGTCGGGGTGGTACGGCCCATGTTAGCACCGCCCAGATAGGGCGTCAAAGCTGCGTAAGTGCTCTTATCCGCCGAGAAAACGGGCCAATTCTTCCCGGCGGAAGAGCGGAAGACGGCGCAGACGTCCCGCCGTCCTAATCCGCAATCCTTGCGATGCCTCGGTGACTCGGCCAACCTCGAATACGGCGATGCCCTCGCGCGCCAGCGCGGCCTTCAGTCGGCGCACGTCCCCTGGCGCTACCGCCGCCAGCAGCGCACCCGAGGCGATAAGGCCCAACGGGTCGAGGCCGAGCGCCCGGCAGAATGCCTCGCACTCCGGCAGCACCGGCACCGTATCGCCGTCCAGCTCGATGCCGACGTTTCCAGCGCTCGCCATCTCCAGTAGTCCTGTCGCCAGACCGCCCTCCGTCGGGTCGTGCATCGCGTGGACCTTCACCGCTCGGCAGGCCACGGCGGCGTCCTTCACCACGCTGATGCCTGGCTCGAAGAGGAAGTCCTTGGCGCGGCGGATGGTGCTTGTGGCGATGCCCGCCTTACGGAGCGCCGGGCCGGCCTCGCGGGCCAGGAGAGCCGTCCCTTCGAGGGCGATGCCTTTGGTTAGCAAGATGGCGTCGCCGGGCCGCGCACCGGAGGTAAGCACGACACGGTCCTTCGCCACCTCGCCCAGCATGACGCCGACGGCGATGGGCCGCGGCAGGTCGTAGGTCACCTCGGTGTGGCCACCCACCAGGCTTACGCCCAGTCCCGTACACGCCTCAGCGATCTGGTCGAAAATGCGGGACACTTGGCGGCGCGTGATGTTCTCGGGCAGCAGGAGCGTCGCCATCATCCACTTGGGCGTGCCGCCCATCACCGCGATGTCGTTGGCATTGACCTTTACGGCGTACCAGCCGACGAGGTCGGTGGCGAACGTGACCGGGTCGGTCTTGGTCACCAAGTACCGGTCGCCGAAGTCTATGAGGGCCGCATCCTCGCCCGGCTTCGGCCCCAGCGCGACGCGCGGGTCGTGGATATCCAGCTTGGACAGGAGCTGGCCCAGAAAATCGATGGAGAGCTTTCCTGGCTTCATGCTCCCTGGGATGCCACTATGCCGTCTCGCGACGGTAGAGCCAGGTAGCGGCAGTCACGAGGATGCCCATCATCCCCACTAGGACCCAGATACCGAGCATGATGGGTCCCCACTCCCAACCTGTGATGATGACGGCGCGGATACCGTCAAGGATGTAGTCCACCGGGTTGATGGTGACCGCCCATTTGAACCAGCCGGAGAGTAGATCCTTGGGTATGTAGGCGGTGGTCAGGAAGGCCACAGGCATGAACAGGAGCCAGCTCGTCTGGGTTATCTGGGCGCTCTTGCTCTTGATGGCAATCATCAAGCCAACACAAGACCAGGCCATGCCCAACAGTGTGGCAAGAAGGATGATGAAGAAGATCCCAGCGACGCCCCCCTGGAAGTCCACTCCGAAGATGAGGGCGATGACGATGATGACGAGTACCTGGAACAGGGCCCATGTCCCAGCCATCAGCAGGCTGCTCAATAGCATGGCGAAGCGGTTGATGGGCGCCAGCAGCAGTTTATCGAAGTAGCCCGACAAGATGTCGGCAAGAATGGCCATGGCTGAGTCGGCGCCGCTGAAGACGACGGACATGACCAGGATTGTGGCTGTCATGTAGGCTTCGTAGTCGTCGGTGGGGAAACCGGGAAGGTTGGTGACCCCACTGAGCGGGGCTGAAAAGAGGATATAGAAGAAAGCGGGGAAGATGATGGAGGGTATTACCAGGACGGGCTGGACCATCCAGGTCTTGAAGTTACGGACGTAGATGTACCAGGTCTGCATCAGGATGGACATGCCTATCTCCTTTGATTCACGCCCATGAAGGCTTTCATGGTCTGGGCGAACTCATCGCCGCTGGTCGAGTCGGAGCGTATCTTGTGGCCGGTATGTTTGAGGAACACGTCGTCCAGGGTCGGGCTGGCAACCGAAAGGTTCGAGACGGCGATGCCGTTCTCGGCGAGCAGGCGCATGAGGTCGGGGACGACCTCGCCGCCGTTGCGGACGGTGACGGAGAGTTGCGTGCCGTTGCCCGTCGGTGCGGCGACCCCTAAAACGTAGGTGCGCCCTGTCAGCACGGTCTTCGCCCTGTCGGTGGAACCCTGCCCGCCGGAGGAGCCGTTCTGGCCGAACGTGAGCGTCACAACGTCGCCGCCGATCTCAGCCTTGAGCGACTTGGGCGTCCCTTGCGCCACGATGACACCACGGTCAATGATGGCCAGGCGTTGGCAGAGCCGGTTCGCCTCCTCCATGATTTGTGTTATGAGGATGACGGTTGTGCCGCTGCGGTTGAGCTGCTCGAGGTGGCCCCAGATGGCAAAGCGGCTCTGCGGGTCGAGGCCCGTGGTCGGCTCGTCGAGGAAGAGCAGTGGCGAGTTGTGCATGAGGGCGCTGCTCAGGTCGAGGCGCCGACGCATGCCGCCCGAGTACGTTCCTATCTTCCGATTGGCCGCCTCGGTCAAACCGACCAACTCCAACAGCATCCTCGGCCCGGGCTTTGGAGGTCTTGTGCGGCAGGTCATAGAGCAGGCCTTGGGTGATGAGAAAGTCACGTCCTTTGGCGAGGTCATCGAGGCCGACCTCCTGCATGGCAAACCCTATGCTGCGCCGGATCTCCATCTGGTTCTGGTCAACGTCGTTCCCCGCGACGACGACCTTTCCGGAGGTCTTACGCAGCAGGGTCGCCATGATTTTCATCGTCGTGCTCTTGCCGGCCCCGTTGGGGCTGTGCAGGCCGAAGAACTCGCCATTGGCGGCGGCGAAGTCTATCCCGTTCACCGCCTTCACATCGCCCGGATACACCTTGATGAGTTGTTCGACCTGGACTGTAGAGTCGCCTGGCTTATTTGCCTCCTCGCTGCTCATCCCTTCTTCGCCAGCTTCACACGGGTATTGGGAAGCACCGCGGAATTGTACAGGTTATCGGGCATCTGACCCTGGAGCACACGCACCACTTCACGAGCGGCCCGCTCCTCCAGTTCCAGCACAGCCTCTTTCGAGTAGAACGCCACGTGCGGCGTGATGAGCACGTTGTCGAAGCCGAGCAGCGGGTGGTCCTTCGGCGGGTTGTTATCCACCAGCACGTCCAGCGCTGCCCCTGCGATACGCTTCGCCTTCAGCGCTTCCACCAGCGCGGCCTCGTCCACCAGCGGGCCGCGGGCCGTGTTGATGAGCACCGCCGTCGGCTTCATCATCGCCAGCTGCGCTTTGCCGATGATGCCCCTGGTCTGCTGTATCAGCGGCACATGCAGTGTCACGAAGTCCGCTTCCCGAAGAAGGGTGGACATGTCCACGGGCTTCGCACCGTGTTTGGCGATCTGGTCTGCCGGAATCACCGCGTCATGGGCCAGTATCTCCATGCCGAACGCCTGTGCCTTGAATGCGGTGACCCGGCCGATGCGGCCGAAACCGACGACACCGAGCTTCTTGCCGCGCAGCCGCATGATAGGCATGGACAATGCCACCCTGCCCCAGCCGGTAATCTTCGTGGAAGTGTCGAACAGCACGATGCGGCGGTTCCACGCCAACAGCAGCGTCATCGCGTGGTCGGACACCTCGTCCACGCAGTAGTCGGGGACATACGTGACGGCGATGCCCAGCTTGGTGGCCGTCTCCACGTCAATGTTGTCCACGCCGACCCCGTACCGGCCCACCACCTTGCACTTCGGGGCGGCCTCGAGCACCTTTCCCGTCACCTTGGCGAAGCACGTCAGGATGCCGTCGGCGTCCTTGGCAAGCGAGGCCAACGTCTCCTCGTGGGCATCGGGAGCGGCAAACAATGAGATGCCCGCTTTGGCCAGTACGGCCCTCTCCGGCTCCAACGATGGCCATACGTAGTCGGTCACCAGCACTTTCAAGGCTGAGGGCATCGCAGGCCTCCTGGATGGGGGTCGAAACGAAGTCCATCTAGGTTATCAGACGTGGGGCGGACACTCAGAGCGGAGTGAAAGGGACGGTGTGGTCTAGATCTCCCAGGCGGCGCGGTAGTTGAGCTTATCACTGCCCGCACAGATGGCCTTCTCATCCGGAACACCGGTGAAGAATTGGTTGCGGCATCCGAACTGGGCCGTGCATCTGTCCTGGGCGTTCTTATAGGGGCAGCGCCAGCGCGAGACTTCGTTGGCCGTCTCCCCGATGTCCCTGTAGATCTGGTAGAGTCGGGCCATACTGGCCTTCAGCTTTTCTTTGTCCACTGGCTGGGTCGCCTCTGGCATGACACGCTCGACATCAATCACTGCAGATCTATTTTAGACAGCCACAGCCCAGGCGGAAAAGCTCCCTACCCCTGATTCAGCCGGCCGTCCTTCCAGGCTTTGATATAGTTGACGCAGAACTCGTCCTTACCTAGGAGCATGTCGGCCGCTAGCTGCACGGACTCGGAGCCGGTGTCCAGGGCCAACACCTTCGCGATGTTGCTCTGCACCGGGTCTATGATGCCGCTGTCTATCCCCGCCTCCAGGCCGAGATGGATGAACGTGTCGTTGACGAGCTTTCGGTTGGGCAGGCCGAAGGAGACATTGCTGAGTCCACCCGTGATGTGGATATGGTTCCCGAACCGATTACGTAGCTCTTTCACCGCGTCCAGATAGTGTAGGCCGTATTGGGCTGCGACCGAGATGGGGAAGACCAGCGCGTCCACATACACGTCGCTCAGGGGCACATCGCGGCGCCGCACTTCTTCGATAAGCTGTGAGACGTTGGCGACACGTTCCGCGTCATCGTTGGGCATCCCGCTGGCGCCGGAGGCCGTGACGATGGCCCGCGCGTCATAGTGAGTCACCAAGTCAATGGTGTCCAGCCGCTCCAATGCGACGGAGTTGATCATTGGGCGTCCCGCCCGCCCATCATAGGCGGCCAAGCCGACGGCGATGATGTCCTGGTTCGACGAGTCAACACTGAGCGGGACTGTTGAGATTTCCTGCGCAACGCGGACCATCCACTCCATGGCCTTCTTTTGTAAGTCCAGCTTGTAGGAGATCTCGTCCACATTCAGGTCGAGGAACCGAGCGCCCGCCGCGACCTGCCGCAGCACCTCGGCACGAACGTATGCCGCGCCTTCCGCCTGTTCCGCCGCGTCGCCGTTGATGCCTTTGCTAGCCGCAATCATGAAATGTTTGACCTGGCCCTGCTGATAGGGCTGCGTGGACTTGAACCGCTCCGGGATGCGCAGGTAAGCCTGGTTGCCGCGCTCGTCTTTATACGAGACCGCCTCGACGCCGCCATCCAGAGCGACCACGCGCGTCCCGTCACGGCGCACGCTGCGCGTCGTGTGGATATTCTCCCCAATGATGGTGAACTCTTCGGGCTTATTGACCACTCTGGACATACGAATCTCCAGAGTTGTTTAGGAAGGGCATTGGGAACCTTTTCTTGCAAGAAAAGGTTCCCAATTGTCCCCTCTCCTAAAGAACTTCTACTTCAATTTCTTACCGTTTCTTCGCTGAACCGTTGGAGGCGTGTTGCTGGTGCCAGGCGCGGACGGCCCGCGGGATCTCCAGGAGGTTTTCCAGCTTGGTCGCCAGCGGCACGGCGCACTCCGGCGCAATCATGTTGACACCGGCATCCATGCATCGGAACACCTCGGCCCGCACCTCTTCCGGCCCGCGGGCGTACAACGTTAGTGGGTTGTTGATGTTGCCCACCAGCCCGATGCGGCCTCCGGCAATCTGCACCGCCTTGGCGGGGTCGTTCTTGGAGTCGAAGTGGAATGCGGCCATGCGGTTCTGCGCGATGTAGTCCAGCCGGTCCAGCGTGAAACCGCAGATATGCAGGATGAGCGGCACCTTCAACCGCTCGGCCATCTCTTGATGGAGCTCCAGCAGGAACCGTTTGTAGTACTCGCCGCTGACCAGGTCGCCGGTGGCATGGTCGGGGAAGGTGAGGGCATCGGCACCCGCCGCGATCTGCGCCTCGCCATAAAGGACCGAGATCTCCTTGAGCTTGTGCATGCACTCCATCGTCCTGGCCGGGTCGTCGATGGACATGAGCAGGAAGCCCTCGACCCCGAAAACGTGGTAGCCCAGCGTCCAAGGTCCCATCGTCTTGCCGATGATAGCGACCTCTTTGCCGTACAGCTTCTTTAGGATCTCGATGGAACCGGTGATGGCCTTGGTGTCGCGGTGCTCCAGGAAGTTGCGCGGAATCTTGATGTCCTGAGGGCCTTTCCAGATGGGCCGGGACATGCGGACGGTCGGCCAGTTGTCCTTGCCCTCCCACTGCATCTCGCAGCCTAAGGCCGACGACTCCTGGATGATGGTGAAGTAAGGCATGATGGAGTCGAAGCCCAGCTCCGTGTAGCCTGTGGCGGCCAGCCGGGCGTTCAGCTCCGGGTCGCGGTTGGCTTCGGGAAAGTAGGAGTCCACCAGGTCCATGAGGTCAACGGTGGCGACGTTGGTCGGGCTGGATACCGGCGTGAGGTCAACCGGTTTCCTGGCCAGTGCAGCCAGGACACGCTCTCGCGGGGTCATCGTCTCCACGAATGGCATGGCCGCACCTCCTTAGTTCGGCGCGAAACCGAGGGTGCCAGTGGTCATCTGTCCGCGCAGCGCCGCCGCCTCCAACAGGTCTTCGACGGAGCTGACATTGCGCGCGAACGGCAGCAGCAGCCACACCAGTTTGTCGTGCCGCTCGCCGCAGACGAAGGCTATTTCGGTCTCGCTGACCTTTTCCATCTCGCCGTAGCGCCCCAGGCCCGCTACCACTCCGCGCACCCGCGCCTCCGCATTCGGGGCCTGGCCCTCTGCAGTGACCTTGTACACCCACTGGCCGTCGCGCTGCTCAACGGTGAAGCCGAATCGCAGGTCGCTCTTGAGGTCCTTAACGGGAGATGTGGGTAGGACATAATCGGGGGGCTTCTCCACCGCTTGCATCATCAGGAACTTCAGGGGCCGCGTGTGGATATAGCCGCAGGGGAAGTTGACCTTGTTGGTCGTGCGCGGCACGGCCGTAAGGCCGCCCAAAGCTATGAGTTGAGCACGTATCTGACTCATCCGCAGGAAGGCAGCTTCCTTCTTACTAAAGGTCCAGACCGTCAGGATGCCTTCCTTCTCGTACAATCCCACGGTGATGCTCTGGCAAAGCGGGTCGGAGGGCACCAACTCGATACACTGCCCCAACTTGGCCAGGACACTGCTTATCCGTTCGGGCTTCGTTGCGGGCGTGGTCATTGCTGAGCCATCCTGCCTTCGTTATCTTCCTACTGCCTTGCACAGCGCGGCGATGTGGGCCGAGGTGGTGCCGCAGCAGCCACCCAATACATTGACACCCATGTCAGCCAGTGCCTTGAACCGTTCGGCCATGAACTCCGGCGTCTCGGGATAGACGATGCGGCCCTTCTGTATGGACGGGATACCGGCGTTGGAGTTTATCATGACGTAGCCGTCGGTCGCCGCGCGTATCTGTTTGGCTATCTCTATCATCGCCTCGATGCCGTTGCCGCAGTTGGAGCCGACAACGTCAGCGCCCGCCGCCTTCAACTCCTTGGCCGCCCGCTCCGGCGTCACACCCATCATCGTGAAAAAACCACGTGGCCCCTTGTCGAACGTCAGGGTGGACATGACCACCGGCACGCCGACCTGCCTTGCCGCCTCGATGGCCGCCGTGGCCTCCTCGATGGCCGTCATCGTCTCGATGACCACGCCATCGGCGCCGCCCTCTTTGAGGGCCGCAATCTGCTCGGCGAACGCCCCGACCATAGCTGCGCGGCTGACATTGCCCAGCGGCTCCAAGAACTCACCGGTAGGGCCGACCGAGCCGACCACGTAGCGGCCTTGCGGCGTTTGGCTGCGGGCATGCTGGGCCGCGAGGCGGTTGAACTCCCACACCTTATCGCCGTGCCCGTATTTCTTCAACATGAACCGGTTGCCGCCGAAGGAGTTCGTAAACACGAAATCGGAGCCGGCGGCGAAGTACTCCCTCGACAACTGCCTGACCAGGTCGGGCTTGAACGCGTTCAGCGCCTCGGGGCAACCGCCTGGCTCCAGGCCGTGGGCTTGGAGGTACGTCCCCGTCGCGCCATCGCCGATGAGCAGTTCGCCCTGAGCCAGCCGGTCGAGTAGCGTCCGTATCTTCGTCTGCGTCGTCATCTCATCCAACCATCCACTGCTCCTGGGCTGGGGTCCCGCTTCTTCTCCCGCTCCAGGTCGCGCACTCTCGTCACGAAGTCCTGTGGGAACCGCGTATTGAAACGCTGCGCAGCCTTCTCAGCCGCCTCCTGGGCGGTTCCGTGCTCTTCGGAGTACGGGCCCCACTCCCAGGTCATCAGGTAGGCATCGGTGCCCGCGCTGCCGTCGAACATCGCAATGGCGTCCACGCCCTCTTGGAACCTCGGCTCAAGCGGCCTGGAGACCTGGCCCGCCTCGTCCACTGCCTGGACTTGGACGGGGATTTCCTTCCAGTACATCACACGGACTTTCGCCACCAGTCCAACATACATCATCTCCGCGGGTGCTGAAAAGCGTAGGCACAGCTTGACACCTAGGGGGCGAGTTCCTAGCATACCCGCCAGTGCCCCTTGCCTGGGGCGTGTACGAGGAGGGAGCGACATGGCGAAGAAGCTGAGTTCGGGTGACGACCTGGCCTTCACTCCCGCCGCCGAACTGCGGCAGATGGTCGCGGCGAAGAAGGTCTCGCCTGTCGAACTGGCGAACCTGTATCTGCGCCGCATCGAGTCGCTGGACGGCCGGTTACACAGCTTCCTGACGGTGGACCATGACGGCGCCATGCGGAGCGCCAAGGCCGCCGAGCAGGCCGTCATGCGTGGCGACCCGCTCGGTCCGCTCCACGGCGTCCCCATCTCGGTCAAAGACTTGGACATGACCAGCGGGCTGCGCACTACCAACGGCTCGTTGGCCTTCAAAGACTGGGTGCCCGATGAGGACTCCGTGCACGTCGAGTGGGTCCGTCGGGCGGGCGCAGTCATCCTCGGCAAGACGAACACGCCGGAGTTTGGGATGTTCGGGCTGACGGAGAACCGCCTTGGGCCGCCCTGTGGCAACCCGTGGGACCTTTCCCGCACAGCCGGCGGCTCCAGCGGCGGCGCGGCGTCTTCCGTCGGCGCGGGCCTCGCGCCCATCGCCACCGGAGGCGACGGCGGCGGCTCCATCCGCATCCCAGCCGCCTTCTGCGGACTCTATGGCATCAAGCCGACCCTCGGGCGGGTGCCGCTTTACCTCGGCAAGGGCGCCATCCCCGTGGCAAACCTCACCGGACAGATCGGCCCCATCACCCGGACGGTGCGCGACGCCGCCATGCTGCTCCAGGTCATGGCCGGCCACGACCCGCGCGACTCCGAGTCCGCCACGGTCACGCCGCCTGACTTCGCCGCAGCCGTGGACCGCGACGTCAAGGGCCTGCACATCGCGTGGACCCCCGACTACGGCTACGCTCCGGTAGATCCCGAAGTCGCCAAGACCGCCGCTACCGCTGCGAAGTCCTTCGAAGGGCTGGGCTGCCGCGTCGAGGAGGCCAATCTTGGCTTCGGTACCCCCTTCGATGCCTGGTGGACCGTGTTCTGCGTCAACGTCTACGTGAACTTGAAGCCGGTCCTGGAGAAGCAACGCGAAGACCTGACATGGTATGTGCGCGAGTGCCTCGAATACGGCGCGGGTGTTTCTGGCGCGCAGTATGCCGCCGCCCTGGGTCAGATAGCAGTCCTCAAGGCCCGCCTGGCCGATGTCTTCGCGAAGTACGACCTCATCCTCTCGCCCACGCTGGCCGTACCCGCTTTTCCCCACAGCCAGCCGCCGAAGGAGATCGGCGGACATCACATCGCCAAACCCTTCTGGAGCTTCTTCCCCTTCACCTACCCCATCAACATCTCCGGCCACCCGGCGGCGAGCGTACCCTGCGGCTTCTCCTCGGGCGGCCTGCCCATCGGCCTCCACATCATCGGCCGCCACTGGGACGAGGAGACGGTGCTCTCCGCATCCGCGGCCTACGAGCGGGCGAAGCCGTGGGTGCACCGAAGACCACCCATCGCAGCGTGAATCTCAACAGGACGTCAGAAAGGGGCAACACACATGGCAAAGCAGCTGGCAGGAGATGAACTCGCCTTTACCCCGGCCACAGAGCTACGGAAGATGATTGCGGCCAAGAAACTCTCGCCCGTCGAACTGACCGAGATGTACTTCAGCCGCATCGAGAAACTGGACAAGCGGCTCAACAACTACCTCACCCTCGACCACGACGGCGCGATGGCGACCGCCCGAAGGGCGGAGCGGGCGGTGATGAAGGGAGAGAGGCTTGGTCCCCTCCACGGCCTGCCCGTCTCCATCAAGGACCTGGAGATCACCAAGGGGCTGCGCACCACCGGCGGCTGCCTGGCCTTCAAGGACAGGGTGCCCGCCGAAGACGCGGTGCTGGTGGAGCGCATCAAGAAGGCAGGCGCCATCATCCTGGGGAAGACGAACACCCCCGAGTTCGGCCTGCTCGGCCGCACCGAGAACCGCCTCGGCGACCCCTGCCGCAACCCCTGGGACCCGACACGCACCACCGGCGGCTCCAGCGGCGGCGGCGGCGGCTCCGTCGTGGCCGGCCTGTGCTCCTTGGCCCAGGGGAGCGACGGCGGCGGCTCCATCCGTATCCCCAGCAGCTTCTGCGGCGTGTACGGCATCAAGCCCACCCTCGGCCGTGTACCGCGCTACTCCGGCGCCAACGCCGCCATGCTCCCGAACCAGTTCAGCCAGCCCGGCCCCATGACCCGCACCGTTCTCGACTCCGCCCTGCTCCTCCAAGTCCTCGCGGGCCACGACCCCAGGGACGCCACCTCGCTACGCGAAAAGGCTCCCGACTTCGTCAAGGCCGTCAGAAAGCCCGTGAAGGGCTTGCGCATCGCCTGGAGCACCGACTACGGCTACGCCGCCGTTGACCCCGAGGTTGTGAGGGTCTGCGCCAAAGCCGCCCGTGTCTTCGAGGAGTTCGGCTGCGCCGTCGAGCAGGCCAAACTCAAGCTCGACGCGCCGTTCGACACCTTCTGGCCCCTCTTCACCGCCAACGCATTCGCCTCCTACGGCGGACTGCTCAAGGAGAAGGCCAGCCTGCTCACCGACTACACCCTGGCGCAGTTGGAGTACGGCGCAAGCGTCACCGGCGCCCAGTATGCCACCGCCATCGGCCGCATGGACCGCCTCCGCGCCCAGTTCACCGACCTGCTTTCCAGCTACGACCTCTTGCTCTCACCCACCATGGCCGTCCCCGCCTTCGAGCACGGGAAGCCGCCGCCGGTCATCAACGGGAAGAAGGTGGATGCCTTTTGGGGCTACCTGCCCTTCACTTACCCCATCAACATGGCCGGCAACCCAGCCGCGAGCATCCCCTGCGGCTACTCAAAGGAGCGCTACCTACCCATCGGCCTGCACATCGTCGGCCGCCGTGGCGACGAGGCCACCGTCCTCGCCGCCTCCGCCGCCTTCGAGCAGGCCCGGCCCTGGATACAAGACCGCCCGCCGGTGTCCTAGCCAGCCCAGTCAGTCCCACTTCCGTCCGCATCTGCCCATGGGAGTGAGTAAGGAAGCTTTACCATGACCAGAGGGCTGCCGAAGCTCTACACCGAACTCGCCTCCTGGATGCCCCTCCTCACGGCGCCCGAGGAGTACGCCGAGGAGGCGGCTTTCTTCCGCCAGGTGATGAACGAGGCCTGTTCGCCTCCGCCGCGGACGCTCTTGGAACTCGGCAGCGGTGGGGGAAACAACGCCTCCCACCTGAAGGCCCACTTCCAGATGACGCTGACCGACCTCTCGCCCGCCATGCTCACCGTCAGCCGCGCCCTGAATCCCGAATGCGAGCATGTAGAAGGAGACATGCGGACCCTCCGTCTTGGCCGCACGTTCGATACCGTGTTCGTCCACGACGCCATCGAGTACATGACGTCTGAGGCTGACCTGAAGGCTGCCATGCTGACGGCCTATGCCCACTGCCGCCCGGACGGCGTGGCCCTATTCGCGCCCGACGACACCCGCGAACATTTCGCCCCGGCCACTGAGCACGGCGGGTACGACGGCGCGGACGGCAGGAGCCTCCGCTACCTGGAATGGAACCATGACCCCGACCCGTCCGACGACTTGTGCGTCGCGGACTTCGTCTGCCTCCTGCGCGAGCGGGACGGGTCGGTGCGCGTCGAGCACGACCGCCACCAGTTCGGCCTGTTCTCCGAGGAGGCGTGGCTGCGGTTGCTGCGCGAGGCCGGCTTTCAGCCCAAGGCGATGGCCGACCCCTGGCGGGCCCGGTTATTCGTCGCCGTCAAACCCCGCGCAAGGATGTAGAGCCGTTCCTGGGGCTACGTCGCCCCTTCGGACACCGCGGCGATGGCCTCCTTGATGATGCCGAGCGCCTTGCCCGCTTCGGCCTTGGTCAGCGTCAGCGGCGGCTTGATGCGGACGACGCTGCCGCCCGGCCCGTCGAAGAGGATGAGCCCATTGTTCATGCACCTCGATGCGATGGCGTTGGCCATCTCCACCGACGGTTCGCGCGAGTCCTCGTCCTTCACGATCTCGATGCCCAGCATGAGGCCCAGGCCTCGAACGTCCCCGAGGACCTCATAGCGTTCGCGAGCTCCTCCAGCCCGGCGCGAAGGTACGCGCCCACTCGCCGGGTATTGCCCAACAGGTCACGCTTCCCGGTAATCTCGATGGTCGCCAGCCCCGCGGCGCACAGGAACGGGTTGCCACCGTGGGAGGAGATCTGTAAGAAGCCCTTGGCCTCCAAGCCGTCCCCCACCGTCTTGGTCACCATCACGGCACTGAGTGGCAGCCCTCCTCCCAAGTTGCAGACCGAGGGGGCCAGTTCGTCCAGCTTCTTGGCCAGGAGGACCTCCTGCGGCGTGGTGAAGGGTATCCCGGTCCGCACCAGCCGTCCCGCCTGCTCGTTGATGGCCTGGGTCAGCTCAGGGTCGCAGTGGCCGGTGGTGGTACACGCTTGGCCGGACATGAGGTCCAGGTACTCCCTTCCCTCCACGTCCCACATGCGCGTCCCCTGCCCGCGGTCGAGCACGATCGGGACCATGGGCCGGGCTTGAAGGCGGAACTGATTATCCAGCGCGAGCCAGTCGGCGTTCATCTTGGGTGTCGTCGCCGGGGGTTCTTAGGCGCGGCCGCGCGTCTTCATCCGAGGGATCCTCCTTCTCCATAGAGTAGGCTGAGCTTCCTCGGTCTGCAACCGGTTGAGGGCCAGACAGTGGGGGTGCTATCTCCCGCTGATGGTCTGCTTGGCGCCGCCTTCGATGAAGTTAGCGATGGCCGAGTGGTCGGAGTCGCCCTTGCCGTCGGTCATGAGCGCGCTGATCATCTGCTGCACGAGCCCCGTCACCGGCAGCGGCACGCCCAGGTCTTTGCCTGTCAGCAGCGCGTTGTGCAGGTCCTTCTGGTGGAGCCGGATGCGGAACCCCGGCTTGAAGTTCCCCGCAATCATCATCGGGGCCTTGGCATTCATCACGTTGCTTCCCGCCAGGCCGCCCTTGATGGCCTCGAACACGATATTGGGGTCGAGCCCCGCCTTCTTTGCCAGCACCAGCGCCTCGCCGACCGCCTCGATGTTCGCCGCCACGATGATCTGGTTGGCCAGCTTGGTGGTGTTGCCCGCACCGTAGTCGCCGCACAGCACTACGCTCTTCCCCATCGCCGAGAGGATGGGCATGCTTCGTTCGAACGCCGCCTTCTTCCCACCCGCCATGATGGCCAGGGAGCCGTCTATCGCGCGCGGCTCGCCGCCGCTGACCGGCGCGTCCAGGAAGTCCACTCCCTTCTCCTCGCACGCCGCCGCGATCTTGCGCGACGACCCCGGCGCGATGGAACTCATGTCTATGATGGTGAGGCCCCTGCTGGCGCCCTCAAGAAGGCCGCCCGGCCCCAGGATGGCCAGCTCCGAGTCGGGCGAGTCCGGCAGCATTGTGACCACGACCTGCGACTTCTGCGCCACCTCCTTGCCCGAGTTGGCCGGCGTGGCGCCCTCCTTGGCCAGCTCGTTCACCGAGGCCCGGGACCGGTTGTGGACGGTCAACGAATACCCCGCCTTCATCAGGTTCCGGGCCATCGGCTTGCCCATGATGCCGAGCCCCACGAACCCTATCTTCGGCTTGTCAGTCACCTCTCGCTCCTTTCCATTTCCGCCATGTCATTCTGACCCTGAGCCGCGTGAGGGGCAAGAATCTGGCATCCTGGGGGAAGCCATCCACAGCAGTGTGCTGCATACCCCTGCACACATCCAGATTCTTCGTTCGTCTGCCTTCAGCATCCTCTCTCAGAATGACTGTTGGGGGTGGCCGTGCCCTAAGGCCCGTAGATTTCGGATGTGTTCGTGAACTCTTGGGTCTTTCCGTCCTTGGAGGTGTGCAGCCCACCGATGACGAGCACGCGCCCGTCGTCCATGAGCACCATCGCGTGGGAGTAGCGTGTCTTGGTCATGGCCGGGCCTGGCGACCAAGTGCCCGTGGCTGGGTCGTAGATGTCGGTCGAGTCCACCTTGCCGATGCCACCCGCCACCATTACGCGGCCGTCGGCCAGCCGCACCGCGGCGTGCTCGCCACGCCACTCCGCCATTTGCCCCGCCGCCGTCCACGTATTGGCGGCCGGGTCGTACAGCTCCGCCGTGATGCCCTTCCCCTTCCCGCCAGTTATGAGCACGCGCCCGTCCTCCAGGAGCGTCGCCGTGTGCTCGGAGCGGCCCTTCGTGAGGGCCGACGTGCTGAGCGTCCAAGTGTCGGTGGCCGGGTCGTAGATCTCGCTGGTCTTGGAATACGGGCCGTCCTTCTTGCCGCCGCCGCAGACCAGGACGCGCCCGTCGAGCAGCAGCGTCGCCGTGTGCGTGCCGCGCCGTTCGTTCATCGGCGCCGCGGGCGACCACGTGTTGGTCTTGGGGTCGTAGATCTCCACGGATGACAGAAGGCCGTCCTCCGGGTCTTCGCCGCCAATGACGAGGATGCGCCCATCGGGTAACTTGACGGAGGCGTGCTTCCAGCGGTCTATGGACATATCGGCGGCGTGGCTCCACGTCCCCGAACCGACGTCGTAGATCTCTACAGACTTGAGGGGCTCCTGGCGGACGGCGCCGCCGCCGATGATGATGACGCGGCCGTCGTCGAGGACGTGGCCGGTGGCGCGCTCGCGCTTGTCGGTCATGCTGGCGACCTCGGTCCACTTGCCGGTCGCCGGGTCGTAGACGGCCGCCTTCTCGATGGAGGCGGGCGCCCAGGTGGACTCGGCCCCCGCACGTCCGCTGGCGACGAAGATGCGGCCGTCGGGCAACTTCAGGGCAGGCATATAGCCGCGTTCATCAAGCATACTGCCCGTCTCGGTGAACTTGCCGATGCCCGTGAAGACGGCCTTGGCCTCGGTCTTCGGCGCCTTGGCCTGCTCCTGCACATCCGTCTTGGCCGTCTCGCCCGACTGCCCGGGCTGCGCCTCCTTGCTCGTCTCCGGCGCCGAAGCGGCTGGCTCCGCGCCGCCGCAGGCCACCCCGCTCGTGACGAGGGCGGTCAGCACCACTACCACAACCAACAGCACCCAGTATCTGGACGCACGCATGGTCGCCTCCTTATCGTCTCTGCCGCAAAGAGCAGATGTGTCGCTGCCACCCGGCCTGCGGCTGTGATTATAGTGGACGGCCCCTATCGGTCAAGCCGCAGATATGGCTACTTGCTCTCGTTCAGAATGATTGGTGACACTGGTAAGGTGTCATCATGCAGATCAAGAGAGCGAGAGTACAAGGCGACAGGCGACCAGGGCGTATGGCGGCAGAGCTGTCGAGGGAAGCCAGGGTGCGG
>Ga0194132_10001838_pt1 | contig 41953 bp, 34 predicted proteins | sample TA2KigOf80mmetaG_FD_148612 | JGI IMG/M metagenome (GOLD analysis project Ga0194132, IMG submission 148612) | Freshwater microbial communities from Lake Tanganyika, Tanzania - TA2015054 Kigoma Offshore 80m | ecosystem: Environmental > Aquatic > Freshwater > Lake | place: Tanzania: Lake... | reverse complement strand
TTGAAAGCGTGCGAGTGGCGCTTCAACACCAGTGACCCATCCAAGAAACTAACCCAGATCAAACAATGGGTTAAGCGTCATCTCAGGTAGTTATCTGGGACAGCCCCATCCAAATTTTACGGGATTTCTCGCTTTCTAGTGGCGGATGGGGTGGGATTCGAACCCACGGTGACGTTGCCGCCACGGCAGTTTTCAAGACTGCTGCCTTAAACCGCTCGGCCACCCATCCTTAGCCTAGACCTTCGTTCTCCCGGCGATTTTCAAGACCGGTGCCTTGAACCGTTCGGCCGCCCGTCCCTGGCGCCTCTCTAGCTTTCTCTGCCCCGGCCGGCAAGCCGGTCGCCGGCGGCGTTTTCGCCTTGTGCGGGCCTCCGCCTCTTCGTTAGGCTGATCGGAAAACAAGTCCAGGGCCGCGATTTCGCGGCCTGGTAGCGGGGAACAAGGAGGCACCATGCGTCTGACACACTATAATATAGTGCTCGGGACCGTTTCGGCCCTGGCGCTGGCCGCCGGGCCGGTCGCCGCCCAGCAGTTTTCCTGTGGGAAAACCGGCGGCAACTTCGTTTTCGCCCAGGAAGCGAAGGTCAACAGCCTCGACCAGCACACCTCGTCGACGATCTCGACCCGTAACGTCGCCATGAACATGTTCGAGTCGCTGATGACCCGCGACGAGAACATGAGCCCGATCCCGGAGCTCGCCCAGGAGGTCGTCGAGGCCCCTGATGGCATGATGTACACCTTCAAGCTCCGCCAGGGCGTCAAGTTCCACAACGGCAAGCCGATGACCTCGGACGACGTCGTGGCCTCGTTCGACCGCTATAAGAAGGTCGGCATCCTCAAGGGCATGCTCGACCCGGTCGAGAAGTGGGAAGCGCCGGACGCCCAGACCTTCGTCATCAAGATGAAGCAGGCGCAGCCGACCTTCCTCGAGAACCTGAGTTCCTTCTCGGTGCCGATCGTCATCGTGCCGCGCGAGAATACTGATGCGGCGGCGATGCAGCTCAAGACCGTCGGCACCGGACCCTGGGAGTTTGTCGAGTTCATCGCCGACAGCCATGTCAGGGTGAAGCGCTATGCCGGCTATACGCCGGACAGGCGGATGCTGACGACGAACGGCTTCGGCGGCTACAAGGTTGCCTGCTTCGATACCGTGACGTTCCGTATCGTCACCGAGCCCGGCGCCCGCGTCGCTGGCCTTGAGACCGGCGAGTTCCACGGCGTTGAGGATCTGCCGGCCAAAGCTCAGTCGCGGCTCAAGGACAACAAGAACATTGTCCTCAAGCCGCTGAGTAATTTCTGGGTCCAGATCGCGACGCCGAACCTGTCATTCCCGCCGACGGATAATCTCAAGGTCCGTCAGGCGATCCAGGCGGCGCTCGATATGGAAGAGATCATGGAGGCGGCGACCGACGGCGCTTATCGCCTCAACATCGGTTTCCAGTATCCGGGCCAAGCCTTCTACACCGAGGCTGGCAAGGAAACCTACAATCAGAAGAACAAGGACAAGGCCAAGAAGCTGCTGGCCGAGGGAGGCTACAAGGGCGAAAAGCTCATCCTGCTGACCAACCAGGACTACACCAACATGTACACGGCCGCGCTGGTTATGAGCGAGCAGCTCAAGGCCGTCGGCATGAATGTTGAGCTCATGGTCATGGACTGGCCGGCTTCCGTGCAGAAGCAGCAGAACACCACCGACGGCTGGAACTTCTTCTTCACCGGCTACGGCACCAACACCTCGCTCGGCGGCGCCGAGCCGCTGCGCTTCCACTCGCACCCGTTCAATACGTACAAGCCGAAGGGCAACGTACCGGACGCGGAGCTGATGACGCACTGGAACGCTCTGGTGGACTCGAAGTCGCTCGATGATCGCAAGGCTGCCTTCGCCCGCATGCAGGCTCGCGTCCTCGATCAGGTACTGGCGCTACCTTTCGGGTCGTTGACCAAGGTGCAGGCCGTGCGCGCCAATGTGGAGGACTTCAAGCCTTTCCGCATCCCGCGCGTCTCCAACGTCTGGTTCAAAGGCTAAAGGCCGTATAGAGATCGTTTGGGGGGCGGGCGGCCGTCGCGGCCGCCCGCTTCCTGTATGCGCGGCCGCTGCGGGAGCATTTGAGAGCAGGGAATGGGTCGCTATATCGTCGCGCGACTGATCCAGTCGATCCCGGTGCTGATTCTGGTCAGCGTGATTTCGTTCGGCATCATGAAGCTGGTTCCAGGCGACCCGGCGACGCTGATCGGTGGGCCGTCGGCTACGCCGGCCGAGCTCGACGTCATCCGCCAGAACCTCGGCCTCGACCAGCCATTTCATGTGCAGATGTGGAAGTTCTATGCAGGCTTGGCGCAAGGCGATCTCGGCACCTCGCTGCTGCTCGGCAAGCCGGTTCTGGAGGCGACGATCGAGCGCATCCCGGTGTCGCTGTCGATCGCGCTCTACTCGATGGTCCTGACGCTCCTGATAGGACTCGCCTGCGGCGTCGTCGCTGCGCTCAACCGCAACGGCTGGGCGGACCAGGGCGCCATGATCTTCGCGCTGATCGGCGTGTCGCTGCCCAATTTCTGGCTCGGCCTCATGCTGATCATTCTCTTCTCCGTGCATCTCGGCTGGCTGCCGACCGGCGGCTACGTGCCCTGGCAGGAGAGTTTCTACGGGTGGCTCAGGACCTCGACGATGCCGGCCGTGTCACTGGCGCTGCTGCAGATCGGGCTGCTCGCGCGCATCACGCGTTCGACCATGCTCGAAGTTCTGCGCCAGGACTACATCCGCACTGCCCGGGCTAAAGGACTCCCCGAATTCGTGGTGATCGGCAAGCACGCCTTCAAGAACGTGATGATCCCGGTCATCACCGTGATCGGCATCATCTTCAGCGTGCTGCTCTCGGGCTCCCTGGTCATCGAGTCGGTGTTCTCGGTGCCGGGCGTCGGCTCGCTGCTGGGATCGGCTGTTCTTCGGCGCGACTACCCGATGATCCAGGGCGGGCTGCTGCTCGTCGCCTGGTCGCTGCTGCTGCTCAACATCCTCGTCGACGTGCTCTACGCCTACTTCGATCCCAGGGTACGCTATGACCACGGCCGTTGATGCCGCCGCGGTTGCGGTCCGCAAGCGCACCTTCCTGCAGCGCTACCCGGTCGTCCGCCGGCTGATACGGCACAAGGCCTTCGTTGTTGGTGCGGCGCTGTTCGCGATCATCGTCTTCGTCGCGGTCTTCGCCGACTGGATCACCACCGCCGATCCCAATCGCATGGCGATCCGCTTCCGCTTCAGGCCGCCGGGCGGAGAGTTCCTCTTCGGCACCGACAATCTCGGCCGCAGTATCTATGCGCGCATTGTGCACGGGGCGCGGCTGTCGCTCGCAATAGGGCTTGCGGTAGTCGTCATGAATGCCGTGTTCGGCGTCGCGCTCGGCGCGGCCTCCGGCTATTTCCGCCGCCTCGACAACGTCCTGATGCGCGTGACAGATGCGTTGATGGCGTTTCCGCCTATCCTACTTGCGCTCGGCATCGCTGCGGCGCTCGGTCCCTCCAGCATGACCGCGGCAATCGCGCTGGCCGCCGTCTACATCCCGCGTACGGCGCGCATCGTGCGCGCTTCGGTCCTGGTCGTGCGCGAGATGGAGTTCGTGCAGGCGGCGCTCGCAATGGGCGCGAGCAACTGGCGTATCCTGCGCAAGCACGTCCTGCCGAATTGCATGGCGCCGCTGATCGTCCAGCTGACCTTCGTCTTTGCCTTCGCCGTCGTGACAGAGGCGACCTTGAGCTTCCTCGGATTGGGTTCGCCGCCGCCAACCCCGACCTGGGGCAACATGATTGCCGAGGGCCGTCAGTACATCCGCGATGCCGCCTGGATCACGCTGATCCCAGGCTTAGCGCTTGCCACGACCGTGCTCAGCCTCAATCTCCTGGGGGACGGGCTTCGCGACGTGCTCGACCCGCGCCTGAAGATTTCGCAGGACTGACGGAGCATGGATGTGGCCGCAGCTCCGCCGCTGCTCTCCGTCCGTGGTCTGTCGATCGAGTTCGGCACCGATCAGGGGCTGGCGAGAGCGGTCGACAGCCTTTCTTTCGACCTCCACGCGGGCGAGGTACTCGGCATCGTCGGAGAGTCCGGATCCGGCAAGAGCGTCACGGCGCTCGCGATCATGGGCCTCTTGCCGCAGCCGCCGGGCCGTGTGGTCGCCGGCGAGATCCTGTTCGAGGGCGCCGATCTCTTGAAGAAACCGCCGAACGAGATGCGCAATATCCGCGGCGCCGAAATCTCGATGATCTTCCAGGAACCGATGACCTCGCTGAATCCGGTTTTCACCATCGGCGATCAGCTGACCGAGGCCGTGCGCTGGCACGAGAAGGTGAGCCCGGCGGCGGCACGCGACCGCGCCATCGAGATGCTGAACAAGGTCGGCATTCCCTCGGCCGAGAGGCGGCTCGCCGACTACCCGCACCAGCTCTCCGGCGGCATGCGACAGCGCGTGATGATCGCGATGGCGCTCTCTTGCAATCCGAAGCTGCTGCTTGCCGATGAGCCGACCACGGCGCTCGACGTCACCATCCAGGCACAGATCCTCGATCTCCTCCGCCAGCTCCAGGAGGAGTTCCGGATGGCGGTGATCATCATCACCCATAACATGGGCGTCGTCGCCGAGTTCGCCGACCGCGTGCTGGTCATGTATGCCGGACGCACGGTCGAGCATTCCGGTGTCGAGAACGTGTTCGAGCGGCCGGCGCATCCCTATACCGAGGGACTGCTTGCCAGCATTCCCGATCTCGATGCCGATGTGCATCGGCTGACCGCGATCCCCGGCACATTGCCGAGCCCGCACGAGCTGCCGCCCGGTTGTCGATTCCAACCTCGTTGCGGCTATGCGCGCGACGAATGCGCCGCCGGGCTGCCGCCGCTGATCCCCGTCACCGCCGGCCACCTGGCCGCTTGCATCCGCCACGCTGACTATCGCCCAGCCGCGGCTATGCCGGCGATCGATGGAGTGGCGCGATGACCGCGCCCTTGCTCGAGGTCCGGAACCTCACCAAGCACTTCCCGATCTTCGAGGGCTTCATCGTGCCGCGCCAGGTCGGCGCCGTGCGCGCGGTCGACGACATCTCATTTGCGATCGGTGCCGGCGAGACGCTGGGCCTTGTCGGCGAGTCCGGCTGCGGCAAGACAACGACCGGCCGGCTGGTCCTCCGGCTGATCGAGCCGAGCAAGGGCCGCATCCTGATCAACGGTCAGGACATCGTCGGACTGCCTCCGGCGGAGATGCGGCCGCTCCGCCGCGAGATGCAGATCATCTTTCAGGACCCGTACGGAAGCCTCAATCCGAGGCTCACTGTCGAAGAAATCGTCGCGGAGCCGATGGTGATCCATGGGGAGCGCTTCGGCCCGACGGTGAAGAAGCGCGTGGTCGAGCTGCTCAACCTGGTCGGGCTCGCCTCGTTTCATGCCGAGCGCTACCCGCACGAATTCTCCGGCGGCCAGCGCCAGCGCATCGGCATCGCGCGTGCGCTTGCCCTCAATCCGAAGCTGATCGTCTGCGACGAGCCGGTTTCGGCGCTCGACGTCTCGATCCAGGCGCAGGTGGTGAACCTGCTGCAGGACCTGCAAGCCGAGTTCAAGCTCACCTATCTCTTCATCTCGCACGACCTTGGCGTCGTCCGGCACATCTCCGACCGGGTCGCGGTCATGTATCTCGGCAAGATCGTCGAGATCGCGCCCAAGCGTCAGCTCTACGCCGCTCCGAAGCACCCCTATACCCAGGCGCTGCTCTCGGCGATCCCGGTGCCGAAGGCGAGGGGGCGGCGCGAGCGGATCGTGCTCAAGGGCGACGTGCCCAGCCCGATCAACCCGCCCACCGGCTGCCGTTTCCACACCCGGTGCCCCATCGCCCAAGATGTCTGCCGCAAGGTTGAGCCGCCGCTTGTCCCTGTCGCGGCCGGGGAGCACATGACGGCCTGCCATCTCGTCCCTCCGGAATCGGCTCAAGCGGTCGCCTGAGGCGGTAGAAGGCGGCGTCTCCTTCTGGTATTAAAGGACTTAGCGGCGGGCGCGACAAGCAGAGAGGAGCTTGCGTGATCGGTGAGATGTGGCGCGTTCTCATAGTCGGCCTCACGGCATCGACTAAGATGCTGGCCACGCCCGTGGCCGCGCAGACTCCCGATTGGCGGCTGATCCCCGGCAACGCTCTCCCTCCGGTTGCCCAGGTAGTGCCGGCCGCGCCGCGTCCGGCGCTGCCGACCGATTACAACAGCGCCTTTCGGTCGATGATGGCGGATCCGGCCAACCTCGACCTCACCTTTCGCTTCGCCGAGCTGGCGATGGCCGCCGGCGACCTCGAAGGTGCGGTTTCGGCCTTCGAGCGGCTCCTGATCTTCAACCCTCGCCTGACGCGCATCCGCTACGAGCTCGGGCTTCTCTACATGCGGCTCGGTTCCTACCAGATCGCGCGCGGCTATTTCGAGGATGTGGCGAAGTCCGACGACGTTCCCGCGGATGTCCGCGCCTCGACCCGGGAGAACCTGGTCGAGATCGAAAAACGGCTTTCGGCAACGACGTTCGCCTTCACCGCGCAGACCGGCCTGCGCTGGCAGTCTAATGCGAACGCGGCGAACTCCGCCGGCGTCGTCAAGCTGTTCGGCCTCGACGCGACGCTCGACCCGGCCTCGCAGAAGCGCTCGGGCTGGAACGCCTATGCGCAGGCCTCGCTGACCTTCGCCTACGACCTCGGTACCCAGGCTCGTGACACGCTCGATGCCGGACTGCAGGTCTACGGGACGCGCCAACAGGACGTCTCCTCGCTCGACCTCCAGGTGGTGCAAGCTGATCTCGGGCCCCGGCTTCGCTTCGGCGAGGACAACAGCCTGATGCTTCGCCCCTTTGTGCTGGGAAGCGCAGTGACCCTCGACGACTCCCGCTACTTCGTCAGCTATGGCGGCGGGATCTCGGCCGACATGGCGGTGACACCGATCTTCGGCATCGAGGCCGAACTCAAGTCGCGGTTCCGGCGCTTTCATGTGTCGGAGGCGCGCACGACCGTCGCCGACAAGGATGGGTGGGAGCACAGCGCACGCCTCGGCACCCGCCATGTGCTTGGGTCCCAGGACGTGCTGCGCTTAGGTGGCACCATCACCTTCGCCAACGCCAAGGCGGAATCCGAGCGAAACCTCGAGTATGCGGGCGAGGTCACCTATCTCCGCCAGTTCGCCTCGCCATTCGCGCTGACCCGGCAGCCTTGGGTCGCGAACCTCGGCGGCGGCCGGACGCTTCGCTACTACGACGGCGTCGACACGACGGTGGATCCTTCGACCACGCGCTACGATCGGGAATGGTCTCTCGGGGCGGGCCTTTCAATGCGCTTTTTCGACAGCTGGTCGGTAAATCTGCAACTCACCCAGCAATGGGTGAGATCCTCCGTGGCCAACTACATGTACACGAATACGAGCGGCACGATCGGATTGGGATATGCCTTCTGAGTGTGAGCACCGTCACACGATCCTTGTGAGCCCGGTCACTTCGCCGGGTTTGCACCCCTTCTAGGCTTAAGTCGGGGTGCAGGGAGATCGCCATGCTTCGTCATTCGACCATCCTCGCTCTGCTGGCTTCGACCGCGCTCGCGAGCGGCGCTTTCGCGCAAGCGCCGGGGGCGCCGACCAAGGTCGGCGTCGCCGCTGCGGTCAATCAGCAGCTGACCGGCACGCCGCCCGCTGCCGCCGGCCGTGTCGTCAATATCGGCAATGACGTGTTCCCCCGCGAGCGGCTGGTGACGGACGCGCGCGGCCAAGCGCAGATGCTGTTCCTCGATGGCTCCGCTTTCACCGTCGGTCCCGACTCGGACCTCGTGCTCGACGAATTTGTCTACGATCCGGCGAGCGGCACCGGCAAGCTCGCCGCGACGGCTGCGAAGGGGGTCGTCCGTTTCGTCGGCGGCAAGCTCAGCAAGAACCAGCCGGTGACGATCACCACGCCGACCGCGACCATCGGTATCCGTGGCGGTATCGGCATCGTCTCAATCGACGCCTCGACCGGCGCGACTAGCGCCACCTTCCTGTTCGGCGCCGAGATGACGGTGACCTCGGCGAGCGGCTCGACCGAGAAGATCTCGCGCGCCGGCTTCACCACCACGGTCGAGAGCAGGGCCGCCGCGCCGACACCTGCGACCAGGGCGACGACCGAGCAGATCAAGCAGAATCTCGAGCAGCTCAACGGCCGCGCGGACGCGACCGGCGGTGCTGCTCAGCAGCCGACCTCGGGCCAGGTCGCCCAGCGCATGCCCGGACAGGCGCCGACGCAGCCTCCGCCTCCGCCTCCGAGCGGCGCGAAGCCGGCCGGACCAGCCCCAGGGGCGACCCAGACGACGAGCACGACGGCCAACCGCGACGCGACGCAGCAGGGCCAGAAGAACGCGCTCTCGACCGCGGCGCTGCCCGCAGGCGCGATCGTAAGCTATCAAGTCAACAGCGACCCGGCGCTGGCCTCGAATGCCCCGACGGTGCGCGGTCAGGCGACGGGCAACGCCAACGGCTCGTCGAGCAATTTCTTCGGCGTGTCGAGCGGCTCGACCGGAACGGTGAAGAGCGTCCAGGTGTCGATCGCCGTCGACGGCACCGGCAGCACGCAGAAGTCTTTCGTCGCCGTCACCACCGGCGAAGTCGGCGATGGCGCAGGCATGCTGGCCTCGACCCGCGGGACCTCGCGCAACACTGGCGATCGCGACACGACCGGCATAGCCTCGAGCTCGACTCTGTCCGGCACGGGTGCCATGACCAGCTTTGCCGCCGGCCGCATGCCCGCCGGCTTCGTGCAGACCGGCGGCGGCACCGACGCCCAGCTCTCCGGCGGCAGCGCCTCCTACGGCTATCGCCAGACCGGCCAGCGCATCACCTCGACGCCCGTCGTCGGCGCGCGCGAGACAACGGTTCTCAATGGCTACGCCAGTGCATTCGTTGAATCCCACCGCGCCGATGGCAGGCTCGAGCCGAGCACGTCCCTCCTTGCGGGTCAGAACGGACAGCCCAGCGGTCCCGTAAACGTTTCGATTAACACGGACGCGGCGAACGGCCGCGTGGCGGCGACGTTCAACCTGAAGTCGCTAAACGACCCTAGCGCGCCCGCCGGATCGGATGGGCTGACCAGCGTGGCGCTCAATTTCGGCGCCGACCCGGCGCGCGGCACCTATGTTGACCGATCGCGCTTCGCCGCGGTCGAGTCGAACACGGGTGCGGTCGTCAACGACGGGGGAGGCACGAAGACCGCCGACTCGACCCGGCTCTACATGGCTTCGAGTGGTTTCGCCAATGTCAGCCTTCCCGGCGGCGTCCAGGCCTGTCAGTGCGAGTTCGTACAGTGGGGGTGGTGGGGCGGCGTCGTCGACGCCCTGAGCTCCGACGGAGTCCAGAAGAGCAATCATCTGCACATGGGCAACTGGGTAGCGGGCCCGATCGTTTCGCAGACCCAGATGCCGACGACCGGCAGCGCCAGCTACTCCGGTCACGCCGTCGGTACGGTGATCAACCAGACCCAGCGCTACATCGCTGCCGGCAATTTCTCCGCCCAGTACAATTTCGGCAGCCGGTCCGGCACCATGGCGATCAGCAATTTCGACGGCCTCAACGTCACCGGCAACATGGCGTCGCAGAACGGCCGCGACTATGCCGCCAACCTGAGCATCACCGGCAAGCCCGGCCTGACTGGCACAGCGCAGGGCTCGTTCTTCTCCGGTGGTGGCGATCCGGTGAGGGAAACGGGCGGCCAGTTCTCCATCAGCAATGCGCCGGGCAGTACAGACAAATATGCCGTCAACGGCGTCTTCGTCGGGAAGAAGCAATGAGCCTACTGGAGCTGCGCCGGTATGCATCCCTTGCGGTGCCCGGCGCGGTCCTCGTTCTCGTCCTCGCGCTTCGTATCCTCGATCCAGGCGGCGTTCTGGAGGAGATACGCCTTCGCGTCTTCGACAACTATCAGCGTCTGGCACCGCGCGAGTCAGAGATCTCGGCAGTCCGCGTAGTCGACATCGACGACGAAAGCCTGTCGAAGATCGGTCAATGGCCCTGGCCCAGGACGCTAGTCGCCGACCTGATCGGGAATCTCAGTACCGCCGGTGCAGTTGCGATCGGCCTCGACATCATCTTTCCGGAGCCGGATCGGACCTCGCCGGCACAAGCCGCCAAGCTCTGGCCGCAGGCCGAAGAGCTGAAGGCGCTGCTGGCGCGGCTTCCCGATCACGATGCGCTCCTCGCTGAAGTGCTGGCGGCGACGCCGACGATTACCGGCTTTGTCCTGACCCAGGAGAAGGGTACCCGCGCACCGCTACGCAAGGTCAACTTTGCGCATGCCGGCATCGATCCGGCGCCCTTCATCCCGAGCTTCTCCGGCGCGGTCACGTCGCTGCCGGAGCTCGAAGGTGCCGCGCGCGGCAATGGCAGCATCAACAGCGTGTCCGACCGCGACGGCATGTTGCGCCGGGTGCCGTTGGTGCTGAGGCTTGGCGACCGGCTCTATGCCTCGCTCGTGACCGAGACGCTCCGTGTCGCTCAGAACGCCAGCACCTCGATCATCCGTGCGTCCGGCGCCCAGGCGGCTGCGAGCTTCGGCGCCGAGACCGGCATCGACTCGATCAAGATCGGCGAGTTTGCTGTGCCGACCGATGCCAATGGCCAGTTCTGGGTCCATTTCGCCAAGCCGCATCCTGAGCGCATCGTCCCGGCGTGGAAGGTCCTTTCCGGCGAAGCCGGCGAGGACATCTTCGAGGGCACCATCGTCCTCGTCGGGACCAGCGCCGCAGGCCTCAAGGATTTGCGGCCGAGTCCGCTCGATCCGGCGATGCCTGGCATCGAGGCGCATGCGCAGGCGATCGAGCAGATCCTCGCCGGACGCTTCATCGGCCGCCCGGACTGGGCCAATGGCGCCGAACTCCTCTATGTCAGCGTTCTCGGCATCGTCCTGTTGCTCGCCTTAAGTCGGGTCGGCGCGGCATGGTCGGCCCTGATCGGCGGCGGCGCGGCGGTTCTGGCGGTCTTGGCCTCATGGCAGGTCTTCCGCTTCTTGGGCTTCCTCGTCGACCCGGTGACGCCGGTCGGCGCCACAGTCGCGGTCTACATTTCCGGCACGCTGGTCAAGTATCTCGCGGCGGAGCGCGAGAAGCGGGAAGTCCGGACGGCCTTCGCGCAGTACCTGTCGCCGGCAATGGTCGAGCGCCTGGCCGCCGACCCGAGCCAGCTCAGGCTCGGCGGCGAGACCCGCGAGATGACCTTCCTCTTCAGCGATATCCGCGGCTTCACGACGATCTCCGAGGGCTTCAAGAGCGACCCTCAGGCACTGACGCGGTTGATCAACCAGTTCCTGACACCGATGACCGACCGGATCCTCGCCCATCGCGGCACCATCGATAAGTATATGGGCGACTGCGTCATGGCGTTCTGGAACGCGCCGCTGGACGATCCGGAGCACCCGGTCAACGCCTGCCGCGCCGCCTTGACCATGCGGACCGAGCTCGTGGCGCTCAACGGACGGCTCAAGCAAGAGGCGGAGAGGGACGGGCGGCGCTTCGTTCCGCTCGTGATCGGCATCGGGCTCAACTCGGGCAAGGTCGTCGTCGGCAATATGGGGTCCGACCAGCGCTTCGACTATTCGGTCCTCGGCGATGCGGTGAACCTCGCCTCCCGCCTGGAAGGCCAGTCGAAGACCTATGGCGTCGACATCGTCGTCGGCGAGAGCACCAAAGAGGCCGCTCCGGGCTTTGCCTATCTCGAGCTCGACCTGATCGCGGTCAAGGGCAAGGCCGAGGCGGTGCGCATCTATGCTTTGCGTGCGACAGAATCGGACGCCGCGCACCAAGCGTTGTCGGCGGCGCAAGGCGAGATGCTTGCTGCCTATCGCGCCCAGCGCTGGGATGCCGCCGCGTCAGCGCTCCATAGCCTGCGTGCGCTCGCGCCGGAGCTCGGTGTGCTGTGGGATCTCTATCTTCAGCGTCTGGCCGACTACCGCCAGTTCCCGCCAGGCCCTGATTGGGACGGCGTCTACGTCGCACGCAGCAAGTAGGTGATTGGCCTCGATCGTCGGGTGAGTATTCTACTCGTCTCGCCGCCGAGGACCGAGGCATGACGATCCTGCTCGATCTCGCCGTTCCGCGGACGCTGGAGACCCTGGTCGAGCGTTTCAGCAACGGCCATCGTGGCTTCACCGTTGAGGCTTGGTTGTTCGAGGGGCCAGCGGCAAGGCGTGCGGCTGAGGCGCGGCTGAAGACGGTTGGCGTGGTCGCTCGGTTCCGCAGCGCTTACAAGCCGTTGATCCATCACTTCCTCGAGGAGGCGCCGGCAACGGGCGGACATCTGAGCGTCGAGCTTCCCTCTCATGAGGCGGCGCCCGAAGGACGATTCAAGCTCGAGGCCTATCCGTTGGCGGCGTTGGTCGGGAAGGCTGGCCTTGACTTTTCGGCCGGTAGTGAGGCGCTCGCCTACCGGGTTCGGTCAGGTGAGGGGCCTTGGGTCAGCGTGTTCTCACCCAACAGGCTCGGCATCGACCATCTGGGGAAGCCGACCCTCACGCCCTGCGGCTGGCTCCGCGTCCGGGACACGGCGGGCAAGACCGTCGAAGATGGCCCGATCGAGACCGAGTACGAGGCGGTCTTTCACCGTGTCATGTCGGCGATCGCCGAGCATCGTTGGCCTCCATCCCCGCCCTTCTTCCCGACGCTCGACATCTCCGCAACCTTGCCCGGCACCGAGACCGAGCTTGCCTATGGCGATGAAGTCTTGAGCACCTCCGAGGCGCTGCACGAGGACCTTTACTTCTCGATCCTCGAATATCTGAAGCATCGCGCCGGCCTCGCCGCCAACGATCGCACTTTGCAGCCGGGTCAGATTGTGCCGGACATCGTCACCGCCGACTGTCCGGCGCGGGTCATCGTCGCCATAGGCGAGTCTATCGAGCGGGTGCTTCTGTCCGGACCCGCGCGGCTGGAGGATGCCGACCGGCCGCTCGCGCCGGCGCAGATTGCGGAACTCACCGATGCGCTCGGCGGCGAGAAACGCGATGTCACGTCCTTCCAAGGGCGCTCGGTGCGCGCTCGTGTCTATGACGGCGAGGGGCCGCCGTTCCTGTTGTCAGCCGCTCAGCACGCCAACGAGACGTCGGGCATCGTCGGCGCGCTCCGCGCTGTGCAGATGTTCCGTGCCGAGGGGCGACGCTTCGCCTTCATCCCCTGCGAGAACCCGGACGGCTACGCGCTGCATCACTGCCTCCGAGCACGCAATCCGCGGCACATGCATCACGCCGCCCGCTACAGCGCACTCGGCGACGACGTCGAGGGGCGTACGGCCGAACCGCTCTACGAGAAGGCGGCGCGCGGCGATCTTGCCCGCGCGATCGGCGCGCGGCTGCATCTGAACCTTCACGGCTATCCGGCCCATGAATGGACGCGGCCGCTCACTGGTTACATTCCCCAGGGATTCGCCCTGTGGACGATTCCAAAAGGCATGTTCCTGATCTTCCGTCATCTTCCCGAACTCGAGGCCAAGGCGCGTCCGTTCCTGGAGGCGCTGACCGCCCATTTGGCCGAGGACGCCGCGCTTGCCGCCTTCAACAAGACCCAGCTCGCAACCTGGGAGGCACATGCCGGCGAGGTGCCGTTCCCGGTGATCAACGGCATCCCCTGCATGATCTCCGATCATCCGCGTCAGGTGACGCCGTTCCAGCTCATCACGGAGTACCCGGACGAGACGATCTACGGCGATGCGTTCCGCCTCGCGCACACCACGCAGATGCGCGCGACACTAGGGGCGGTCCGTCTGCTGCGCGAGGGCTACCTCTAAGTCGGGATGGCCATCTCATTGGCGCGAAACAGCCTCGTTCTCGCACGCCGATCGTACGGCCGCGGCCGAAGCATCGGGTCGGGCGGTCGGCTAAACTGACTGCATGGCCACCAACGCATCTTTTGCCGAAATCGCAGCGCTGGCCGGCGATCCGGCGCGCGCCAGCATGATGCATGCGCTGATGGACGGCCGTGCGCTGACCGCTTCCGAGCTGGCGAGGGCTGCCGCGATCACGCCGCAGACGGCGAGCGGGCACCTCGCTCGGCTGGTGACTGCGGGTCTGCTTGCCGTCAGCCAGCAGGGCCGGCATCGCTATCATCGGCTCGCCTCGCCTTCGGTCGCACGCATGATGGAGAGCATCATGCAGGTCGCCTCCGAGACGACGACGCGAAAGCCGGTCGTCGTCGGCCCGCGCGATCAAGCACTGCGGGCGGCACGGACCTGCTATGACCACCTCGCCGGCCGGCTCGGCGTCGCGCTTGCCGATGCGATGATCGAGGGCGGTCATGTCGAGCTCGCCAGTGACGCCGGCGCCCTGACCGATTCCGGCGTAGCGCTGCTGACCGGGCTCGGCATCGATCTTCAGGCGCTTTCGGCGGCCAAGCGTAGCCAGCGCCTATTCTGCCGGCCCTGCATCGATTGGAGCGAGAGGCGGCCGCATCTCGCGGGCGCCGTCGGTGCCGCACTCTGCGCGCAATGCTTCGCCAAGGGCTGGATCCGGCGGGCAGAGGGAACACGCGCTGTCACCGTGACGCCGAAGGGACGCTTTGGCCTGCGCGAAACCTTCGGGGTGATGCTCGCCTAGAGAAGGTGCAGGTAATCGCGGAGCGAGTCTCGCCGATTGCCGTCGCGGCCGACCATGGGCTCTGCCGCGAGCATCGCATCGATCACCGCTTCCTCGGTCGCTTCGGACGCCGCGCGAAAGGCGAGATCGATGCGCGGCTCTGCCAGCGCATGCCAATCGATCACTGCCCTTCTCTCGAAGTGCTGGATGCGATTGGCGGTGGTGAAGGCGATGCAAAGATCGCCCGAGCCGTGGCCGAGATGGGAGCCGGTCCGCGCGAGACCGACCGCCGTTCGTTTGGCGATCCGCCGAAGCTGCCGCTCGCTCGTCGGAAGATCCGTCGCAAGCACGATGATGATCGAGCCGGTATCCGCCTCGCCCTTTGCCTTTCTTGCCTCGGCGATCTTCCGGCCGAGCGGCCTGCCGGCGATGGTCAGATCCTCGAGCCGGCCAAAATTGGCCAGCACCAGGATGCCGAGATAGTAGGCCATTCCATCGATCTCGATCCGGCGAGACGCCGAACCGATGCCCCCTTTGAGTCCATAAGCGGACATGCCGGTGCCGCCGCCGACCGCGCCCTGCGCGAAATCCGCCGAGGCCGCATGAATTGCCTCATCTACATGAGCAGTTTTGACGTGCAATCCACGAATATCGTTAAGAAATCCGTCATTGCACTCGCCGACCACTGGATTCACGGTACCGGTCAGGATGCCGATCTCCGGATTGCGCGAAAGCTTGTAGCGGACCAGCCCTTCGGCTGCCGTGCCGACGCTCAAGGTGTTGGTCAGCAGGATCGGGGTCTCGATCGCGCCGAGTTCGTCGACCTGCACCAGGCCCGTCGTCTTGCCGAAGCCGTTGAAGACGACCGAGGTCGCCATCACCTTGTCGCGAAAGATATTTTTGGCATGCGGTAAGATCGCGGTGACGCCGGTATTGACGTTGCCGCCCTTGAGCGTCGCATGGCCGACCGCGACGCCGGGAACGTCGGTGATGGTGTTCCGATGTCCCGTCGGCAACTCGCCGACGGTCAGCCCGCAATCGCGAAGACGGCGACTGGACGACGTGTTCATCGGTCACCCCGGAAGAGTGAAAATCCAGGTAATTCTAGCACATCGCCCTGCAAGCCGTTGAATGTCCAGCGGAACGGTGCGAAACTTGATGGACCGGTCCGGTCCGCCGTTGGGCTGTTCGCGGGGTGGGGGACGCTGCATGGTCAGGTGCGCGATCGTGGGCCTGGGGCGCTGGGGACAGACCCTGGTCAACTCGGTCCAAGGCAAGAGCGACAAGATCCGCTTCGTGCGGGGTGTTACCCGGACGCCGAGGAACGCCGCGACCTTCGCCGCCGATCATGGATTCTCGCTCGACTCAGACTACGAGGCGGCGCTGGCGGACCCCAAAGTCGATGCCGTTGTTCTCGCCAGTCCGCATTCCGTCCATGCGGCGCAGATCATGGCGGCGGCGAAGGCGAAGAAGCATATTTTCGTCGACAAGCCGGTCACCATCACAAGGGACAGCGCGGCCAAGGCGGTCGCGGCGGCCAAGCGTGCCGGTGTGGTTCTCGCTGCCGGCCACAACCGCCGCTTCCTGCCATCGCTGCACGAGATGAAGCGCCTGATCGACGAAGGCGCGCTCGGAACCATCCTGCACCTGGAAGGCAACACTTCCGGTCCCGGAGGCTTCCGCTATCGCAAGGGCATGTGGCGGGCCGATCCGGCCGAGAGCCCGGCCGGTGGCATGGGCGGCAGCGGTATCCACTGGGTGGATGCGATGATCTATCTGGTCGGGCCGATCGCGACGATCCAGGTTTCGAGCTTCCGGCTGGTGCTGGACGTGCCGCTCGACGACACCACCAGCATGCTGTTCCGCTTCAAGCACAAGATGTCCGGTTATCTCTCCTGCCTGCAGGCGACGGCGCCGATGCAGCGGCTGACCGTTTTCGGCTCGAAAGGCTGGGCCGAGCTCAAGGGCGAAACCGAGCTCACCGTCTGTCTCGTCGACGGCCAGCCGAAGACGCGTAACTTCCCCTCGGTGAACAAGGAACGCGCCGAGCTCGAGGCCTTCGCCGCCGCGGTCAATCGCGGCGTACCTTACCCCGTGCCGCTCGATGACGTGGTCCACGGCGTCGCCTGTTTCGAGGCGATCGGGAAATCCGCGAAGACCGGAGACCTGATCAAGGTAAAATAGGGGAATGACCGCCCCGACCGCCTCGCTCGCCAGCCGCGAGGTCCAAATCCCCGTCATCCTGGTGAGCCTCGGCCACGGCGCCACGCATTGGATCGCCGCGACCTTCTATATCGTTCTCCCGTTCATAACCCGCGATCTTGGCCTCTCCTATGCTCAGGCCGGGCTTCTGGTTACCTGTTTCCACGTCGCGTCGGCCTTTGCCAACCTACCGAGCGGCAGCGTCGTCGACCTGACCGGGCGGCGCATCCTGATCCAGGCGATCGCTCTGGTCGGCGGGGCCGTAGGCCTGTTCTTTGTCGGCGTAACCACGAGCTACGTTGCGCTCGCTGCGTCAGTGACCTTGATCGGCGCCACCAATATGCTCTGGCATCCGGCGGCGATCGCCTACCTATCCGGGCATCTGCCGAGGAACCGGGGCTACGCGCTCTCGATCCACGCGCTCGGCGCCAATGTCGGCGACGCGGTGGCACCTCTGGTCGCGGGCGCGCTCATGCTCACGCTCACCTGGCACGCGACCGCCGAGATCAATGCGTTCATGGGCGTCGCGGTCGCAGCGCTGATCTTCCTATGCCTCAACAGCGGCGACACCTCGGCCAAGGCGGAAGCGAAGAAGAAGAGTCTGAAATCCTACATCGCCGAGACGATCACGGTGTTCAAGCAGCGCGCCGTCTGGTCGCTCTGCCTGATGGCCGGCATGCGATCGATGATGCAGGGGGGCCTCCTGGTCTTCCTGCCGCTCTATCTCGCCAATGAGCTGAAGCTGAACCCGTTCTGGATGGGCCTGGCGCTGATGATGCTGCAGATCGGCGGTATCGTGGCCTCGCCGATTGCGGGTGTGCTTTCCGATCGCATCGGGCGGCGGCCGATCGTCATTGCCGGCATGGGTGGCACGACGGTCCTCGTTCTGGCGCTGACCTTCATTTCGGATGCGACGATCTTCATCGCCGCGATCTCGATCCTAGGCTTCTGCATGTATGCGATGCGCCCGGTAATCCATTCCTGGCTGATGGACCGTACGCCGCCCTCGCTCGCTGCGACCATGACCAGCGCGATGTTCGGAACCCAGTCGACGCTGACCGCGATCACGCCGCCGATCGGCGGGCTGATCGCGGACCATTACGGGCTTTCCGCGGTCTTCTATTTCCTCGGCGCGTGCATCCTCGCCGCCAACGCGCTCGCGCTGGCGGTGCCACGCTCCGAGTCCGGCGACTGAACGATCCAATCCGGGGGTAGTGTCATGGCCGAGGTCGCGATCGAACGAAATCTGCTGATCCCGATGTCCGATGGCGTGCGGCTGGCGGCCGACCTGTACTTGCCGAAGGGCGGAGGGAAGTGGCCGGCGTTGATCAACTACGGGCCCTATCACAAGGACGGACGCGGCGGTCGAACCGCCGTCGATGGATTCAACCGCCATATGGCGCAGCGCGGATATGCCTGCCTGTCGCTCGACATTCGCGGCCTCGGCAGCTCCGAGGGCGTCGCCGCCGAGCCGATGGCGGCGCAGGAGGCGAAGGACGGGCATGAGGCGGTCGAATGGATCGCCAAGCAGAGCTGGTGCTCCGGCAAGGTCGGCATGTGGGGAGTGAGCTATCCCGGCATCACCTCGCTGTCGGTCGCCGCAACCCGGCCGAAATCGCTGGCGGCGATCGTACCGATCCATGCGACGGCCGACATCCGCCGGGGCTTCCTGCAGATCCAGGGCTGCCGAACCGGCTTCTGGTGCGATGCCGATTGGGGACCGCGCATGGTCGGCTGGAACCTGATGCCGCCGCTGCATCAGGACACCAAGGGGCGCTGGGCCAGGATCTGGCGCGAGCGCCTGGAGAACAACCCGCCCTGGATCATGGATTGGTGGGAGCACACGGGGCCCGACAAGTACTGGAGCTCGCGCGCCGCCGATATGACGAAGATCAAGGCCCCGACCTTCAATATCTGCGGCTGGCGCGATCTCTATGCCGAGGACACGATCGCCGACTATCTCGCGATCAAGGCGCCGAAGCGGCTGATGATGGGGCCGTGGAAGCACGCGTTTCCCGACCTCGCGCTCGATGCGCCCTGTGCCGCGCTGCGCGAGATGGAGCGCTGGTTCGACCGCTGGCTCAAGGGCGAGAAGAACGGCATCGAAAACGAGCCGCCGATCTACCTCCATGTCCAGGGCCATGCGGCTGAATGGCGGCACGAAGACGCGTGGCCGATCGCGCGGGCGAAGACGACGACCTTCAAGGTTTCCGATGAGCTGACGCTCGGCAAGACGGCGGGGAAGGGCCGCACGGTCTACGCCTCGGATCCGACCGTCGGTGCCGAGTCCATCGCCTGGGACCCGTGGTCGAGCGGCCTCGCCCAGGAGCGGCCCTGGGACCAGAGCCGAGACGATGCGCAGTCGCTGGCGATCACGGGCGAGCGGCTCGACGGTGCGCTCGACATTCTCGGCGCCGCTGCGGCCACGCTCGATCTCGAGGCGACGGCACCGGCGACGGTGTCGGTCAAGCTGTCCGATGTCGCGCCGAACGGGCGCTCCACGCTGATCACCATGGGCTGGAAGGAGATCGGCGCCGGCAAGGCTGTGATCGAGGTGACATTGCGGCCGACCGCCTACCGGCTGGCGCCAGGCCATCGCCTGCGTCTGTCGGTGGCGCTCGCCGATTTTCCGCGCATCTGGCCGAACGAAGCGTCGGCGATCACGTTGCGCCATGCGGGAACGCGGCTGGTCGTTCCGACCGCGAAGCCGGCAAGGGCGCGCGTGCCGAACTGGGGACCGTTGCAGCCTGAGAAGATGAAGGGGCCGGGGGATCTCGGTGGCTGGCAGCGCTGGTCGATCGATCGCGACCTCTCTAACGACGTGGTCACGCTGATCGGCGATCGTGAGGAGAGCCAGAAGCTCGACGCCGAGACGACAATGATCAACCGCCACACCTATCGCGTCTCGGTGCAGAAGAGCCGGCCCGGACTCGCCCGGTCGGTGGCCAAGCAGGAAGCCACCGTCAGCCGCCCGGTTGGCGCTACCATTGTCAACACCGAGGTCATTGCCACGACGCATGAGCTGTCGATCGACGTGAAGATCCGCGTCGATGGCGAACTCTTCTTCGCGCGCCGCTGGGCCAAGACGCGCAAGGCGAAGAAGAAGTGAAAACAGTCCAGCTTCTCTCCGGCGAGAAGGTGCCGCAGCTCGGTCTCGGCACCTGGAAGATGGGTGAGCGCGGCGGCTCGAAGAGGGAGGAAATCGCCGCGGTCCAGCTTGCCATCGACCTCGGTATGACGCTGATCGACACGGCCGAGATGTATGGCGAGGGCGGGTCCGAGAAGATGATCGCCGAGGCGATCTCCGGCCGCCGCGACAAGCTCTTCCTCGTCTCCAAGATCTATCCGCACAATGCCAGCCGCACGAACACGCAGGTGGCCTGCGAGCGCAGCCTGCGCCGGCTCAACACCGACCGGATCGACCTCTACCTCCTGCACTGGCGCGGACGGCCGCCCCTGTCCGAGACCATGGAGGCGTTCCAGAAGCTGAAGGCGGATGGAAAGATCCGCCACTACGGGGTCAGCAACTTGGATACCTCCGACATGGAAGAGCTCTGGGGCGTCGATGGTGGTCCGCTCACCCAGGTCAATCAGGTCTATTACAATCCCGCCGCCCGCGGCATCGAGTTCGACCTGCTCCCCTGGCAGCGCAAGCACCGCGTGCCGATCATGGCGTACTCACCGGTCGACCAGGCCAAACTCGCGACCGACCGCACGCTGGCGGCGATCGGCAAGCGCCATAGCGCGACGGCGGCCCAGGTGGCCCTCGCCTGGGGCTTGCGCCATCCGGATTCGATCGTCATCCCGAAGGCAGTGAAGCCCGAGCATCTCCGCCAGAACGCCGCCGCCTTGGACATCAAGCTGACGCCGGAAGACCTGGCCGAGATCGACAAGGCCTTTCCCCCGCCGAAGAAAAAGCAGCGGATGGAGATGACCTAAGGATGCCCGACGTCTTCGACCGGCTGGTCGCCCTTCTCGAAGGCGAGAAGGCCGATTTCAGGGTGATCGAGCACGAGCCTGAGGGGCGCAGCGAGCACATCAGCAAGATCCGCGGCAACCATCCCTCGCAGGCAGCGAAGGCGATGGTAGTCGCGGTCAAGGGGCCGGAAGGTCGGAAATTCGTGCTTGCCGTGCTGCCCGGCGACCGCCGCGTCGACTTTTCCGGCATCGCGAAGGCAGTCGGTGGCAGGAAGGCGGCGCTCGCCGCGCCCGAGGAGGCGAAGCGGCTCACAGAATGCGAGATGGGTGCGGTGCCGCCCTTCTCCTTCTCTGGCGAGTTGACATTGCTCGTCGATCCGAACCTGTTGAACCACGACAAGCTCGCGTTCAATGCCGGGCGTCTCGACCGCTCGATGTTCCTGGCGACGAAGTCATATCTTGCCGTCGCCAGGCCGCTGGTGGCGCCGATTGCAGGTTAGGTTCGGCCGACGACCCAGGCGATCCAGCTCTTCTCGGCGGCGGTTCTCTCCGCTCGGCGGAAGACGCCGGTGCCGCGGCCGTTCCTGTCGGAAGTCTCCCACAGGACGTGGATGTCCTTGAATCCTGCCTCTTCGAGAATGTCGCGGAGCTCGGGAAGCGTCCACAAGCGCCAGTCATAGGTGAAGGCATTGCGCCGCTTGCGACCGTCCGTAAACTCGAAATGGATTCGGCAATCCGCATGGAAGCTGATCGGATCGAAGCTCCGCTGCTCCCAGACATAGGTGAAGCCGCGGCGGCGCGTGCGGTCACGATGCTCGGTCTGCGACTCGCTGCCGCCCCAGACGTCCATGAACAGCATGCCGCCGGGCTTGAGCGAAAGGCGCGCATTCTTCACGTAGTCGAGCATGTCGTGGCGCGTCTTGAACACGCAGTAGGAGAAGTTGAGCGCGGCGACGACATCGACCTTGGGCTGCGATACCTTGCGTACATCGGCGCGGACAAGGTCGATGCGTCTGCGCTCGTCGTCGGAAAGCCTGGAAAGGTTGTTTTGCCTGCCCCAGGCCAGAGTCGGGCGGTCGAGATCGATGCCGACCGCCTTGCGGTCGGGGCCGAGCGCGACCCAGGCACAGGCGAGGAGCGCGGTGCCGCAGAAGTCCTCGCGGAAAGCTTTGGCCGGCCGGCCGGTGAGCTTCTTGAAGTGCCTGTCGATCAGGCGTGCATCGACTTCGGGTGACTGGACGGCTTCCTGATAGAGCAGATGCGGATCATCGGTCGGCCCGAGCTTGTGTCGGCTGGTCATCGTCTCGTTCTTCTTGTGCGCTTAGGGCGTGAGGCCGCGTGTGCACTTAAGGGAAAAGCCTCCCGTAACCAAGTAGTCATTTCATCGAGAGGCGAAATCCGCGACAATCCACGAATCGCTGAGCGTCGCGGAGGTCACGATGGATGCAGCTACCAGGATCGAAGCGCCCCTGTCGCTGCCCGCCTCCTGGTACAGCGACCCCGCGCTCTGGCAGCGCGAGCGCCAAGCGATCTATGGCACCTCCTGGAACCTGATCGCGCGTGCCGACCAGCTGGAGACACCAGGTTCCTATGTCGCGCACGTCGTTGCGGGCTGGCCGGTCTTCGTGCTGCGTGGACGCGACGGCGCTCTTCGCGCCTTCCACAATGTCTGCCGGCATCGCGCTTCGCCGATAGTCGAGGACGGGCAGGGGCGCTGCGAGGTGTTGCGCTGCCGCTATCACGGCTGGGTCTACGACCAGGACGGTACCTTGAGGAGAACGCCGGGATTCGGCGCCGACATCGATCTTGCCGAATTCGGCCTGATCCCGATCCGGGTCGAGAGCTGGCGCAGCCTCGTCTTCGTCTGCCTCGACCGGAAGGCGCCGCCGCTCGCGCTATGGCTCGGGAGCCTAACTGAGCGCGCCGCGGGCTACCCGCTCGAACGCATGAAGTTCCACCGGATGATGGTGATCGATCTCGGCGTCAACTGGAAAACTTATGGTGACAACTACGCCGAGGGCTACCATGTGCCGACCGTTCATCCGGCGCTCAACCGCGCGATCCGGATGGATACCTATGAGGTCGAATGCGCGGTCGCCGAGGGCGTTCAGGTCCATCGCGCGGCCGCGGCCGGAGGCGGCACCAGCGGGCTCTGGCTTTGGAAGTTTCCAGGTCTCTTCTTCAACATCTACGACTGGGGCATGAGCGTTGTCCGGCTGGAGCCCCTCGACCACCTCCGCTCGCAGCTCGTCTACTGGTATCTGTTCACGGATGACAGCCCGGAGACGCGCGCCCGGCGCGACGAGATGATGACCTGGTCGCTGACCATCGTCGAAGAGGACAAGCAGATCTGCCGCGAGGTCCAGCGCAACCTCGATGCCGGCATCTATGACACCGGGAGACTCTCACCCGTGCTGGAAACCGGCGTGATCCAATTCCAGGACTGGGTCCGCGGGCGGCTCGCCTCAGCCGGGGACTGAGCTCTCTAGCCTTTGGTCCGGCTTTGCTTTTTCGCCGGAATGGGCTTCACTGAGCGGCGAAGGCCGGTTGCGCGCGACAAGCTCCGGAACGGCCCCGGACAAGCCCACAAGGGAGAAAGACATGCTGACTCGTCGTGACATGATGTTGGCGACGCTCGCCGGCTCGACCGCCTTGGCCGCCGGCTGGAGCTCGGCCCGGGCGCAAGCCATCGATACGCTGCAGATCTTCGTGCCCGCCGCGCCCGGCGGCGGCTGGGATCAGACCGGCCGCACCATCGAGGCGGTGCTCAAGGCCAACAAGCAGATCAACACGGCACAGGTAACCAACGTGCCGGGTGCCGGCGGTGCCGTCGGCCTTCCGCAATTCGTCAACCAGTGGAAGGGACGTCAGAACAGCCTGATGGTCGCCGGCATGGTCATGGTCGGCGCGCTGATCGCCAACAAGAGCCCGGTGAACCTAAGCCAGGTCACGCCGATCGCGCGGCTGACCGGTGAATTCGAGGTGATCGTCGTCCCCGGCACCTCGCCGCACAAGGACATGAAGTCTCTCGTCGAGCAGCTCAAGAAAGACCCCGGCTCGGTCTCCTGGGCCGGCGGCTCGGCAGGGGGCACCGACCACATCCTCGTCGGCATGATCGCCCAGTCCCAGGGCGTCGATCCCAAGAAGGTGGCCTATGTCGCCTTCGCCGGCGGCGGACCGGCTCAGGCGGCGCTCCTCGGCAACCAGGTGACCTGCGGCGTCTCGGGCTGGGGCGAGTTCTCGGAGCAGGTGAAGGCCGGCAAGCTCAAGGCGCTGGCGATCTCCGCCGACAAGCGTGTCGCCGGCGTCGATGTGCCGACGCTCAAGGAACAGGGTATCGACGTCGAGCTGTTCAACTGGCGCGGCGTCTTTGCGCCTCCGGGCATTGCGGACACCGACCGCGCCAAGCTGACCAAGCTCATCGAGGACATGGCCGCGAGCAAGGCCTGGCAGGATGAGCTCGCCAAGCGCGACTGGATGGGCATCCTCCAGACCGGCAAGGCCTATGAGGACTACATCAAGTCGGAGAACATCCGCATTGAGGCCATCCTGAAGGGTCTCGGGCTGGCGTAAGTCGTAGGCGTCGTCGCCTCGTACCCCCTCTCCCGGCTGCGCAGCAGACGGGGGAGGTTCGACGCGATGCGTCGAAGGGTGGGGGCCGAGCGAAGCGAGGGGGACGCTGGCAAGGTGACGAGGTTCAACAATAGACTTGGCGGTCTTCCGACCTCGTTGCGCTCGGCCCCCACCCTGACCCTCCCCCGCGCTGCGCACGGGAGAGGGAACACGAACGCGGTCTCCTGAAATGCAGCAACGTTCTTCCGGTGCGATCGCCGTCGCCATCGGCTTCGTCATCGTTGGGCTCGTCGTCGCTTATGAGACGAGCCAGATCGCGTTGACCCCGCTCTACGCCAAGGTCGGGCCCAAGGTCTTTCCGAGCTTGGTCGCCGGCGGCCTGATCCTGCTCGGCCTTGCGCTTCTGTGGGATGCCTGGTCCGGCCGGTGGAAGGCGGAGGATGCGGACGAGAGCGCGCCGATCGACTGGCCTGCGCTCGGCTGGCTCGGGTTCGGGCTCCTCTTCAACGTCGTCTTGATCGGCGTCGTCGGCTTCATCCTCGCCTCGACCGTGTTGTTCGCTGCGGTCGCGCGCGCCTTCGGCAGCGTGAAGCCGGCGCGAGATCTTGCCATCGGTTTCGTCTTTGCCGCTGTCGCCTACATCGGCTTCGCCAAGCTGCTCGGTATCAACATGGGCACGGGCCTCGTCGAGAGGTTCCTCTGATGGATACGCTGAGCCAGCTCGCGAACGGCTTCGCCGTGGCGCTGACGCCGATGAACCTCGCCTTCTCGTTCTTGGGCGTGTTGCTCGGCACCGCGATCGGCGTGCTGCCCGGCCTGGGGCCGGCGCTCACCATCGCGCTCCTGCTGCCGATCACCTTCAAGGTCGATGCGACCGGCGCCTTCATCTTGTTTGCCGGCATCTACTATGGCGCCATGTACGGCGGTTCGACCACCTCGATCCTGCTGAACACGCCGGGCGAGAGCGCCACGATCGTCACGGCGCTCGAAGGCAACAAGATGGCTCGACGCGGCCGCGGCGGCGCGGCGCTCGCCACCGCGGCGATCGGGTCCTTCGTCGCTGGCACCATCGGCACGCTGGGCCTCACCTTCGTCGCGCCCATCGTCGTCGACTTCGCGCTCAGATTCGGGCCAGCCGAGTACTTCTCGCTGATGATCCTTGCCTTCGTCACGGTCTCGGCCGTGCTCGGCAACTCGGCCATCCGGGGCCTTGCGGCGCTCTTCTTCGGAATCTGGCTCGGACTGATCGGCGTCGATCTGCAGACCGGGCAGGCGCGCTTCACCTTCGGCATCCTTGAGCTGCTCGATGGCATCAATGTCATCGTCGTCGCCGTCGGCCTTTTTGCCGTCGGCGAGACTCTCTATCTCGCCGCGCGGCACCGCTACGGCAAGGACGAGATCCTGCCGGTCAAGGACTCGTTGTGGATGACCCGCGAGGATTGGGGCCGATCGTGGAAGGCGTGGCTGCGCGGCTCGGCGATGGGCTTCCCGATCGGCGCGCTGCCGGCCGGCGGCGCCGAGGTGCCGACCTTTCTTTCCTACTATCTTGAGAAGAAGCTCTCGAAGAAGCCCGAGGAGTTCGGCCACGGCGCGATCGAGGGGGTTGCCGGTCCCGAGGCCGCCAACAATGCCTCCGCCGCGGGCGTGCTGGTCCCGATGCTGACCCTTGGCCTGCCGACCTCGGCGACGGCGGCGATCATGCTCTCGGCCTTCCAGAGCTACGGCATCAATCCGGGGCCGCAGCTGCTGATGACACAGTCCAACCTGGTCTGGGGACTGATCGCCAGCCTCTATATCGGCAACGTCATGCTGCTGGTGCTGAACCTGCCGCTGGTCGGGCTCTGGGTCCGCATTCTCGCGATTCCGGCGCCGCTGCTCTATGGCGGCATCCTCGTCTTCGCCACGATCGGCACCTACGGCATCAGCCAGTCGCCGATCGATCTGATCCTTCTCTACATCCTGGGCGGTATCGGCTTCCTGATGCGGAAATACGATTTTCCCACCGCGCCGGTGATCATCGGCATGATCCTAGGCCCGCTCGCCGAGCAGGAGTTCCGTCGCGCCATGACGATCAGCCAGGGCGATGTCACGGTGCTGGTCACACGGCCGCTGTCGCTGACGCTGCTCGTCCTGGCGGCGATCGCCCTTGTCGGTCCTTATCTCTATCGCCGGTTGAACGCTCGCCGCTAGCCGACGGCGGCGAGTTAGGCTCTTTCGTCGACGCGCTCAACCGGGGGCTGATCCGAAGGCTGGCCCTTTGCGACGCCGACCATGGCCGGGCGCAGAAGGCGATCGTGCAGCACGTAGCCCGGCTGCATCACCTGGACCACGGTGCCCGGCGGCTTGCCGGTGTTCTCGGCCTCGAACATCGCCTGGTGTAGGTTGTAGTCGAAGCGCTCGCCGAGCGGCATGACCTTCTTGATGCCGTTCTTCTCGAAGGCCGCCAGCACCTCGCGCTCGGCCGCCTCCAGGCCGACCATCAGCGCGTCCAGCACCTCGCTGGCTTTCCGCGCCTCGGCCGGCACCAGCTCGAGCGCGCGCCTGAGATTGTCCGAGATCTGCAGCACGTCGCGGGCAAGTCCGACGGCGCCGTAGCGCCTTACATCGTCGCGCTCGCGCTCGGCCCGGCGGCGGCCGTTCTCGGCGTCGGCGACGGCGCGCAGGAGCTGGTCCTTGACCTTCTTCAGCTCGACTTCGAGCTCGGCTTCTCGGGTCGGCGGCGGCGTGTCATTGGCCGGTCTCGGCTCGCTCTCTTGCCCTCCGGTCTTATTCTCATCGCTCATCGATAGGTCCTTCGTCGATCCTTGCAAACTAGCCCAAGAGGCGGCCGACCAGCTTCGCAGTGTAGTCGACCATCGGAATGATCCGCGCGTAGTTCATGCGCATGGGGCCGACGACGCCGATGGCGCCGACCACGCGCTCGCGGCCGTTGGAGAAAGGCGCCACAATCATGGTGCAGCCGGCAACCCGGAACAGCTCGTTCTCGGCGCCGATGAATATCTGCACGCCGTCGGCGAGCGAGGTCGCGTCGATCAGCCGCAGCAGCGACTGCTTGGTTTCCAGCGCATCGAACAGCGAGCGGATTCGCTCGAGATCGCCGACGGCGCTGACATCGTCGAGAAGATGCGAGCGGCCGCGCACGATCAGGTGCCCGCCATCGCTGCCGCTCCAGGTGGCCACGCCGGCCTCGACCACGCGCTTGGTCAGCTCGTCGAGCTGAGCGCGCTGCTCCTGGATCTCGTTCATCACCTTGCCGCGTGCCTCGTCCAGCGTCTTGCCGGTGACGCGCGCGCTGAGGAAGTTGCTGGCTTCGGTCAGCATCGCCGGCGTGATCCCGGGCGGCAGCTCCAGCACGCGGTTCTCGACCATGCCGCCTTCGCTGACAATCACGACCAGCGCCCGGCCAGGTCCCAGAGGCACGAACTCGATGTGCTTCAGCGATTTCTCGATCTTCGGCGAATAGACGAGGCCGGCGCAGTGGGTCAGGCCGGACAACGTCGCCGAAACCTGCTCCAGCACCTCGGGCAGGCTGCGGCCGACGGCGGCGCACTGCCCGTCGATCGAGCTCCGCTCGTCATCGGTCAGGCTGCCGACCTCGAGCAGGCCGTCGACGAAGAGGCGAAGTCCGGCCTCGGTCGGAAGCCGTCCGGCCGAGGTATGGGGTGCGTAGAGGAGTCCCGCTTCCTCTAGATCCGCCATGACGTTACGGATGGTGGCGGGCGAGAGCTGGACGCCGAGCCGGCGCGAAATCGTGCGCGAGCCGACCGGCTCGCCGGTCTCGACGAATGCCTCGACCACCCGCCGGAAGATCTCCCGGGATCTCTCGTTCAGCTCGACGATCATGGTTCTGCTAACTCCGTCCGATACTTAGTGTCGCATCGGCGGTGCGTCAACGAGGCGTGCAAAACCGGGGCGAAGCTGATAGGGTGCGCGCTGCTCCAGCCCAGCCAAGAGGTCTTGCCATGCGGCCTTCCGGTCGCACGTCCGATCAGATGCGTCCTGTCGTTCTCGAGCCCGGATTTTCCAAGCATGCCGAAGGCTCCTGCCTCGTGCGTTTCGGGGATACGCATGTGCTGTGCACGGCCTCGCTCGACGAGCGGGTGCCGCCCTTTCTCAAGGGTTCCGGCAAGGGCTGGGTCACAGCCGAGTACGGCATGCTGCCGCGCTCGACCAATACGCGGACCGATCGCGAGGCGGCCAAGGGCAAGCAGTCCGGCCGGACCCAGGAGATCCAGCGGCTGATCGGTCGGGCGCTCAGGGCCGTGACCGATCTCGGCCGGCTCGGCGAGCGCCAGGTCAAGATTGATTGCGATGTGATCCAGGCCGATGGCGGTACGCGAACGGCGGCGATCACCGGCTCCTATGTCGCGCTCCACCAGTGCTTCGAGCACATGAAGAAGTTGAAGATGCTGCCCTCGATTCCGATGACGGACTCGGTTGCTGCCGTCTCCTGCGGCATCGTCTCGGCGATGCCGGTGCTCGACCTCGACTATGCCGAGGACTCGGCCGCCGAGACCGATGCCAATTTCGTGCTGACTGGCGCCGGCAAGCTGATCGAAGTTCAGGCGACGGCCGAGGGGGTGCCGTTCGCCGAGGCCGAGCTGCTGCGCATGCTGGAGCTCGCCCGTGCCGGCGCCGGCCACCTTGCCACTCTGCAGCGCCGGGCCCTAGGTCTTCCCTGATGGCGATCGAGGTCCGCCAGCTTCAGCCGGGCGACGACCTCCTGCTCTCCGATTTTCTCGAGAGGCGGGCGGACAGCTCAATGTTCCTGCGCGCTAATCTTCGCCGGGCCGGCGTTATCGACACGGGGCAGCCCTATAGCGGGACCTATGTCGCCGCCTACAACAACCGGAAGATCGAGGCCGCGGCGGCCCTGATGTGGAACGGCTTTTTTGCCATGCAGGCTCCCTATCATCAGGGACCGATCCTGCAAACGCTGACGGCGCTGAAGGTACGCCCGATCAAGGGCCTGCTCGGGCCGCTCGAGCAGACCGAAGAGGCACGGCAGATTCTTGGCATGGGCAGGACGGCGACGCGCAAGAACAGCCGAGAGGATCTGTTCGCGCTCGCTCTCGACAAGCTCGTGGTGCCGGAGCATCTGGCATCCGGTACTTGGTGCTCCCGCAGGCCGAAGCGGATCGAGCTTGAGATGCTGATCGACTGGCGGACGGCGAGTGTCGTCGAGACCCGGGCCGCCGATGATGTGTCCCAGGCCCGCGCCGAAGCGGATGAAAACGTCCGGCGATGGGAGCGGGAAGGGACGCTCTGGGTGCTGGAAGTCGATGGCCGGGTCGTGTCGATGAACGCCTATAACGCCACGCTGCCTGACATGGTCCAGATCGGCGGCGTCTACACGCCGCCCGATCTCCGCGGTCTCGGCTTTGCGCGCGCCTGTGTCGCCGGTTCGTTGGTCGCTGCGAGGCATGCCGGTGTCGAACGCTCGGTCCTGTTCACGCCGAAGGAGAACGCCTCGGCGCAGGCCGCCTATCGCGCTATCGGCTTCCGCGTCGTCGGCGAGTACGGCATCGTGGTCTTCAGGTGAGCGATATGGTCCGGCAGTTCACGGAGTCCAAGCTGGTTCTGGCCACGCATAACCCTGGGAAGGTCGGCGAGCTCGAGGAGCTGCTGGCGCCGTGGGGCGTCGAAATCGTTTCTGCCGGCGCGCTCGGCCTGCCGGAGCCCGAAGAGACCGGGGAGACCTTCGTCGATAACGCGCTGCTCAAAGCGCGTGCGGCCGCATCGGCGACCGGACTACCCGCGCTTGCAGACGATTCCGGCCTGATCGTCGCAGGTCTTGGCGGCCGACCCGGTGTGCACACCGCCGACTGGGCCGGCAGCCCGCGCGACTTCACCAGGGCGATGCGACGCGTGCAGGATGAGCTTGGCGGCAATCCCGACCGCCACGCCGCCTTCATGTCAACAATCGCTCTCGTCTGGCCCGACGGGCACGAGGAGGTATTTGAGGGCAAGGTCGATGGCGAGCTCGTCTGGCCGCCGCGCGGCAACATCGGCTGGGGCTACGATCCGATGTTCGCGCCCGAAGGCAGCCCGCGCACCTATGGCGAGATGTCGGCCGAGGAGAAGCACAGCACCAGCCATCGTGCCCGCGCGCTGGCGAAGCTGGTGAAAGCCTGCTTCGAGAGGCGATGACCGATCCCGGCTTCGGTCTTTATGTCCATTGGCCGTTCTGCCGGTCGAAATGTCCTTACTGCGACTTCAACAGCCATGTCGCCGAGGGTGTGAACCAAGCGCGCTGGCGGCGTGCGCTGCTGGCCGAGCTCGACTGGTGGACCGATCGCGTCGAGCGGCGATCCTTGACCAGTATCTTCTTCGGTGGCGGTACGCCGTCGCTGATGGATCCTGAGACAGTCGCCGCCGTGATCGAGCGGGCGGGAGCCCGGCTTGGCTTCGCGCCGAATGCCGAGATCACGCTCGAAGCCAATCCGACCAGCGTCGAGGCTGGTCGCTTCGCTGCCTACCGCGCGGCCGGCGTCAACCGCGTCTCGCTCGGCGTGCAGGCGCTCAACGAAGCGGATCTCGGATTCCTCGGCCGCCAGCACGACCCGAAGGAAGCGCTCGCTGCGGTGGCGCTCGCCGCGCGGCACTTTCCGCGCTTCAGCTTCGACCTCATCTACGCGCGTCCCGGGCAGTCGGTCGCTGCCTGGCGCGAGGAGCTGGCGCGGGCGCTTGCCCATGCCGGCTCGCATCTCTCCGTCTATCAGCTCACGATCGAGCCGGGTACGCAGTTCCAGACCCGGTTCCAGCGAGGCGAGATCGCGATCCCCGACGATGATCTGGCGGGTCAGCTTTACGAGGTGACGCAGGAGATCCTCGATCGGGCAGGCCTGCCGGCCTACGAAATTTCAAACCACGCCAGGCCCGGCGAAGAGTCGCGGCACAACCTGACCTATTGGCGCATGGGGCCCTATCTCGGCATCGGCCCTGGCGCTCACGGGCGGATCGAGCGCGAGGAACGGTGGTGGGCGACGCGCCAGGTACGAGCCCCGGATACCTGGCTTGCGGCGGTTGAAGCCGGGGGGCACGGCACCGCCGAAGAGGCTGCGCTCTCGTCCGAGGAGCGGCGGCGCGAGATCCTGATAATGGGGCTCCGGCTGACGGAGGGCGTCCCCGTCGGGCGGCTCGGTGTACAACCCGATGCCGACCGCCTCGCGGCTCTGGTGGGTGAGGGCTACATCGCGGACGATCGGCGCTTGCTCAAGGCAACCGCAGCCGGTCGGCAGCGGCTGAACGGGGTCTTGGCCTATCTTCTCGGCTGAATGCCGAGAAAACTCCCAGTTGCGAGGCTATTCGCGGTGTCGTAAACCGGCATCACTGTGGCTATTCTGCACCTATGACGGAAGTCGCGTCCGGAGACATCCTCAGCCTGTGGCGGCGCCTTGAGGGCTGGGCCGAGCAGGTAGGTCTGGCGCGGAAGATCGCGATCCTGCTCGGCTTGGCCTCGGTCGTGGCCGCCATTGCCACCTACCTGACCTTCTCCGGCGTCGAAGCGCTGCCGCGCGAGCCGAGGCCGATCGTTCTTCTTCTGACGCTCGACGTCGTTCTGCTGCTGCTCCTGGCCGCGCTGGTCTCGCGCCGCCTGATCGGGATCTGGGCCGACCGGCGGCGGGAGGGGATGGGTTCGGGCCTGCACCGGCGGCTTGCGCTCCTGTTCAGCTTCGTCGCCTTGGCGCCGACGCTGGTCGTCACCGTCTTCGCCGCGCTCTTCCTCCACCTCGGCATCCAGAGCTGGTTCGATGACGTTGTCCGCAAGGCGGTCAACGAGAGCCATGCCGTTGCCCGCCTCTATCTCGATGAGCACCAGAAGAGCATCCGCGGCGACATTCTCTTGATGGCGCAGAACATCGCGCGCGAAGCTCCGGCACTGATGAGCAGCCAGCAGCGGTTCAACGCGCTGCTGACCGCCTGGGCTTCCTCGCGTTCGCTCTCGGAGGCGGTGGTGTTCACGGAGTCGGGGGGCATCCTGGCGCGCGCCGGCCTTACCTTCGCTCTTGAGTTCGAACCTCTAGGCGCAGACATCGTCGACCGCGCCTCCGAGGGCGAGGTCGTGCTGTTCTCCAGCGAGAATGAGGATCGCGTGCGCGCGGTCGTCCAGCTCGACCGCTTCATCGGCGCCTATCTGATGATCGGCCGCGTGGTCGACTCGACCGCGCTGGCCTATGCCGAACGTACCCGACGCGCGGTCGAGGCCTATCAGCAGATCGAGACTCGTGCCGCCGGCCTGCAGTTCAGCTTCATCGTCTGGTTCGCCGCCGTGGCGCTCCTTCTGCTGCTGGCGGCGATCTGGCTCGGCCTTACCTTCGCCAATCAGCTGGCGCGGCCGATCAGCGGCATGGCGCGGGCGGCGGAGCGGGTGCGTGCCGGCGACCTCGGCGCCCGCGTCGAGCAACGCCCGGCCACCGACGAGATCGGCGTCCTGGCACAGGCCTTCAATCGCATGACCGAGCAGCTCGAGGCGCAGCGCGGCGACCTGATGGAGGCGAACCGTCAGCTCGATGTCAGGCGCCGCTTCATCGAGGCGGTGCTCTCCGGTGTTTCCGCCGGCGTCATCGGTATCGATGGCGAAGGCAGGATCACGCTCCCTAACCGCTCCGCGGCGATGCGGCTCGGCGTACAGCCGGAGAGCCTCGCTGGACGGCCTCTGGTCGAGGCGATCCCCGAGCTAGCGCCGCTGTGGGACGAAGTCCGCCGTCGCCCGGACAAGCTTGCCGAGGATCAGGTGGAGATCGTCCGCGGTGGGCGCACACGCATTCTTTTGGCGCGTCTCGGCGTCGATACGCGCGAGGAACAGACGCACGGCTATGTGCTGACCTTCGATGACGTGACTGAGCTCTTGACCGCGCAGCGCCAAGCTGCCTGGGCCGATGTCGCCCGACGTATCGCGCATGAGATCAAGAACCCGCTGACACCGATCCAGCTCTCGGCCGAGCGGCTGAAACGCCGCTATCTGAAGGAAATCCAGTCCGATCCGGACACCTTCCGTGCCTGCACCGACACGATCGTGCGCCAGGTCGGCGACATCGGTCGTATGGTCGACGAGTTCTCCTCCTTCGCCCGCATGCCGCGGGCAACGATCAAGCCGGAAGCGATCCAGTCGATCTGCGACGAGGCGGTCTTCCTGCAGCGCCAGAACCGCTCTTCGACGGCAGTCGAGCTCGATATGCCGGAATCGCCCCTGATCCTTCCCTGCGATGCGCGACAGCTCCGTCAGGCGGTCACCAACCTGCTCAAGAACGCCGGCGATGCGATCGATGGTCGGCCGACGCCGATCTCCGGCGCGCTGCCGCCGGGGCGGATCAAGCTGACGCTGGCGCTGGATAGCGGCGAGACGCGGATCGAGGTGACGGACAACGGCAAGGGGTTGCCGGTCGACGGGCGCGACCGCCTGACCGAACCTTATGTGACGACCCGCACCAAGGGCACCGGGCTCGGCCTCGCCATCGTCAAGAAGATTGCCGAGGACCATGGTGGCCGCCTGGTGCTCGGCGACAACGAAGGCGGCGGCGCGAAAGTCGCCCTGATTCTTCCGGGCGGCTCGCTCGGCGAGGTAGAGCGGACGGGAGCGAGGGTCGCCAGACATGGCGCATGACATACTGATCGTCGACGACGAGGCCGATATCCGCACGCTGATCGCGGGCGTGCTCGAGGATGAAGGCTATGTCACGCGCGTCGCCGCGGACTCCGACACGGCGCTGGCCGAGCTGCGCCAGCGGCGGCCGTCGCTGCTGGTGCTCGATATCTGGTTGCAGGGAAGCACGTTGGACGGATTGGAGGTGCTCGACGTCGTGCGCAAGGAGCACCCGGACGTTCCTGTCGTCATGATCTCCGGGCACGGCACGATCGAGACGGCGGTGCAGGCGATCAAGCTCGGCGCCTACGATTTCATCGAGAAGCCGTTCCAGACGGACCGGCTTCTGCTGGTGGTCGCGCACGCGATCGAAACCGCGCGGCTCAGGCGTGAAAACCAGGAACTCAAGCTCCGTTCCGGCGGGGCCAGCGAGCTCAACGGTGTCAGCCAGGCGTTAATGCAGGTGAAGCTCGCCGTCGATCGTGTCGCACCGACCGGGAGCCGCGTCCTCATCACCGGGCCGGCCGGTGCCGGCAAGGAGGTTGCCGCGCGGATGATCCATGCGCGCTCGCGCCGCTCGGACGGCCCCTTCGTCGTTCTCAACTGCGCGACGCTGGAGCCCGAGCACTTCGAGGCCGAGCTGTTCGGCAGCGAGAACGGCACCGAGATCAGGCTCGGCACCTTCGAGCAGGCGCATGGCGGCACCTTGCTGCTCGACGAGGTGGCCGACATGCCTGCGGAGACGCAGGGCAAGATCGTGCGCGTCTTGCAGGACCAGGCCTTCCGCCGCGTCGGCGGCACAGCGCGCATCGAGGTCGACGCCCGTGTGCTGGCGATATCCAATCGCGAGCTGCCGGCGATGATCGAGGAAGGGACTTTCCGCGAAGACCTCTTCTATCGGCTCAACGTTGTGCCGCTGCGCGTGCCGTCGCTGCGCGAGCGGCGCGAGGATATCCCGGTACTGATTCGGCATTTTCTCGGCCAGGCGGCCGAGAATGCCGGCCTGCCGAAGCGCGAGGTCGGCGAGGACGCGATGGTGGCGCTCCAGGCCTATGACTGGCCGGGCAATGTCCGCCAGCTCCGCAATGTCGCGGATTGGCTGCTGATCATGGCCTCGGGCGATCCCTCGCAGCCGATATCGGCCGAATCGCTGCCGCCTGAGATCGGCTCGAACACACCCACCGTGTTGCGCTGGGAAAGGGGCGGGGAGATCATGGGATTGCCGCTCCGGGACGCAAGGGAGCTGTTCGAGCGCGAGTATCTGCTGGCCCAGATCAACCGCTTCGGCGGGAATATCTCCCGCACCGCCGCCTTCGTCGGCATGGAGCGCTCCGCGCTCCATCGGAAGCTCAAGTCCCTGGGTGTGCCCTCCGCTGATCGTCCGCTGGTGCGCAGCGGCGTCTGACGAACAGGTCTTTCTTCCCTGAGGGGTGACGATCCGTCGGAGACGTCGGGTCGCCGATGCCACCGCGAGGAAGGGGGACCTCAATGCTCGCAACCTACTTCAAGCTCGACGAGAACAAGACCGACGTCAGGACCGAGGTGCTGGCCGGCATCACGACCTTCCTGACCATGGCCTACATCATCTTCGTCAACCCGCTGATCCTCGGCGATGCCGGCATGGACAAAGGCGCGGTCTTCGTTGCCACCTGCCTTGCCGCGGCAGGCGCGACGCTGCTGATGGGCCTCTACGCCAACTATCCGATCGCGCTCGCGCCGGGCATGGGCCTCAACGCCTACTTCGCCTACGGCGTCGTTCTCGGTATGGGGGTGAGCTGGCAGGTGGCACTCGGCGCCGTCTTCGTCTCGGGATTCCTCTTCCTCGTGCTCACTGTCACCCAGGTACGCGAATGGATCATCAACTCCATCCCGCGCGCCTTGAAGCTGTCGATCTCTGCCGGTATCGGGCTCTTCCTCGCGATCATCGCGCTCAAGAACGCCGGCCTGATCGTCGAGAACAAGGCGACCATCGTCGGCATCGGCAATCTCAAGGCGCCGACCGCGATCCTCGCCTGCCTGGGCTTCTTCATCATGGTCGGCCTCGATGCGATGCGGGTGCGGGGCGCGATCATGATCGCGATCCTCGGCGTGACCGCGATCGGCATCGTCTTCGGCCTCTCGCCCTTCAACGGCATCGCCTCGGCGCCGCCGTCGCTGGCGCCGACCCTCATGCAGATGGACATCGCCGGCGCGCTGTCGCTGGGTCTCATCGCCGTCGTCTTCGCCTTCCTCTTCGTCGACCTCTTCGACAATGCCGGCACGCTGATCGGCCTCGCGCATCGCGCCGGCTTCCTCGACAAGGAAGGCAAGCTTCCGCGCATCCGGCAGGCGCTGGTCACCGACTCCGTCGCGGCCATGGGCGGTGCTGCGCTCGGCACCTCGACCACGACCAGCTACATCGAGAGCGCCGCCGGCATCAAGGAGGGTGGGCGGACCGGCCTGACCGCCGTCACCGTTGCCGTGTGCTTCCTGCTGGCGCTGTTCCTGGCGCCGTTGGCGACCACGGTGCCGGCCTATGCGACCGCACCTGCACTCTTCTTCGTCGCTTGCCTGATGGCGCGCGGCTTGGCCGAGCTCGACTGGGAGGACGTGACCGAGTATGCGCCGGGCGTGGTGACGGCCGTGTCGATGCCGCTCACCTTCTCGATCGCGCACGGCATCGCCTTCGGCTTCATCTCTTATGCCGCGATCAAGATCGCGGCGGGTCGGTACAAGGATGTGAGCCCGGTGGTGGCGGTGCTGGCGATCCTGTTTATCGTGAAGTTCGCGATGCTCTAGGTACTGAGCGGGCCGGGGCTTCGATGCCCCGGCCCGAGTTCATGGCGCGAGATCGCCGTAGTCGTGCGTGTAGACGCCGGTCTCGAAGGCGCCGAGACGCTGCCGCCAGGTCTTACCTGGCCAGAAATAGTCGACAGAACCTTCGAAAGGCCGGTAGATCGCTGAATAGACCGTCGCGTTCTTCACCTCGCGCGCGTAGAGCGGTGGCGCGAGGAAGCGCGCTGCCAGGCTCTCCAGCGTGATGCCGGGTTCCGCAAGCGCCGCCGACACGGCCTGTTGCCGCGCGACCGAACGGTTGGCGACAGCAGGTGCCTCCTGGTGGTTAGCGCAGACCGGCAGGCGAGAAATCGCCGGCGCGCGGACGGGGCCGAGGAACAGGGTTGCGTAGGCCCCGCTGTGGTCGAGCAGCGTCACGTTCTGCGACTGCGCGACTGGAAGGCGGCTGAGCACGGCGAGCCCGTCGTCGACGGTGCGGCAGGTTTCCAGCACGTAGCGCAGCATGAGCGTAATGGCGAAGCCTTGGCCTTGGGCGGCGCCGCCGCCGAAGGTGAGGCTCGCGACCAGGCCGTCTGAGTTCATGCCGTCGATGCAGCCGCCCCAGGCGCGTTGGCCCTTCGAGATCACCTCGCGGCCGAACCATGAGGTCGACTCGAAGTGGTCGGAAACGACGTGAGGCGGGAAGTCGTAGTTGCGCACCAGCGCCGGCCCGCCGTCTCCGAGCCATACCGCCTGCGTGCAACCATGCGCGAGCGGCGCCGGGCGCCAGTGGCTGATGACTCGGTGCGCCATCTCGTCGTCGCCGACGAGCGCACACGCCCGATCGTAGAGAGTCAGCAGCTCCGGCATGTGCCGGCCGAGTGCTTTGCGGCATTCCCTCGCAGAAGGCGGCGGTGCGCGATCGGTGCCGGGATACCATGCCTCCGCCTCGGCGCGGCCTGCGGCGAAGCGCGCCGCCCAGGCATCGCCGGGCTGCGCCTCGCGCAGCGCGACGAAGCGCTTCTTCACGTCGCGAGCGCGGATGGCTTCGGCCCGCCGGTCGCCCAGTCGAGAAGTTCGACCGTGTGTACCGCCGGCAGCCAGCCATGCGCGCCGATCTGCGCGAGGCAGCCGATATTGCCGGCGGCGACGACATCGGGCCCGGTCGCAGCGAGACTGGCTGCCTTGCGCTGACCGAGCGCCGCGGCGAGTTCCGGTTGCAGCATGTTGTAGGTGCCGGCGGAGCCGCAGCAGAGATGCGGTTCAGCCGGTTCGAGCACGGTAAAGCCGGCCTGCGCCAGCAGCGTCTTCGGCTCGGTGCGGATCTTTTGCCCGTGCTGAAGCGAGCAGGCGGCGTGGTAGGCGACCTTGAGATCCCTGGGCGCACCCTTCGGCAGGCCGAGGGTGGCCACGACCTCCGTCACGTCCTTGGCGAGCGCCGAGACCTTCGCGGCCTTCCCCGCCCAGGCCGGATCGGTGCGCAGCATGTGCCCGTAGTCCTTGATCGTCACGCCGCAGCCCGAGGTGTTGACGATGATCGCATCGAGCTTGTCGATGGCCAGCCAGGAATCGATGTTGGCCTTGGCCTGCGCCAGCGCCTGATCCTCGCGGCCCATGTGATGGACGAGCCCGCCGCAGCATCCCGCGCCGCGTGCGATGACTACCTCGCAGCCGAGGCGCGTGAGCAACCGCACGCAGGCCTCGTTGATCGCCGGCTCGATCACCTGCTGGACGCAACCGTTCAGCAGGCTGACGCGCATCCGGCGCGAGCCTTCGGCGGGAAAGACCTGAGGCTCGTCGACCGGGGCCGGGGGCATCGGCGATCTCGACAGCCTCAGCATGGCGCCAATGCGGTCCGGAAAGAGCGCAGCGAAAGGCTTGGCGAGCATCGCCGCGGCAAGGGCCAGGCGGAGACGACCGGGAAAAGGAAGGATCGCTGCCAGCAGCCATCGCATCAACCGGTCGAGGAACGGACGTTGGAAAGTCTCCTCGATGCGGATGCGCGCCTGGTCGACCAGGTGCATGTAGTGCACGCCCGAGGGGCAGGTCGTCATGCAGGAGAGGCAGGAGAGGCAGCGGTCGATGTGCTTGGCAACCTTGGCCGAAGCTGGACGGTCGTTCTCTAGCATGTCCTTGATCAGGTAGATGCGCCCGCGCGGCGAGTCGAGCTCGTCGCCGAGCAGCACATAGGTCGGGCATGTCGCTGTGCAGAAGCCGCAATGAACGCAGGCGCGCAGGATCTTCTCCGCGACCTGCAGGTCCGGATCGGCGAGCTGGGCCAGGGTGAAGTTCGTCTGCATCAGCCCATGCGCCCGGGATTCAGGACGCCTTTGGGGTCGAAGCTCTCCTTGACGCGTCTTGTAAGCGCCGCCAGCGGCCCAGGCTGCGGTTGGAACACGGGCACTGCGGCGCGAACCGCGGCATCGGCGCGGACCAGGGTCGCGTGGCCGCCCTCGATCGCGCCGCGGATGATGTGAGCCCCGGCATCTGAGGAGATCGGGATCGCAAGCCAGACGAGACCTCCGCCCCAATCGTAGAACCACTCGCCCTGCAGCGCGCGAACTATGCGGGAAATCGCCTTCGGGCCGTCGGTGGGGGCGAGCGAAAGGCGCCAGAGCGGGCGCGGGTCGCCGACGAAGAACCTGGCATCTCGGACCTCGCGCCAAAGCTTCGCCGAGTTCATGCCGTGAAGCTCCTCGGTCTCGCCGAAGCGCGCAAGCTCCTCACGCAGCGCCCTGCAACGATGCTCGGCCGAAGGCGTGGGGCCTTCGACACGGACGGCGGTGACACCGCGTCCCGCACCGCTGACGTAGGAAACCGAGGAACGCGCGGCGATCGACGCTGGCAGATGCGCGGCGGCGACGACCTCATGCGGGCTGCCCAGCGCGGCCGACATCGCCTCGGCCGCGCGCATGTCGTCGAGGCCGAAGATCAGCACGGTGCGGGTCTTATCCGGCGCCGGCAGCACCTTGAAGGTGACCTCCGTCATCGCTGCCAGCGTTCCATAGGAGCCGCAGATTACCTTCGAGAGGTCGTAGCCGGTGACGTTCTTGACGACGCGGCTGCCCGATTTGAAGAACTCGCCGCGCCCGTTCACCGCCTTGAAGCCGAGCAGGTGGTCGCGCGCGGCGCCATGGCGGAGACGCCCGGAGCCCGAGAGGTTGGCGGCAAAGACGCCGCCGATGCTGGCGCTATTCTCTGGCTCGCCATAGAGCGGCCCCATGTCCATCGGTTCGAAGGCGAGGCGCTGGCTTCTCTCAGCGAGCGCCTGATCGATCTCGGCGAGCGGCGTCCCGGCACGCGCCGTCATCACCAGCTCCTCGGGCTCGTAGAGCGTGATGCCGGCAAGCCCGGAAAGATCGAGGCTCGCCGCCGTCTGCATCGGTCGGCCGAGCCGGCGCTTGCTGCCGCGTCCGACGACTTCCAGCGGCGTGCCGGAGGCGGCGGCGTCGGCCAGGATCTGGTGGACGTCCTCGTTGTCTCGGGGCGCGACCACTAGAACCGCGGCAGGTCGGGGAAGGGGAGATTTCCCTTCGAGACGACCATGCGGCCCATCTCGGCGCAGCGATGCAGCACCGGGAACACCTTGCCGGGGTTGAGCAGCGACTCCGGGTCGAAGGCGCATTTGATGCGGAGCTGCTGCGCCATGTCGACCTCGTCGAACATGGTGTCCATCAGGTCGCGCTTTTCAATGCCGACGCCGTGCTCGCCGGTCAGCACGCCGCCGACCTCGACGCAGAGTCGTAGGATGTCGGCGCCGAACTTCTCGGCGCGTTCGAGCTCGTCTGACTTGTTGGCGTCGAAGAGGATCAGCGGGTGCAAATTTCCATCTCCGGCATGGAAGACGTTGCAGAAGCGCAAGCGATGCTTCTCGGAGAGCGCACGCATCCGCGCCAGCACCTCGGGCAGCTTCTTGCGCGGGATGGTTCCGTCCATGCACATGTAGTCCGGCGTGATCCGGCCGACCGCGGGAAACGCCGACTTGCGCCCGGCCCAGAAGAGCGCGCGCTCCTCCTCGCTCTCGCTGATGCGCAGCGTCATCGACTGACAGCGGCGGGCGATCTCGGCAACTCGCTCGATCAGGTAGTCGACCTCTACCTTCGGCCCGTCGAGCTCGACGATGAGGATCGCCTCGACATCGAGCGGATACCCGGCATGGACGAAGTCTTCGGTGGCGTGGATCGCGGGCTTGTCCATCATCTCCATGCCGCCCGGGATGATGCCGGCGGCGATGATGGCGGCGACGCAGTCGCCGGCGGTCTCGTTCGAGGGGAAGCCGATCAAGAGTGCGCGCGCGGTCGATGGCTTCTTCAGGATACGCACCGTTACTTCGGTGACGACGCCGAGCAATCCCTCGGACCCCGTCATCAACCCGAGCAGGTCGTAGCCTTCGGAATCGAGATGCTTCCCGCCGAGGCGGATTATCTCGCCGGTGACCAGTACCATCTCAATGCCGAGCACGTTGTTGGTGGTGAGTCCGTACTTCAGCGAGTGCACGCCGCCCGAGTTCTCGGCGATGTTGCCGCCGATGGTGCAGGCGATCTGGCTCGACGGATCGGGCGCGTAGTAGAAGCCGGCCGAAGCGACCGCGGTCGAGATGCCGAGGTTGGTGACCCCAGGCTGAGCCATCACCGTTCGGTTGGCATAGTCGATGTCGAGAATCTTGTTGAACTTGCCGAGACCGAGCAGGACGCCGTCGGCCAGTGGCAGCGCCCCGCCCGAGAGCGAGGTGCCGGCGCCTCTCGGCACGACGCGGACGCGGTTCTCATGGCAATACCCGAGGATGCGCGCGACCTGGTCGGTGGTCGAGGGAAGGACGACGACCATCGGCAGCTGCCGGTAGACGGACAACGCGTCGCACTCATAGGCACGAAGCTCGTCTTCGGCGTCGATCACACCCTCGCCGGGCACAATCTCACGCAGCGCGGCCACGATTTCTCGTCGCCGCGCAAGCACGTCCTGATCAGGGGCGGGCATCTTCAAGGCCATGATCCAATCCTCGAAAGCGAGCAGAGGAATGTCAAATGGCTGTCTTCGGGCGGAAAAAGGGGCTGTCCCAGATAACTCGGTTATGGAGTTATCATGGGACGGATACGACGGAGCCGATTGGGGGTCTCGAAGCAGGATCGCCTGATCGAACATTTCGTAGCAGGAACGACGGCGCGTACCGCATCGAGTCTCTGCGGAGTGAACCGCAAGACAGGGGCGTTTTTCTTTCATCGCCTTCGTGAACTGATCGCCCGCGAGCTGGAAGCCGAGAGCGAGGCGATGTTCGGCGGCGAGATCGAAGTGGATGAGAGCTACTTCGGCGGCCGGCGCAAGGGAAAGCGTGGAAGGGGCGCGGG
>Ga0194132_10001837_pt1 | contig 41962 bp, 31 predicted proteins | sample TA2KigOf80mmetaG_FD_148612 | JGI IMG/M metagenome (GOLD analysis project Ga0194132, IMG submission 148612) | Freshwater microbial communities from Lake Tanganyika, Tanzania - TA2015054 Kigoma Offshore 80m | ecosystem: Environmental > Aquatic > Freshwater > Lake | place: Tanzania: Lake... | reverse complement strand
TGCACTGGGCTTCCTCGAACCCGCGCTGACGCTGACGCAGGGTGAGATTGGCCTTAATCAAGTCGGGCAGGCCCAACGAGCGGAAGGCGCGCGAAACGCTGAGCAGGCCGGCGTGCGCGCTGGTGGCTTCGAGCAGGGGACGCTCGTCCAGGATGAACGGCGTCTTGTGCAGCAAGGGCAAGCAAGCAGCCACGGAATAAGATATAGAACGTCTATATCTCCCTGTCAACAAGAAATCCCCGCGGGTGGCGCTTTTTCTATGAAAACCGAGAACTTAGGCGAGGATCAGGGGCTTCACCGGACCGCCAGTAAAACTGCCAGTAAAAGTAAGACGCGAACGTGATTTCAATTCGCCTCCAACAGGGCGAGGTTGCAGACGTTCCCGCTCCCCTGGGAATCGCGAAGGCTGGCTGAGGTCAGGCATTGGCCGGAGGCTTCCTTTGCGTTTGGAGTTTACGGCGCGGAAGGCGCCAGTCCGTCCATTCAATCCTTTGTCCCAGCTTGCGACGATCCAGCCCCACGTGCCGATTCGATCGGGCGAGAAGCGAAACTTCCATGTGGAACCGCCATCCCAGAAAAGCGGCAGCCTTCGCGTCTCCGTCCCATTCGGCGCCGTGAGCACGACCTCGGCCGAAAGTTCGGTGTAAAGGTATGAATCCTGGAAAAGCAGTTCAGGCAAAGAGAGCACAAAGAACACACAGAGTGACAGGCTTTTATAGTGAAAGACCGATTCACCCTGTGGGTCATTGGCGCGTATCGTCCATGTTTCCTCTGCGGTCTTTGTGCTCTCTGTGGCTAATCAACTGCCGTTTTAAGGTCCATTGGGTTGCGGTTTCCCCGCGCCATATTTGTGCTCGGCGAATCGCAGGACGGCCGGGCGAGCCGTCCCACGCTACCCATTCTTGATCGTGGCGACGACGCAGGCTTGGGGATTAAGGTATTTTCGCGCGACGGCCGAGATTTGTTCCAGCGTGACGGCTTCGTAATGCCGGTCTTCGCTGTCATAATTCGCGAAGCCCAGGCCATACAGCTCATCCAGCGCCGTCATCATGGCGAGCGCACCCAAATCCTGGCGCGCGATTTTCTTGTGGCCGACAATCTTGGCCTTCGCTCGCTTCAACTCGGCTTCGGTGAGGCCGTCGCGCCGCAGGGTTTCGGCTTCCTGGAGAAGTTCCGATTCAACCAAGGCCGCTTTCTCCGGCGCGGTGCCGGCGTAAAAGGCGAAGTAGCCCGGCTGCAAACCGAGGAAGTTCTGCGCCCCGACGTAATAGGCCAGGCCCAGGTTGTCCCGAATCCGCACGAACAAACGGGAACCCAAATCGCTCAGCGCTTCTTGAATCAATTCCAACGCGTATCGGTCCGGGTTGTGCAGGTCGACCCCGGGAAAACCAATGACCAGGACCGCTTGCTTTTTTTCGCGGGATTCGGAAGCGCGCCGAATTTCCGCGAGCGCAGTCGATTCGCTTGATCGGGCGGGAACCTGGACACCCTTTGGCCAGGAGCCAAGCCATTGTTCCACCGCCGCGCGGACGCGTTCCGTTTCCACGTCGCCATAGATCGCGAGCACGCAATTGTTGGGGATGACGAGCTTTTGGTGGAGACTGCTCAAATCCGAGGACTGAACCGCGGAAACCGATTCCTCAGTTCCGACCAGGTCAAGCCCATAACCTCTCTCGCCGAACAGGGCGCGCCGCATGATGCGGCTGGCGCTTTGGAGCAAGTGATCCTTTTGTGCGCGAATCGTGGCGAGCTGGACTTCGCGCTCACGCTCCAACTGAGCTTCGGGGAAGGTCGGATGCCGGATCACGTCGGACAGAAGATCGAGGCCCTCGTCGAAATCGCCGCTTAAGACTTCGGCGTTGACGCCAAGACTGTTGTTCCCGCTGTAAATGTCGATGCTTCCGCCCAATGATTCCATTTCGGTCACGATCTGTTCGGCGGTTCGGGAGCCGGTGCCCTTGAGAAGCATCTTGGCCACGAGCAACGAGAGCCCGTTGTTCCGAGGTGTTTCGATCAGCACTCCGCCAAGGAACACGGCGCGAAACTGGACGAAAGGCAAGCGATGATCCTCCTTGATCAACAGGCGCAAGCCGTTTGCGAGCTCGAATCTTTGGATCGGATGCTCCGAGGCTTGAGCCGACGCATGGATCTTTTTGGGCGCGGTGCCTGACGGAAGCAGAGCGTAAGTGGTTCGATTGTCCGCGGTGAGGTGCTCGCGCGCTACGCGTTGCAGATCTTCCGGAGACAAGCGTTTGACCGATGCCAGGTAGCGCTCGGAGAAATTCAGGTCTGTGGCCGCCAGCCAATTGGCGCCCAAATCCTGCGCTTGCCCGCCCATCGTCTTGCGCGTCGCGAGAGTCGCGGACGTAAACTGCTTGATGGCCTTGGAGAATTCGGCCGGAGAGACCGGTTCGTCTTTCATTCGCTCCAACTCGTGGAGCATTGCCTCGCGCGCTTCCTGGAAGCGCGGCGCATCGACCATGGCGCTCATGCCAAACAGACCGGGACTGCCGGGATTGTACGTAAAGGCATCGACGGAATGGACCAGGCCTTTCCGTTCCCGGACTGCCTGATAAAGCCGCGAGCTGTGGCCGCTGCCAAGCAGGGTTGCCAAAACGTCCAGCGCTGGAATATCCGGATGCCGAAGCTCCGGGATATGCCAGGCGAGGTGAAAGTGGCCGAGCTCGATGGGCGCTTCTTCGATGATTTCGCGCTCGCCCGCTTGCTTGGGTTCGTCCGGGATGACGACGAGCGGAAAGGCTTTGGCTTTGACGTCCGCGAAGGCCTTTCGAATTTGCCCTTCGACATCCTCCGCGCAAAAGTCTCCCACCACGACCAGAAAAACATTCCCCGGGATATATTTCTCGCGGTAGTACGCGACCAAGTCCTCGCGCTGCACTTGATTGAAGATGTCCGGATAACCGATGATGGTAAAGCGATAGGGGCTTCGGGTGTACGCGGTCTCAAACAAACGGCGGCTGGCGCGGCGGCCCGGATCGTCCTGATACATGTCCATCTCCCGGAGGATGACTTGTTTCTCCTTCACCAGCTCGTCTTCCGGGAGCGTCGCGTTCTGCACGATGTCGCACAGGATATCGATCGCGACGCTCGTGCCGGTGTTCGGGACGTTGATGTAATAGACTGTGCGGTCGAACGACGTGTAGGCGTTCATGTTTCCGCCGGCCTCCTGGATTTCCTGGTCGATCCGTCCCGCGCCTCGCGTCGTCGTGCCCTTGAAGAGCATGTGTTCGAGCATGTGGGAGAGACCGGCGCCGAGCCATTTGCCTTCGTGAATGCTGCCGGATTTGCACCACGCCTGGGCGCAAACCACCGGCGCGCTGTGGTCCTCGCGGATGATGAGCGTGAGTCCGTTCTCCAGCGTCGCGAGGCGAGTGTTCGCCGGGAACACCGGGATGTCCGTTTCCGTGGAAGCCGCGGCCGAAGGAAGTTGTTTGGCGATCATTGCAGATTTCTTGCTCATTCCAATGGCCGGCACACTGGGTGCCTGGAAACCGCGTTCCCCCCCACCCCAGCCCTCTCCCTTGGGGAGAGGGAGCACCTGCGGTTGCGCTTGAAAAAATCGCGTGCGCAAGCTGCTTCAAGCGCAGGATGCACGTCCCCCTCTCCCTGAGGGAGAGGGCTGGGGTGAGGGGGAACGCGATGTTCCACCACGACGCCGCAACTACTGAAAGGAGTGGGGAAGTTCATCGCATGTCAGCACTTCAAGGAGATTTCGTTTCCGGGGATCGGGCGGGAGTCTGCTTGCCCGACGGTCGAAACGGTTTGCGGAAGGCGTCGTCAAAATCATACCCTCCTTTGAAGTCCTCGCGGCTGTCCTTCTCGGTTTTGCTGAGCAATCCGTGCTCCACCATGTTGAAGACGATCTCGCCAAAATCCTCGCACCGACGAATGCCCCATTCGTTGAGGACGGTGGCGGTCATCGGGCCGAACTGGGAAAGCCCGTAGTCCCGCAGGCCGCCGAGCAGTTCCTGGCCGGTGATGTGGCGGATTTCGTTCTTGTTGGCCTTGCAGATTTGCTTCTGCGCGTAATCCAGCCCCTCGCGCAGGAATAAATACGCTTCGCGCCGGTAACGCGGATCTTTGGCCAGAATTGTTTCCAGGATTTCGTCGAAATTGATCGCTTGCATGAATTCGGGATCTTCAAGGCTGCGCGGGCGTGGTCGGCAGGGCGGGAGGGTGAGACGTCCGGCACGCTCTGACGGCCCAGCCGGTCAATAGCAAGAGCATCACAAGGATCAACACGGTTTGTTCCTGTTTCGTCAGGCGCGCCATGGAACAGCGGGTAAGTTGCTTAGTTCACTCAGTCACGATGTTAACCAGCTTCTTTGGCACCATGATGATCTTCTTGACCGCTTTGCCTTCGAGGTGCGGCTTGACTTTGTCGTTCGCCAGCGCGGCCTGCTCAATTTGCTGCGTCGAAGCGCTGGCGGCAACCAAAATGCGGCCCCGCAGTTTGCCGTTCACTTGCACGGGCAACTCGAGGGTGTCTTCGACCAGCCAGGCCGGATCGAACTCCGGCCAGGGTTGGTAGGCCAGGGGGATATGCGATTGGCGATTGGCGATTGGCGGTTGGGTCGCGAGCTTCGCCCAGAGTTCCTCCGCCAGGTGCGGCGCGAATGGCTGGAGCAAGATCAGGAAAGTCCCTAACACCTCGCCCGGTTTCGTCTCCCAGGCCGTTGCCTCATTGACGAAAACCATGAGCGCAGAGATCGCCGTGTTGAATCGCATCCGGTCCAGGTCTTCGGTGACTTTCTTGATGCACGCGTGCAGCGTTTTGAACTGGGCTGGCGTCGGCTCGACACCTTGGATCGCTTGACTCAGGTGAATCTGGTCGAGCAACTCGGCCCCCGCTTCGGACCGGACCGTCAGAGCCTGCTCAAACTCGTCTTCGCTCTTCTCGTCCACGAACAGCCGCCATACGCGCCCCAGAAATCGATAGACACCTTCGACCCCTTTGGTGCTCCACGGCTTCACGTCCTCCAGCGGTCCCATGAACATCTCGTAGAGCCGAAACGCGTCCGCGCCGAATTCGGCGACCATATCGTCCGGGTTGACAACGTTGCCGCGCGCCTTCGACATCTTCTGGCTGTCCTCCCCAAGAATAATTCCCTGGTTAACGAGCTTGAAGAATGGCTCCGGCGTTGAAACGTGGCCCAGGTCATAGAGCACCTTGTGCCAGAAGCGCGCGTAGAGCAGGTGCAAGACGGCGTGTTCCGCGCCGCCAACATACAAATCCACTCCTGGGGTCGTGGATCTGTTCAGTTTCGAGTTTGAGGTTTCGAGTTCCAAGTTGGCGGCGGCCAAGCCTTCAGACTTGGAACTTGAAACTTGAAACTTGGAACCTGCGAAAGCTCCCATCCAATACGCCTCCGCCTCGCGGGCGCAAAAGGACCGCTCGTTGCGCGGGTCGAGGTAACGCAAATAATACCAGCAACTCCCCGCCCATTGCGGCATGGTGTTGGTTTCCCGGACGGAGCCATCCGGCAGATTCACCCAGCCTTTCGCCCGCGCGAGGGGCGGTTCGCCGGTGCTCGTCGGACGGTAATCGGTCAATTCCGGCGGCAAAAGCGGCAGGGCGCTTGCCGGCAACGCTTCGTGATAGGGCTGGCCGTTGGAGTCTTTCTTCCAAACGATCGGGAACGGCTCACCCCAGTATCGTTGCCGGCTGAAGAGCCAGTCGCGGAGTTTGTAGTTGATCGTTTTCTTTCCCAGGCCTTTGGACTCCAGCCAGGAAGTGATCCTTCGTTTCGCCTCGAACGTGGGCAAGCCGTTGAGCGAAACCTCGGCGTTCGCGGAGTTCACCGAGATTCCGTCGTCCACGTAGCCGCGCCAATCTTTGCCTTCCGGCGGCTGGACGACTTGCACGATGGGCAGGTTATATTTCTGCGCGAACTCCAGGTCGCGTGCGTCATGCCCCGGCACGGCCATGATCGCGCCGGTGCCATAGCTGATCAGGACGTAATCCGCGATCCAGATGGGGATGCGCGCGCCATTGACCGGGTTGATGGCGTACGCGCCCGTGAAGACGCCGGTCTTTTGCTTCGCGAGATCCGTGCGCTCCAGGTCGCTTTTGGCGGCGGCAAAGGCGCGGTACGCTGCGAGTGAGGAGTGCGGAGTGCGGAGTGCGGAATGGTCGTGGCCCTTCCACGCGTCGGGGGTGTTCGCAGGCCATTCGCTTGGCGTGATTTGCTCGACCAATTTATTTTCCGGCGCCAGCACCATGTAGGTGGCCCCGAAAAGCGTGTCTGGCCGAGTGGTAAACACAGTGATCGAGTAATCGGTATTCAGTAAATCAGTTGTCTTCACTGATGACTGATGAATGGTTACTGAACACTGATCACTGATCACTAAGAACTTCACCTCCGCTCCTTCCGACCGCCCGATCCAATTCCGCTGCATTTCCTTCAGCGAATGGCTCCAGTCGATCGTTTCCAAATCTTGAAGCAAGCGTTCGGCGTAAGCTGTGATGCGGAGCATCCATTGGCGCATGGGCTTCCGAACGACGGGAAATCCGCCCACTTCACTCTTGCCATCGATCACTTCTTCATTCGCCAGCACCGTGCCGAGTTCGTCGCACCACCACACGGGCATTTCCGCGACATAAGCCAGGCGCCTGGAGTCGCGATACGGGCGCCGGGCCTCTTCATTCTTGAGTTCGGGAGGGTAAGGCAGCGACTCGATTGGCTCGGCCTTGTTCGTCGCCGGATTGAACCAGGAATTGTAGAGCTGCAGAAAAATCCATTGTGTCCACTTGAAGTAATGGGGGTCGGTGGTGTCGATTTCCCGGCTCCAATCGTAGCTGAAGCCGAGCGATTGGATCTGGCGCTTGAATGTGGCGATGTTTTGTTCCGTGGTCTGGCGCGGATGTTGTCCGGTCTTGACCGCGTATTGCTCGGCCGGCAAACCGAAGGCATCCCAGCCCATCGGATGGAGCACGTTGAACCCGCGGGCGCGTTTGTAGCGCGCGAGAATGTCCGTCGCGGTGTAGCCTTCGGGATGCCCGACGTGCAGCCCGGCGCCGGAAGGATACGGGAACATGTCAAGGATGTAGAACTTGGGCGGCGCTTCGGCGCGGTGGACCGGGTGACGTTGAGCGAAGGGATGGCTCGCAGGGATGGATTCACCGGGATTCCAGGCCCGAAAAGATTCCTGTGCGCTCCAAATCTTCTGCCACTTCGGCTCGATCAGCCGAAACGGGTACTGCTTCCGCTCACTCGACATAGGGCGTGAATGTTGCGGAAACTCTTCGAGGAGGCAACGGAGAATTCTGGATCAGCCCAGCGCGCATCTCAGTGCATCTGCTTTCGAGGCAAGTAGCGCAGGCTTTCGAGCCTGCGGGTTCACGGAGCTTTCCAGCTCCGTTTCGCGAGATGTGCCGCTGGGGACTGGAAAGTCCCCCTAACCGGCAGGCTGGAAAGCCTGCCCCACAGCGCTACTGTTCCGGCATGGTTGGGATTTGGGATCAAATCGCCGGCGCCTCGGCGATTTCGTCGTGCCAATGAGCCACGGCTTCTGCCCGGCCGATCTTCGCCAGGTAAAGAAGGTCGATTTGAGGCGGCACGATCCCGCCACGAGTAGGCCGCTGAGTTTGGACCAAAACATTCGCGGCATGCACTGCGGTCAGGGCCGTGAATGAAGTGCGTTCGCTCTTGGTGGGGAAATGGTGGAAGGCTACCGCTTCGACGACCGGCGGCGGCAGGCCCCAAAGACCGAGCAGATAGCCGCCGACGTCCGCATGGTCGAAACCAAACGCTTCGCGTTCCTCGACGAGCCATTCGACGCGTTTGGCCTGCGCTTGCCGGCCGACCTCTTCGTATTGGTCCGGATAATTGCTCGCCAGCACGAGTTTGCCCACGTCGTGGAGGAGGCCTGCGACCATGGCATCCTCCATGACCTGGCGGCCCACGCGTTCGCTCTTGGCGATGGCCTTGGCTGCGCCGGCCGCGCGTGAACTGTGCTGCCAGAGGGTTTCCAGCGACAGCCCGCCAAGCTTGCGCGCCTCGAATTGCCGGAAGATGCCCGCAGCCAGCACCAGGTGTTTGACGGTCTCAACGCCGATGAAGCTGACGGCCTCGGCGATGTTCGTCGTGGGACGCGGCAGGCCAAAGAAAGCCGAGTTGACGATTTTCAGAATCTGCGCCGTCATGCCGATGTCCTGCGCGACCGTCTTCGCAATATCGTCAATCGAGCTGTCCGGCGATTGCAGTTTTCGGACCAAATCCAGATAAAGCGTCGGCAGGCTGGGGGGGGGGACAAGCTGGTCGGCTGCGTGGCTCCTCACGCTAGGGGCTATCGAGGGCTTTTAGACCAGCAATGGGAACAGACCGAGTGGACCCGCGGCGAAACCGATTACGTTCTACGCCGCTTGGACAATGTGCTCGCGCAATTGCCCGCGGCGCGCCAGCAAGCCCGGGAGCGCATTCTGCACGGTCAACTGGTGCCCTCCAAAGAGAAGATCCTGAGTTTATATGAACCGGACGTGCAAGTGATCGTGCGGCACAAAGCGGGCGCGGAGGTCGAGTTTGGCAACACCCTGCTCCTGGGCGAAAGCTCCCAGGGCGTGATTATCGATTGGGAGCTTTTCAAAGACGTGGCCCCGAACGACGCCCGGTTAGTCTCGCGCAGCCTCCAACGCATAGAAGAGAAACTGAAGGTCCATGTGGGAGCCGTCGGAGCGGATCGCGGCTTCGATAGCCAGAACAATCAGAGCGTGTCCGAAAATTGCGCGGGGTCCTGCGGCGAGGGATTTTGGCTGTGGCCAAGGCGGCGAGGTCCGAGCATCCCCAACGCGGGCTGTAAGGACCGAGCCAACGCAGGCCACGGACAAAAGACCCGCCGCCCGGAGGGTTTTCGCGCCAAAGGCCGCCTGGCTTCGTTGCTCCTCAGTCGAAGATCCAGGGAGGATATTCTCCTTCGTTGCGCCTCGCCATCCGGCCTTTGGCGCGAAAACAAGACCCCGCGGAATTTTCGGACACGCTCTCAGCAATGGCTCAAAGAGCAAAAGACCTACAATGCCATTTGTCCCCGCTCGCCCAAAGCATTGAAGCAAAGGAAGAAGTCCTGGAAATTCAGCCGGCTGCAGCGGCGGCGCTCTCAATGCGAAGGACGCATCGGGATCGTGAAGAATAATTTTCTGGGCCGACCGCTGCGCAGCAAAGGATTCGCCAGTCGGGAACTGGCCGTGAGTTGGGCGGTGTTCACTCACAACTTGTGGGTCATCGCCCGTTTGCCTCAGCGCAAGGCCAGACCGCAGACCCACCCCCAAGCCTTGGCGGCTTAATCTCGCCGTCGTCCACCTTCTGACTGAGGAATGAGCCAGCCGTGTCTTCACGGCCGGCTGCGGCATCACGAATTGGGCGATAGAATAGAAATCTGGCTTCCTGTAGCGCCCACATCCGTCTCCGAAACCAGCGCGGGAAAACCCGCCTGAATCGATCATCGAGAAATCGGCAGTTTTGGGACAAGCCTTAGGCGCCGTCGTGAGCTATCAAGCGCAGTCGCCGGTGCTGGGCATGGTGCTGCCGTCGAACTCGCCCGGCGTTCACACGTTGTGGCTGCCCGTCATCGCGATGCAGCTTGGCCTGGTGTTGAAGCCGGGATCGCAGGAATTCTGGACGCCGTAACGCATCGCGTCGGCGCTGGCGGAAGCGGGCATTCCCCGCGAAGTCATCGGCATTTATCCGGGCGGCGTTGAGTTGGGCCTGGAGATTATCAATCACTGTCGGCGAGCCTTCATCTTCGGGAACGCCCAAACGGTCCAGAGTCACGCGGGGAACCCACGCGTCCAGGTTCACGGGCCCGGCTACAGCAAGATTCTGCTGGGCGACGACGTCGCGGACGAGTGGGAACGACATCTCGATCTCATCGTGGAAAGCGTTCTGAACAACGCCGGCCGCGGCTGCATCAACTGTTCGGGCGTCTGGGCCTCGCGCCACACCCGGGCCATCGCGCAAGCACTGGCCGAACGCCTGGTCCCGATCGACGTCAAACCTCCGGACGATCCCGCCGCCGCACTCGCGGCCTTCCCTGTGCCAGGCCGCGCCCGTGCGATCCACGCCTGGATTCTTGAGAAACTGAAGGAAGACGGCGTCGAAGACGTGACTGCGAACTTCGGGCCGCGCCTTGTGGAAACGGAGCGCTGCGGTTACTTGCGGCCGTGGGTGATCCGTTGCGCCTCGCCGGATCGCGCCTTGGCCAACACAGAATTCATGTTTCCGTTCGTGGCGGTGGTGGCGTGTCCGCAAGAGCAGATGCTCGACCAAATCGGCCATACGCTCGTCTGTACGACCATCACCGAAGATGAAGACTGGCAACGGCGGCTCATAGATTCGCCGCAAATCGACCGGCTCAATCTGGGGCCTATTCCCACTACGCGGATCAATCCGCTGCAGCCACACGAAGGGAACCTCTTCAATTTCTTGTTTCGTTCGCGGGCGTTGCAGGCCTCCGATAGTGATCTCGACAATGCGGTCGCACAGTGCTATCAGCGGTGAACCATGAACGCCTTGCCATCCGCTCCTCCCTCGCGCCATTTTCCGGCCAAACGCGTGCCGGGCTTCACGCTGATTGAACTCCTGGTCGTGATCGCGATTATCGCCATTCTGGCTGGCATGCTGTTGCCCGCCTTGGGAAAGGCCAAGGCCAAGGCCCAGGCGATCTCCTGCGTCAGCAATCTCAAGCAACTCGCGCTGGCCACGCGCTTGTATCAAGATGATTTCGGCCAGCGTTATCCCTGGACCTTCACCGGCACCGCCAACGGCGTCGATCAGACAAATTGGTTTAGTTACACGTTCCCTTACCAACAGACGAAAAAGCTGTTGCTCTGCCCGGTGCGGCCCAAGAAGACCCGCGTCAATGTCGGCCCCTTCAAGATCAGCACGGAAGGAGAGTTGATTTACTCGATGGACGGCTTGTTCGGCAATTACGCGGCGAATTATCGACTCGGGGGTTCCTGGGGCTTTTGGAGCATTAAAGGTCTGACCGATGCCAACGTGGTCAATCCGTCGGGCACCATCCACATCGTCGATGGCGGGACGGCGCCGGCCAACACAAAAGACCCCGACCGGTGCATCACGCCGGCTTCTTTGCGCAAACCGGGGTGCTGGATCGTGCACGACGTGGCCAATGACGCTCCATGTGTCGGCTGCGTCGCTTCGCAAGATGACCCGAACTGGGGCGGCCCAGACCCGCGCCACAATGGACGGAGCAATAACCTTTACACCGACGGCCACGTGGATGCGAAAAAGACCCGCGAATGGTACTGGGCTACGACACCCTGGCTGAACCCGGCGGAAGGCGGGCGGTAACTAAGCGGCCAAGCCATGCCTCTTCCGCGCTATTCCCCGCGTTCCCTTCAGGAACTGTGCGGAACGTCGAACCCACGACGTCGGCCCATGGGCCGTGGGCATGGTTCTGAGACCGCTGAAAGTTGCAGGGAACCGCTATGCCGTTAATCATCACGCGACATCGGCTCGTCTTTTTTCTAGCCTTTGCACTCCAGGGTCCGTCCCTTGTCCACGCGGCCTCGTTCCGGGCCGGGACCGCCCAACGCGAAATCACACCCAAAGAACCCGTCCCGATGTGGGGTTACGGCGCGCGGCATGACGCGCTCTCCGCCGGTGTCCTCGATCCGCTCTACGCCACCGCACTGGTCCTCGAAGCCGGCACGAACAAGTTGGCGATCGTAGGGCTAGACCTGGGCCGCTCGCCCACCGAGAAATCGCTGCAGAGCATTCGCGAACGCATTCGCCCTGGGGCCGGAATTCAGTATTCGTTCATCGCCGGCTCCCACACGCATCACGGCCCGGTGCTTGAACTGACCAATGAAGAAGGCAAGGGCAAAGGCAAATTCGACTCCGCGCTCCGCTACTATCGGGAACTCGAAGACGCGATTGTCGCGGCGATCCAGGCCGCCAATGAAAAACTCGCTCCCGCCAAAATGGCCGCCGGTTCGGTTCAACTCGACGGCTTCAATCGGAACCGCCACACGAAGATCGAGCCCAAGCCCGTGGACCGCGAACTTGCCGTGCTCCGCTTCGATGATTTTTCCGGCAAACCTATCGCGCTCCTGGTGAACTTCGCCGCGCATCCCACGATGCTCCCGGCGAGCACGCTTAAGTTTTCTCCCGATTATGTCGGACCGATGCGCTCGGCCATCGAGAAAGAATTGGGCGCGGCCACGATTTTCATGCAAGGAGCCGCTGGAGATCTCTCCGTGAATCCCGGCGAGAGGAAGGGGCCGGAAGCATTCGGCCAGGCCCTGGCGCGCGAAGTGATCCAATTGGCGTCCGGGCTGTCCTCCAAGGAAGTGTTCGAGCCGCGCCTGGAGGTGCGGGAGAAGCGGTTCCAGTTTGCCGCGCGCACGGACTTGAGCAATCCCTTGATCCGAGTTTTCTACGCCAACGCCTTCTTCCCGGAACTGGTTCCGAACTACGCTGACGAATACGCGCAGGGCGTGCGTCCAAGGTTGACGGTTGGGTTATTGAACGGCGAGATCGCGCTGGTGGGTGTTTCCGGAGAATTCTTTTGCCAGCACTCCATCCGCCTCAAGGAACGTGCCCGGCTGAAGCCCCTTTTCTTTTTCGGCTACTGCAACGGATACCATCAGTATTTCCCAACGATCGAAGCTGCGGCGGAGGGCGGTTACGGCGCGGATAACGCGGTCGCGCCGGCTGCGGTGGGCGCAGGCGAGGAGATCATGAACACGGCGTTGCTTTGGCTTTACGAGATGCGCGGCAAGCTGAGCGCCCCGGCGAAGTAACCCGTGACGTGGGAGTCTGAGACTCCCGATCAGCCGATCCTTTGCGCCAGTGCTCGTCGGGCAATCCGTGTAACCAGCAGAGTCACGCCAATCGTCGCCACAAGGCCAACGCCGTAGAGCGCCCACTCGGCCGCGGTCCGCGATGACGCGCTCGTCGTTCCCGTGCGGGCCAGCGAGCCGAGATACACATACATGACCGTGCCCGGCATCATTCCGGCCCAGGAGGCGAGCACGTAATCCCGCAGAGAAACGCTCGTCAGGCCGTACGCGTAGTTCAGCAGGGTGAATGGAAACACGGGAGAGAGACGCGTCAAAACCACGATCTTCCATCCTTCCTCTGCCACGGCGTTGTCCATCGTCGCGAATCGGGCGTGCATCGAAATCTTCCGCGCGACTCAGTCGCGCGCAAAATGGCGGCCGATCAGAAAGGCCGCGGTTGCGCCGAGGGTGGAAGCGATAGAAACGCAGAGCGAGCCTTGGACGACGCCAAACAAAGCGCCTATCGCTTAACATCTTCCGGCCTGGGCAGGAACCGCGCGAAATCGCGGTCGTAAGCGAAGTGCAGGAAAAAGGAATTGCTCCATTCCACAAAGACCGCGATGCGCGCCATCGGGGCGAAATTGGGAAGCTGCTTGTTCAGGAGATACGGATAATGCACGGCCAGCCGCTCGTAAAAGACGGTGTTGAAACGCGAGTTGAGCCGGCAGAGCAAATCCCGCCTCAGGATTTCGTGCGAAAGCGGCACTTGCTCGTAGTCGCGCTCGCTGGCGGCATAGTCGCGGGCATAGACGCCCTCGAATATTTCCCGGTGGCGCGCCGGGCTCGCGACGAGAACACCGGTTTGAATGATTTCAGAAAACATAGGACTCAGCCCATACGCTTCGTAGAAGCGCCGCTGCTCCGCATTCCAATCGGACCGATCGGAGCAAAACGCGAAAGTCTTCGTGCGCAGCCGCTCCAAACAGAGCATCTTCAAATCGTCGTGGATGTAGGCGCCTGAGATCACTCCGCCCACTTTGTCTTCAGGAACGTAATCCGTGATCGCGGGAGTTCGCTGGGGATTGATCGCGACGTCCGCGTCGAGGAGCACTACCTGGCGGTAACCCTGCAATTCCGGATGACCGAGCAACAGACATTTCTGCCAGGCCGGAGAGCGCCGCGCTGAGCGGTCAGAGCGGTCCAGCGGCTCGGTAATCACGTGCAGGCCGTAGCCGTGCAATCGGGCGTATTCGGCTCAATTCCATTGGCAGTGCGCCTTCCAGTAGGACTGGGTGGCTTCCCCGAGGGCCAGAGTTGTCAGGGCGACCTTCGCGCTCATGCTTGGAAGGGCAACGTTGTCGTCGCGCATTTCGCGCTTGTCAAGCGGCGACCGATTGTTAGGCTCTGCGCCCTTTGTTATGAAAGCTGACATTCATCCGAAGTACCAGGCCGCGGAAGTCCGGTGCGCGTGCGGCAACACGTTCAAAACGCGCTCGACCCGGCCCGTGATCCTGCTCGGCATTTGCAACGCGTGCCATCCGTTCTATACCGGCACGCAGAAGTTCGTCGATACCGCCGGCCGCGTGGACAAGTTCCAGCAGCGCATGGCCAAAACCCAGGCCGCCCAGGCTGCCGCCGCAGCGACCTCCAAGAAGAAGAAGTAGCGACTTTTCCCAGACTCCGCCCGCAGTGTTTTCCACGCTGCGGGCGGTCTCTTTTTGGCCAGGGCTATGGATTTGCGTCCCCACATCGAAAAATTCTCCCGGCGTTTTGCAGAGATCGAGACCGCGCTAAGCGATCCGAAAGCGTTCGATAACCCGCAGCGCGCGCAGGAACTGTCTCGCGAGTACGCCCGGCTCAAGGAACTGATCGGCCACGGTCAGGCGTATCTCAAAGCGCTCGCGGACCTGGAGGAGAATCGCGGCTTGTTGAAGTCGGAACCCCCCAATTCCGAGCTGGCGGCGCTGGTCCGGGAGGAAATCGCCCGCTTGGAAGCCGAGGAAAAACGGCTCGCCCGGGAAGTGCAACGCGGCGTGGTTCCACCCGATCCGGCGGACTCTCGGAATACCATCATTGAAATCCGCGCTGGAGCCGGCGGCGCGGAGTCTGCGCTCTTTGCCGCCGATCTCTATCGCATGTACACGCGCTACGCCGAGCGTTGCGGCTGGAAAATCGAGACGCTCGATTCCAGCCCGTCGGATCTGGGCGGCTTCAAGGAAGTGATCTTCAGCGTCAGCGGCACGGAAGTTTACCGCCGCTTGAAATACGAAAGCGGCGTGCATCGCGTCCAGCGCGTCCCCGCGACCGAAGCGCAAGGCCGCATCCACACCAGCACCGCGACGGTCGCCGTGCTGCCTGAAGCTCAGGAAGTCGATATCGAGTTGCGGCCGGAAGATCTGGACATCAGCGTGTGCCGCGCATCCGGGCCCGGCGGGCAAGGCGTGAACACGACGGATTCGGCGGTTCAGATCGTTCACAAACCTTCCGGCCTGATCGTGCGGTGCGCGGACCAACGCTCGCAACAGAAGAACAAGGCGCGCGCGCTGACGATTCTGCGGTCGCGTTTGCTCGAACAAAGGGTGGCGGAAGAAAACGCGAAATACGCGGCGCAACGGAAGGCGCAGGTGGGGACCGGCGAACGCAACGAACGCATTCGAACTTACAACTTCCCCCAGAACCGCGTGACGGACCATCGCATCGAACTGACGCTTTACAATCTGCCCATGTTCATCGACGGCGACATCGATTGCATTCTCGAACCCATGATGGCGCACGATCTGGAGGAGAAGCTCGCCGCGATCGCAGCTTAGCTGAAACGATTCGCTGGAACCGGGGAGCACACGCGCCCTCGCGTGTTCCGATTGGCGCCTCGCCGATCAGAGGGTCGTTGAAACCGTGGAGGGAGCGAACCGTGCAGTTCGATTGAATGGGCCGGCGAGGGCGCCGACTGCTGCACGCGAGGGCGCGTGCACTCCCCATCCGTCCTAGAGCGAAATCAGGTCGCTCCAGATTCTATCCTTGGAGTAGCACCGCTGAAACCAGGCAAAAGCCCGCTCCGCGATCGAGCGCCGCTCCGCTTCGTTTCTTTGAAAGAAACTCACGTAGGCGCTCAGTTCGTCGATCGTCCGAAACGGGACGTAATGGACGAACGGCGCGAAGAACCGCGTGATTTCTTCGTTGTCTTCCTCCAGCAGCAAGCTTTGCGAGAGGATCGATTCCCACGCGCGTCCCGTCATGATTTTCCGGGAAGCGGTCCGCGCCGAGAAATTCACGCTGATTCTGAGGCGGCTCATGAAGGCCGCATAGTCTTGCGCGCTGGCGCCGGCCTTGGAATCGCCTGTCGTGTGTCTGGACAAAACGAGCTGGCAGGGAATGTCTCTGGATTTGATCAACGCGAGCCACAAACCGCGCGGAAAATTGTAGCGATACAGGCTTCCGACAAACGCGGTTTCGATGTCCTTGCCGTTGGGACCCGGCTGAAACAGGGCGTCCGGATAGGGAATCGGCGCCCAGAACATTTTCGCTTCGGCTTCGCGGTCGGTTGTCTGCGGCGGGTAATCATTCAAGTGCCAAACCACATCGGCGAACGGGCGCACGTAAGCGATCGTCGCCAAACACTGGGGCATCCACGAATCCGGATAAAAGCCGGCAAGCTGGAACGGCTGCCGCGCTTTGAGCGCGCAGAGAACGTTTCTGAACACTTCGGCGCCGGCATATTCCCCGCCCGGATTCTGATTGCAGAGTTCGTCGAAGATCACCCAGTCCGGTTTGGCGGAAAGGATCAACCTGGCCAGCCGGTCCAGTTCCGAATACTGCCGATCGGGGGGGAACCCTTTGGATTGGTGAGCCGCTCCGACGGAAAGAAAAGGATCTCCAGGCCGGCGGCTCGGGCCGAGGTTTGGAAAAACACGGCGAGCTCGTGTTCGCGGGAATCCGTTCGATCGAGGAAATACTGCCTCATCACCAGCAGAATCCTTTTGCCCTGGACGGACCGGGGAGCGTTCTCCGCTTTCAGCGACGCCCGCCGCGTTTGAAGATACGGAACCGTGCTCCCGCGCATTTCCCAATCGCGCAGCGCGCAATCCAGCCTTTGGCGAATCGCCCCATCGCTGAGATCGCCCGCGAGGTTCACGCCGCCGGTGCGACCAAGGATTTTCGCCGCGTATCCGGGAAACGGAGCGGCAAGCTGCAAAGCCCGCTCCGCCCTCGCCGGGTCGTTGCCCAGGACGTGCAGACAAATCTGTTCGTAAAGGCCGGCCAGCAACTCGTCGCTTTCGCCGCTTCGCCAGCGATCCCGCTCCACTTCAAGACGCGCGGCGAGCCTGGCGCTCAAGGACCCGGCTTCCGCATACTGGCCTTGCTCGATCAAACAATGGGCGCATTTGACCAGCGCTTCGCAGTCGCAAGCGGGAGAATCCGCGAGCATGCGCCAGAGCACGCCGGCTTCGCGCCAGTTCTTGTTTGTGTACGCGAGCCGGGCGAGCGCGGTCAAACTTCTGGCCGACGCCGAGCGCGGGTCGCGAGAGAGCAGATCCGTGAGCAGCGAGACGGCTTTGTTCGCATTGCCTTGCGTGTCGAGAAAGCGCGCCAACTCGACCGCCGTGAGATCCATCAAAGGCGGACCGTCCATGAGCTGGTTAAATTGTTAAAAGGGTTAAATAAGTTAAATGGTGTTGGAGATGAGTCCGTCAACAGGGGTCGAGCTTACGTCACGTAACTGAATTAGCCGATTTAACCCTTCACTCAGGCTTGCGGTTGGGAAAAGAAGTCCAGGATTTCCGCAGGCTGCAAATCCTCCAGGCGGGCGGTGGCTTCCTTCAGACCGGGCAGGATGTAGCTGAATCGGCCGCCTGATTTTCCGCCGACGTAACCCGAATGCCCGATCCCGGCGCCGTGAACCATCTTGATCTGGGCGTCGAACCTCTCGCGGAGCGTTTCAATCAGCGCGAAGCGTTTGCCTTTGGGCGACACCTCCCCGTCCAAAGTACCATACGTGATCACGATCACTGAATTGAGCAGGTCCACCTCCGCGTCGTGTTCCAGCGTGAGATCGAAGATTTCGGCAATGACGCGTTGCGCATCGGTTTCCGGCACGGCGACGAGGATAAATTCGATCCTGCCCTTGCGCAGTTTCCACGGGCTGTCCGCTGACATACGGAACCAAAGTTAACGGATATTTCCGGCGTTCGCCATCTGTTATTGAAGCGAAGCCGCGAAGCCGAGCGAAGCTTACGGCTGCACGATGAGACTCTCCGGCCGCTTCCAGACGTAGCGGAACATGAGCACGCGCAGCGCCGCCGTCAACGGGATGGCCAGGATGCCGCCCGTGATGCCGCCCATCAAGGTCGTGCCAACCATGACCGCGATGATGATGGTCAACGGGTGCAGCCCGACGCGGTCCCCCATGATCTTGGGCGAGATGACCAGCCCCTCAGCCATTTGGACCAGCCCGAAAATCGCCAGGACCAGCACAGGATGGAGCCAATCGCCGAATTGCACTGCCGCCAGCAGGAGCGCGGGCAGCAGACTCATGAGCACGCCCAGATAGGGCACGATGCTCAGAAATCCGGCGAACATTCCGAGGAGGAACGCGTAGTTCAAGCCGATGATCAGAAACCCAATCGTCAGGAGCGCTCCGTCGCAAAGCGCCACCAGGACTTGCCCGCGGAAAAACAGAATCAAATAATCGTTGATCGACCGGAGCACGAAGACCAGTTCGTCTTTCATCCAGGATTCATGAATCGGAAGGTAATCCGTCCACTTGCGCTGGATGCCGCGTTTCTCTACCAGAAAATAGAAGGCGTAAACCGGAACCAAGGAAAGCCCGACCAGCAGGCCGATCCACGAAGCTACCTTCGTGAGTTGGTCCCTGAACCATTTGCCGATGCCGGGCAACGCTCCGGTCACCCAGGAGACGATCTCTTTGAAAGTCTCGCTCTCCAGGATGCCTTTGGAACTCGCGTCCGAGGTTTCCGGAGGTTGGTTCGTTGATGTCGTGGAAAGAACCGTCTCGGTTTGGTTGGTGTTCGGCTGGGCTGGCAGTGAATTCGTCGGCCCGAACAATGGCCAGCGGAGGTCGATCTTGATACCGAACGGCTCCCGCGCCACCCAAGCCTTGAATTTCTCCTTGAGTTTCTCGGAGTAGGTCGGGAACTGCCGCACCAGGCCTTCCGTTTCCCGGAGCAATTGAGGCAGGACCGTCGCGGCCAGGATCGAAACCAGCAGCACGCCGATAAAAAACACGGACAGAATCGCCTGGGTCCGGGGGACTTTCTTGCTCTCGAAGAAATCCACCACCGGATCCAGCAAATACGCGATGATCCCGGCGATGGCCAACGGGAGCAAAACATCGGAGAGCTCCCGGAGCACCCAGCCAAAACCCCAAAGCAAAAGTCCGATCAGCGCCAGCAGAACGCCAATAGCCAGCGCCGTGATCGAGACCCAGAGAATCCGCGCCTGCTTTTCGGTTGGGGAGGGAAAACCCATGATCGGGTGTCAAGGCGTTAACATTTGAAAATCAAGATGCCGAAACTTCCTGTGAAACTCAGGACCTGAGCTTCGCCTACTCGTGCTCCCTCTCCCAGTGGGAGAGGGCCGGGGTGAGAGAGAAGCCCCGGCGTATCTTGTCGCCTCGGACTTGGCCAATGCCTCACCCTCACCCTTCCCTCTCCCTCAAGGGAGAGGAAATTCGCGGTCGATGCTTTCATTGATCGAGACTCGGACTTTGAACTCACTGAGAATTTGTCGCTCAAACAAACTTCGCCGGATTTTTCCCGGCCAGGAAAGGGATCAAACGCTTCCCAATCGCTTCGATTTTTCCGTCGCCGCCCGGACCGCGGTCATGAACGCGCCACGCACCCCGGCGCGTTCCAGCTCGTAGATGCCTTCAATCGTGGTTCCACCCGGACTGGTGACCATGTCCTTCAACACGCCCGGATGCAGATTTGTTTCCAAAACCATTCTGGCCGCGCCGAAGACGGTTTGCGCTGCCAGCTTCGTCGCAACGTCGCGGGGCAATCCGCATGCCACTCCGCCGTCGCTCAACGCTTCGATCATCAAGTAAACGTAAGCGGGGCCGCTCCCGCTCAGGCCGGTCACCGCGTCGAGCAACGGCTCCTTCACCTGATAGGCCAGCCCGACGGATGAAAACAATTTGCGCGCGAGCTCCGCGTCCTGCGGCTGAGCGGCCGAGCCGAGCGCGAACGCGGTCGCCGACGCTCCGACCAGCGCGGGCATGTTGGGCATGACGCGAATGATTCGAGCCTCCGTCCCCAGCCCGTTTTGCAGCTTCGCGAGCGGCACGCCTGCGGCAATGGAAATGAAAAGGTGTTGCTTGCCGCTCGCACCGCGCGCCTCGGTGAGCACGGCGTCCACCTGCTCCGGTTTCACAGCGAGGACGATTACGGTGGCGAACTTGAGCACCTCCGGATTGCTCTCCGTAGTCCGGGCATTGACGCTTTTGTGAAAATCATTCCTTGCGAGTTCAACGGGATCGCTGGCCAGAATTGCGTCCGCTCCGATCAAGCCGGCCTTCACAAAACCCCTGGCCAGTGCCGTCGCCATTTTGCCTGCGCCAAGGAAACCGATTCGTAGTTCGGGAGACATGGGCAGGTTGTAGCAGTTGCCGGCTCGAAGCGAAAGGTGAAAGGGCAGCGCTCGTCGCGTTGACTTGTTTGGCGCTCGAAATATACTGGTTTTATGCTGGCGAACACGAAATCGACCGCGAAGCAGCGGTTCATGGAATTCCTCTCCCGAAAGTGCCTGCGGGTGACGGCCCAGCGCCAGGCGATCATCGAAACGGTCTTCAGCACGGACCAACATTTCACCGCCGAACAGCTTCTGGAATGGGCGAGAGAGCGGGATCGCTCCGTATCGCGCGCGACGGTTTATCGCACCCTTCCGCTGCTGACCGAGAGCGGATTGGTCCGGGAAATGGATTTCGGCAAAGACCGCAAGTTTTACGACCCGAACTACGCCGAGCACCCGAACCACAATCACATCATCTGCCAGGATTGCGAGAAGATCGTCGAATTCGAGAGCGAGAAGATCGCCAAACTTGAGGACGAGATCAGCCACAAGCTCGGTTTCGCCCTCAAATCCCAGCGCCTCCAGATCACCGCGACTTGCGAGGAACTCAAGAAACTGGGCGCCTGCCGGCACAAAGCCCGGTAGCCTATCGGCTGTTTGGGAGAACGAAGAAAGTCATGGGCCTGTGGATCGAGCGATGAAACCCGGCGACTTTCGATCCGCTTCTGCCTGGAGATTCCGCAACCTGCGCGAAAGTCACGCGCAACTGGCGTTCCCGATCCACAGACCTCATCCCCGTTGTTAACCTTGGCAATGCGCCGTAGCACATAAACCACAGCGATAATTCTGAAATGGTTGCCGACTGAATCACAGGAGAAGCAATCCTTGGACCGAAACAGGGACGGATGGTATCCCCAAACCCCGCGATCCGTTTCCCCGGAAGGGCCGTTGTGCGGCGCCGACTTTCCTCTTCCCCTGGTGGTTCTTTTGTTTCAATTTAGCCGCACTATGCATGACGGCTTTCAAGGAATTCTAAAACGTGGTTCGATCTGTTCTGCATCGATTTTGGTTGAGCTGGTCTGGCTGCTGGCGGTTCCGCCGGCGAGCTTCGCTGTCGAACCGCCCGCGACCAACCGCTTCCCGCGTCTCGATCCCGCCAAACTGCTCGAATACCGGCGGGCGAATGGCAACATCATGCCGGTTACGAACGTGGAGGATTGGCAACACCGGCGCGCTGCGATTCTCGCCGGCATGCAGGAAGTCATGGGACCCTTGCCGGGAAACGAGAAACGCTGCCCGCTCGACATGGAAACGTTGGAGGAGGTGGATTGCGGCGAGTACATCCGCAAGCTGATTACTTACCGCCCCGAACCCAAAGGGATCGTGCCCGCTTATTTGTTGATCCCCAAGGCAGCGTTGTCGTCCTCGAAAAAATTTCCCGGCGTGCTCTGCCTGCACCAAACCGACAACAAACTCGGGCACAAGATCGTGGTTGGGCTGGCCAACCGCGCGAATGACGAATACGGCGCGGACCTGGCGAAGCGCGGATTCGTTTGCCTGGCGCCGGCGTATCCGCTGCTCGCGAATTACAAACCCGACCTGAAGGCGCTCGGCTATCAAAGCGGCACGATGAAAGCGATCTGGGACAATATCCGCGGGCTGGACTTGCTGGAATCGCTTCCGTTCGTGCAACCCGGGAAGTTTGGCGCGATCGGCCATTCGCTCGGCGGACACAATTCGATTTACACCGCCGTGTTTGACGAACGCGTCAAGGTCATCGTCTCCAGTTGCGGCTTCGATTCCTTCCGGGATTACATGGACGGGAACATCAAGGGCTGGACGAGCGAGCGGTACATGCCGAAGCTGCTGAATTATTCGCTGCGCGACATTCCGTTTGATTTTCACGAATTGATCGGCGCGCTGGCGCCGAGGCACGTGTTTGTCAGCGCACCATTCTACGACACGAATTTCAAGTGGCAGAGCGTGTTCCGGATTGAGGAAGCGGCGGCCAAGGTTTATGAGTTCCTCGGCGCGCGGGCCAACCTGCGCCTCGAGCATCCCAAATGCGGCCACGAATTCCCGATCGAAATGCGCGAGATCGCGTATCGGCTCTTTGCCGAGCATTTGCGCTAGCGGGCGAGAATCCACAGTTGGAAAAACCGCCAACCCCATGAACCAGACGGTAGGGCGAGCCTGTCCCCAGCGAGCCGAGTCGGACGTGTTCCAAGCGCGTCGAGCGGCTCGCCGGGACGGACTCGCCCTACCGGGTTCAAGGGCCGATCGCAGGCCCTTTTGGAACAGGCTGCTTCCCATGAACCGGCGTCACTCCTTCTGCTCGATTCTCCTGGGCGCGCTGTTCCTAGCCGTTCGCGTGGGGTGGGCCGCCCCACCGGACTTCCTCCGCGACGTTCGACCCATTCTCTCCGGCCACTGCTTCAAATGCCACGGCCCGGACGAGAAGGCGCGCAAGGCCAAACTCCGGTTGGATCTTCGCGAAGAGGCCGTGCAACCTGCCAAATCAGGCGCACCCGCTATCGTGCCCGGGAAGCCCGCGGACAGCGAGTTGATCCGGCGCATTGCTTCGACCGACGAAGACGAGGTCATGCCACCGCCTTCGACTAAGAATCCTCTCAGCGCGTCCCAGAAGGAAATCCTGCGAAACTGGGTCGCCGCCGGCGCCGAATACAAACCGCACTGGGCGTTCGCTCCGCCGAAACAACCTCCGCTTCCACAAATCCGGCAGACCGGCTGGCCCCGCAACGCCATTGATTTTTTCATCCTGGCTCGGATGGAATCCGAAGGTCTGCGTCCCTCGCCGCAGGCGGACCGGTATTCGCTCGCCCGGCGGTTGTATCTCGATTTGATTGGGCTTCCACCGACGCCTGAGGAAGCGGACGAATTCGTTCGCGACCTTTCCTCGGATGCCTATGAGAAGTGGGTCGATCGCCTTTTAAGCTCACCGCCTTACGGCGAGCGCTGGGCGCGGCGGTGGCTGGATCTGGCTCGCTATGCCGATACAAACGGCTACGAAAAAGACCGGCGTCGCTCCATCTGGCCGTATCGCGACTGGGTCATTAACGCGGTCAACGCGGATCTGCCCTTCGACCAGTTCACCCTTGAACAAATTGCGGGCGACATGCTTCCCGGCGCGACGGTGCCGCAGCGGATCGCCACCGGTTTTCACCGCAACACGATGTTGAACGAAGAGGGCGGCATCGATCCGCTGGAGTTCCGATTCTACGCCATGGTGGATCGCGCCAACACCACCGCGACCACGTGGCTGGGCCTGACTTTGGCTTGTGCGCAGTGTCACACCCACAAGTATGATCCCATCACCCAGCGCGAATATTACCAGTTCATGGCGTTTCTGAATAACGCCGACGAACCGGAAATCGATCTCGCGAGCCAGGAAGTTGCCGCGCGCCGCGCCGAGCTCGAACGCAAGATCGCGGAACTCAACGCGGCCTTGCCAGACCGGTTTCCTCTTGAAGAAATCCGCTGGCACCTGGCCTCGAATTCCGACTTCAGTTCGGAAAGCAAAGTGGAAGCGGAGAAGCTGGACGATGGGTCCTGGCGGCTTTCCGGCCCAGGAGCGGAACGAGACACGTACCGGGTGACCTTCAATTCCGAGTTGACCAATGTCACGCACCTGCGCCTGGAAGCCCTGGTGGATTGGGCTTCGCCAGGGACCGGACCGGGCCGCTCGGAACTCGGCAATTTTGTTTTGAGCGAAATCACGGCAGAAGTCGCGGTGAGGGCCGCTTCCGAGCCGCCTCAACGGGTAAAGTTGGTGGAAGCACGCGCGGACTTTTCCCAACGAGATTTCCCGGTCGCGTACGCAATTGACGGAAAGACCAACACGGGATGGGGCATCCAGGGAGCGCGGAGGTGGCACGTCAATCGGACCGCAACGTTCAAGATCGAGAAGCCGGTGACTTTTTCCGAAGGCGCCCGATGGACGATTGAATTGTCCCAGCAACACGGGAAAACCAACACGCTCGGCCGATTTCGGTTGAGCCTGGGCGAACCGATCGGCGATCCGCGCCCCGCCGAGGTCCGCCGGCACGAACACCTGGAAAAGAAATTCGGCGAATGGCTTCAGCGCGAAAGCGCGCGCGTGGCGCAATGGACCCTCCTCAGGCCTATTGAGGCGAAAAGCAATTTGCCGCTCTTGACAATCCAGCCGGACAACTCGGTCTTCGCCAGCGGTGACCAGAGCAAGCGCGATGAGTACGAGTTGAAGTTTGCCAACGGTTTAACAGGCATCACGGCCCTTCGCCTGGAGGTCTTGCCGGACGAGCGCTTGCCCAAACACGGCCCCGGCCGCGTGTTTTACGAAGGCCCGGCAGGAGACTTCTTTCTGTCTGAGTTCAAAGTCACCGCGAACAGCAAGCCGGTGGCGATCCAGCGCGCCACGCACAGCTATGCCGCCGATAAATCCGGCGCGCCGGCCGCGATCGATGGCGATCCGCAGTCCGGATGGGCGATCAATGGCGGTCAGGGCGAAACGCATCACGCCGTCTTCAACCTGGCGGAACCGCTCGCCGACCCGAGCACGCTGGGCGTCAAGTTGCTGTTCGAGCGCTACCACGCGGCCGGGCTGGGCCGATTCAAAGTCTGGGCGACAACCGATGCGCGTCCAACCGAAGCGAGCGCGGTTCCGGATGAAATCCAGGCTTTGCTTTTGCTTCCTTCCCCGGAACCTGACGGCAGGGCGAGCCTGTCCCCAGGGAGCCGAGTCGGACGTGTTCCAGGCACGTCGAGCGGCTCGCCGGGACGGACTCGCCCTACCGAGTTCATGGGGCGAGAGTCTGGTGATCGGACCAAGGAAGCTTCCCCTGCACCGGGTAGGGCTGCGTTGCCGCGCAGCCGGTCTTCTGTCGATGCGGCTTCGCCTGCGCGCACGCCGGAACAGCGCCAGCAGTTGCTGGAATATTTTCTCGCCGTTGCGCCCGAACTATCCGAGGCGCATCAGGAAATAGAAAAGCTGCGCGAACAAATGCCCGCGTTTCCGACGACGCTTGTGATGGCGGAGCGCCCGGTGGCAAATCTCCGCCTCACTCATGTCCACAATCGCGGCGAATTCCTGCAACCGACGGAGCGCGTTGAACCGGGCGTGCTGTCCGTGTTGCACGATTTGCCTGCAAACGCGGCGCGCAACCGGCTGGCCTTCGCCCGCTGGCTGGTCTCGCCGGACAATCCGCTGGTGGGCCGCGTGACGATGAATCGGCAGTGGGCCGCGTTCTTCGGCCGCGGGCTGGTGCGCACGCTGCAAGATTTTGGATTTCAAGGCGAGCTGCCGACGCATCCGGAGTTGCTCGATTGGCTGGCCGTCGAGTTCGTCCAGCAAGGCTGGTCGATGAAAGCCATGCACAAGCTCATCGTGATGAGCGCGACCTACCGGCAATCCTCCCGCATGACGCCCGAATTGCTGGAGAAAGATCCCCAGAACAAGTGGCTGGCGCGCGGGCCGCGCGTTCGCCTCGAAGCCGAATTGATCCGCGATTCGATCTTGAGCGCCGGCGGATTGCTCTCCCCGAAACTGGGCGGCCCCAGTGTTTTTCCGCCTCAGCCGCCCGGCGTGACAACGGAAGGAGCTTACGGCGCGCTCGCCTGGACCGCCAGCCCCGGCGAGGATCGCTATCGTCGCGGCCTGTACACCTTCAGCAAACGGACGGCGCCGTACGCGATGTTCAGCACGTTTGACGCGCCGAGCGGTGAAGCGTGTGTGGCCCGTCGCGAAGTGTCCAATTCTCCCCTGCAATCGCTGACGTTGCTGAACGACGCGGTGTTCTTCGAGGCGGCGCAGGCGTTGGGCCGAATCGTCGCTTCGCAACACGGGGATGAAGAGGGCCGCGCCGCGTTTCTTTTTCGCCGGTGTTTGACGCGTCCGCCGGCGAACCCGGAGCTCGCCATGACCGCTAAGTTTTACCGCGAACAGAAAGCCCGATTCATCGAGAAAGAACTCGACCCGGACGCGGTGGCGGGTCCCGGCGAGGGAAACACGATCGAGCGCGCCGCCTGGACCGCCGTCGCGCGCGCGCTCCTGAATCTGGATGAGGCGATTTCGAAACCTTGATTCTTTCTTTCCACAGGCAGACGATGGCTCGTGGTTAAGGACGGGTTTTGAGGCGCATCTTCGCCCGAGGGTTGAACTCAGAGGGTTAGGCCGTTCATGAGAGTCAAGAAAGTTCAAATTGAGAATTTCAAGCGTTTCGAGTCGTTGACCGTCGAACTGCGATCATTCGATTGTCTGGTTGGCGCGAACAACTCGGGGAAAACGACGCTTCTTCAGGCGTTAGCGTTATTCGATTTTTGTGTTCATCATTGTTTGAACCGCAAGAATGGCACCCTCGAACTTCGACGGCGGACGATCTCACCCGAGGACTTCTACGTCTTGCCCGTGACGAATCCGATGGACATATGGACAGACCGCAAAACTATGGAAGGCGGCAAACAGCGCCGCGTGAACATCACGGTCCAATTCGAGAATCAAACGGCGGTGACGGCAACTGTGAAGCTCGATTACAATCGTTTTGGTGTTTCCATCGCTCCCTCGGATGAATCGCCCGAGGCGCTGACCCAACTGACAGCGTTTCGGATGGCGTATCTACCGGTGTTTTCCGCCTTTCTCCCGCGAGAAGAACGACGCCTCTCTGCCGCAATCGAAGACGAGCTGGGGCGCGGGCGGGTTCACAGCGTCATTCGAAATCTGCTCTTGGAAATTCGGAACCAAAATCGTCAGGATGACCTGATCGCCATTCTCCGCCGAAGCTTTCCGGCGCTGAAGAATCTGCAGATCGAGTTCGATGAAGTGACGGATCGTTACATCACCGTCACGTATCACGAGCAAGGCAGGCCTAAGGATTTCGATATTTTCTCCGCCGGCAGCGGGTTCCAACAGTTCTTGTATCTTTTCGGGTTCGTCTTGTTGCGGCGTCCTTCTGTCATCTTGCTGGATGAGCCCGACGTGCACTTGCATGGTTCGCTCCAGGCCGTATTGCTTGAGGAATTCAAGCGACTGGTGAGTGAAGGCAAGCAAGTCTTGGTCGCGACTCACTCCCGAGATCTGATCACGCGAGTGAGCCCCGAGAATATCTTGTCGCTTGATCAGGGGGATCCTAAACGCCTGGCGCTGGCTTTCGACATTTACGATACGCTGGACCGTCTTGGATCGATTGACCCGACTCATCTGGCGCTCATCCAAGCCTACCGGCGTGTGGTCCTGGTCGAGGATCGCACGGATCGGGATTTTCTCTCCGTTTTCTGCGCGAAATGTCTCGGGCCTGAAGTCTGGCAGCAAGTTGAACGGCGAGTCGCATTTGGCTATGCCAAGGGCAATCCGTGGAAACAGCATGACCTTGTGCGGTTGCGCCAACTCCTGCAGCAAATGATCGCAGTCACCGGTCCGGCGTTGGAAGTTTTTGTGGTCGCCGATCGAGACTATCATCCGGACGTGGAGACTTTGCGCCAGTCGCTGCCTTCGGAGCACCTGCATTGGCACATCTGGCACCGGGCTGAGATTGAGAATTACCTTTTGCACCTTCCAGCGGTCGAACGTCTGTTGCAGATCCGGGATGATCAATTGACCCTGGATCACGAGCTTCTCAAAAACGAATTCTATCGACTCATTGAGGCATCGAAGAATTCGGCAAATGACCGGTTGGTCCAGGCGTTCGATGAGATCCGGAAAAGATCGAAAGAAAATTGGGACGCCGCAACGATGGCTCGCATGGCTCTTGAATTCCTCGAAAAGCACTGGTCCACCCAGCGATTGGCTTTGGCAGATGCCAAAGATGTTGTGCTCCCTGGCCTGAAGCGTTGGTTGCAGGAGAACGGCATCGGCCAGTTTTCCGACAAGAAACTCGCTGAGACGCTTTCTTCCCAGGACCTGCCTGAGGAGGTGCACGATCTGGCGAGGCGGCTGGCCCGGTTTGCCGGGCTGACACTTTAGTCCATCGCGTCCTATGTTTAATCAGCAACTCGCACTGGCCATCACCCGCCGCCATTTCTTTCGCGAGTGCGGCGTCGGCCTCGGCAAAATCGCTCTCGCGTCATTGTTGACCGACGCGTTCGCCGCGCGAGCTTCGACCTCCTCCGTGCCGATTCGCAATCCGTTAGGCCCGCAAACACCGCACTTCACTCCGAAAGCGAAACGCGTGATTCACCTGTTCATGGCGGGCGCGCCCAGCCAGCTCGACCTCTTCGATTACAAACCGAAATTGGCTGAGCTCGAAGGCAAGCCGCTCCCTCCTTCAGTCATTGGCGGCCAGCGTTACGCGTTCATAAGGCCGGATGCGGCGGTGCTCGGTCCGCGCTACAAATTCTCCCGCCACGGCCAGGCCGGCGCGGAGCTTTCGGAAATGCTGCCTTACCTGGGACAAGTGGTGGACGACATTTGCCTTGTCAGATCCGTGCGGACCGACCAGTTCAATCACGCGCCGGCGCAGCTCTTTTTGAACACGGGTTTCTCGCAGCCGGGGCGCCCCAGCCTGGGTTCCTGGGTGCTCTACGGATTGGGTTCTGAAAGCAGCGATTTGCCCGCGTTCATCGTGATGTCCACCGGGGCCGGCATCAGTGGCGGCGCGGCCAACTGGTCGAGCGGCTTTCTCCCCACGCTTTACACCGGCGTGCGCTTCCGCAACCAGGGCGACCCGATTCTGAACGTGACGAGCCCCAAAAGCGTGGACGCGCGCCTGCAACGCGACACGCTGGATTTGATCAGCGGATTGAACCGGCAGCGGCTGGCGACGGAGGGCGACCCGGAGATCGCAACGCGCATCGCGTCCTACGAAATGGCGTATCGGCTCCAAACCTCGGCGCCGGAGCTGATGGACTTGAAAAGCGAAAGCAAGACCACGCTGGAAATGTATGGAGTGGATCCGGAGAAAGCTTCCTTCGCGCGAGCCTGCTTGCTGGCTCGGCGCATGATCGAGCGCGGCGTCCGCTTTGTGAACATTTACCATGAAGGCTGGGACGCGCACTCCGATGTGGCGGGGAATCTCAAAACCAATTGCGGCGCGACTGACCGCGCCAGCGCGGCGCTGATCCGCGATCTCAAACAACGCGGGCTGCTCGAGGAGACACTGGTGATTTGGGGCGGCGAATTTGGCCGCACGCCCATGGTGGAAACGAATGCGGCGTTGGGGCGCAAACAAGGACGCGATCACCATCCGCAAGCCTTCACGATGTGGATGGCGGGGGGCGGGATCAAATCGGGCGTCAGCCTGGGGGAGACGGATGAATTGGGTTTTCACGTGGCGCAAGACCCGGTTCACATCCACGATTTGCAGGCGACGATTCTGCACTTGCTCGGACTCGACCATGAGCGTCTGACTTACACGTATCAAGGCCGGCAGTTCCGGTTGACGGACGTGCACGGGCAACTCGTGAACCAGATCTTGGCCTGAGGATAACGCTTTCACAGGATGCACTTCAGATAAACCAGACGGTAGGGCGAGCCTGTCCTCAGCGAGCCGAGTCGGACGTGTTCCAAGCGCGTCGAGCGGCTCGCCGGGACGGACTCGCCCTACCGGGTTCATGGGGCGAGAGGCCGGTGGCACATCGAACATCCAACGCCGAACGCGGAACGTCGAACCAACGGCCCCAGTCCATGGGCCATGAGCAGAGTGATCGGACCAAGGGAACTGCCCATGAAACGCGACGGTAGGGCGAGCCTGTCCTCAGCGAGCCGAGTCGGACGTGGTCCAAGCGCGTCGAGCGGCTCGCCGGGACGGACTCGCCCTGCCATCGACTGAATTCTGCAATGCGCTCAGTCGCGCTCGAGGGTGAAGAGACGAAGGGGAGCCTTGCGCAGCAATTCGACGTGGGTATCGACAAACACGGCGTTCGCGCGGCCTTTGGGACGTTTGGGACCCGCGACGCCGCGATCTGTGTCCGCGCTTTTCTCATTGCCGCCGCTGTGGCGGTAACAAACGTTTGCGGTTCCCTGGCCGTCAGCGTAGAGACACGCGTCCCACCCGTCCGTATCGGCGTAGAGCAACGTGCCCGGGACATCCTGGACGTGGCGGGAACCGATGTCTTTTCTTCCGCCGTTCACGTGGACGTTCTGGGCGTAGGCGAGGAATCCCCAGAATCCGCCTTCGCGCAGCGCGTTGCCGAGCCGTTCCTCCGGGCGGGCCTTCTGCAAACTGGAAGGACAAATAAAGACGCCTTGACCCGAAACATTCGTGTTTCTGCCGAGATATGGCTGGAGCTGGCGATACCAGATGGGAGGCGTTGAAAGCGCGAGCAATTCCGACGGCGGCCAGCCGATGGGATAAACCTGGTGGTCTTCGTCATACATCAATGCGGCAATGCCGAGCTGGCGCAGGTTGCTCTGGCATTTGGCGGACTTCCCCTTGTCCCGCGCACGCGCGAGGGTTGGAAGAAGCAAACTGGCCAGGATGGCGATGATCGCGATCACGACGAGCAGTTCGATCAAGGTGAAAGCGCGGCGGGCGGGTTTGGACGATGTCGGGTTCATAGAGGCGTTTGGCAAAAAACTCAGCCGGACTTGGACTCTCGCTTTGTCGTCAGACCGTAACCGAGGAGCGATCGGTTTGGCAACCGAGGAGTAACCATGACCCCGGAGTAGCGACGGTGGCGCGACGCTCCTGCGGAGCTTTTCTTCGATGGCATTGGCTCGGCAGGAGTCGCCCCACCGTCGTCACTGTAACTCAGGGGGTTTTCCCGATTCGCGGCTCGCCGTACTGTGCAGTCCGTGGGATAAGCTACAGCGCGTGGTTATTGGACGCCGCGTTCCCCCTCACCCTGGCCCCACCCTGGCCCTCTCCCTCAGGGAGAGGGAATCCTGCGCCCGGCGTATGGACCGATCCTCTACGCTCAGCTTGTCGGAGTGCGGCGAACGATTCTCCCTCTCCCCAGGGGAGAGGGTTGGGGTGAGGGGGAAGGAAGCATCGCCTATCCCGCGGTCTCCTCAGTAACTGCGCTACCAGAGCCCGAACGCGCCGCCTTCGTCCCACAACTGCGAACCGCGATAGGACAGCATGCGCGAGATGTCCTTCCACGCGACCGAACCATCGAGCTTTCCCACGTTGCCGCCTTTGGCGCCGACCTGCCTCGGCGTTTGCTCGTACGAATCGAGGTGTTGCTCGAAGTAGGATTCCTCCCGGACGACCGGCCCGCGCGCGGTGTGCGGCGCGAGGATGCGCGGGAAGCTGTAGCAATACACGTTCAAGTCGGCTAACAAAACCAGGGACGGATCGTCGGAGGTTTTCTGCGGTGAAATCCACGTGTTGGTGATGCTTCCGAGCGGCGGCCAGGGCGTATTCAGATGGCCCCCCATGTAGTGATAACCAATCGCGATGCCGTAATCCAGGTGCGTTCGCCAACCCTCTTGTCTCTCGAACGGCCTGGCCAGGTTCGGACAATCGAGCACGCGCAGCGGTTCGATATATCTCAGAATGTTCGTTTTGGTCGCGCTGGAAAGGATCGGCGTATGGGTGTCGTTTTTGTCGCGATTATCCGTGTCGCCGCGCGGCAAAAACTCCTGGTTGTCGCCGGCGTAAATGTGAGTCGCCAGGATGAACTGCCGGGCGTTGTTCAAGCAGCTTGCGCGGCGAGCGCGTTCCTTCGCCGCGCTCAACGCGGGCAAAAGCATGGCCGCCAGAATCGCGATGATCGCGATGACGACCAACAGTTCGATGAGCGTGAAGGCGGCGAAGGTAGGGCGGTGCTTGGCCCAGGCGCCATGCACACGGCCCACTAACCACGCCCGGCATGTAGTCCCGGCTTTAGGCGGTCCGGTGCGCTGGGGCCGCCTAAAGGCGGGACTACAAACCAACGCAGGTTCAGGGGAAGCTGCCTTGGTCTGGGAACCATGCACACGGCCCATGAACCGATCGCCGGTCGGGCGAGTTCGTCCCGGCGAGCCGCTCCACGTGCTTGGAATACGTGTGGATCGGCTCGTTGGGGACAGGCTCGCCCTACCCGGCGGTTCATGGGAAGGTCCCTTGGCCTCAGTGCCACGCACATGGCCCATGAACCGAAAACCGTGCGGACCGCAGCCTTCAGGCTGCTTCCGCGCGCTCTCCGAAGTCGAGCGTTGAAGCGGCCTAAAGGCCACGGTCCGGAGGAACGGTTCATGGGAAGCCTCCACAGCATTCATGATTCGATTCATCCCGCACCGCCGTTTCTCAGTTTGTCCTCGGCCAAAATAGCAGAATCGAGGCCATCGCCCAATGGGTTGCTGGCCGTATTTCACGGGCGCTCCTGTGCCTTAAAGTACCGCCTTGTTTGCGTCGGCTCGATGGGAACCTCGAAGCGCAATTGCCCATTCTCAACCGTAGGGCTGATTGTGAGCTTGGTCCAGTTGTTGGCGCCGGCGTTGATGCCGTCGATGGTCAGGACATCGATCTTCGCGGCGCGGCCTGGATCGAGCGGCGAGCCGTCTTCGCTGGCAATCGACATGCGGAACACGCCGTTTTGTCCGGAGAACGCGGGATTCAATTTGAGACGTGAAATCGACGGGGCTTTGCCCGCCGCGTCGATGCACGCTCCCTCCGTCGTGCTTCGGAAGTAGATGCGCCCGTTGCTGAGAGCGGGCACGTTCCACGTTTTTCCATCCAGCGCGCGGTAACGGCCCAGTTCGGTGTAGGAGTTGGGATTCGGGTCCACCAGCACGAGCCAGCCATTCGCGCTGGTGGCGAGAATCTTTCCGTCCGCGACCAGCACGCTGCCGTAACCAAAGCCACTGACCGACCATTTTTCCGTACCGGTCGCCAGTTCCACGCATTTGAGCGCGAGGTTATCCTGTCCGAACATGCCGTAAAGGTGGCCGTTGAAATGCACCGGCGTTGCCCAGTGATTCATCAGTTGGTTCGGCTTCGACCATAACGGGGTCGCGGAAAAAATGCTGCCGGAAGGCGTGACACTGACGGTCACGGCTCCGGCTCGTGCGGAAAAACCTGGATAAGCGCGCGAGGCATACACGCGATCGCCCGCGACCACGGGTGACGCCGCCACGGAAGTTCCATTGTACCGCAGCGCGTGACGCCAGAGCACACTGCCAGTCTCCGGCGCCACGGCGACCAATCCGGACTGCGCGAAGAAGATGGCCTGGCGCACGCCGTTAATGGTCGCAGCCACGGGGGTGGCTTGAGTCAGGCCATCGGATTGTCCTTTCCACGCGAGCGAACCGTCCTGTTTCCGGAAGGCCAGAAGATGTTCGTTCTGGCGGCCATTGCTGTTGACGAGCACGAGATCGCCCTCGATCAACGGAGAAGCTGCGTTCTGCCAGGGAATGAAAACGCTGCCGAATTCCCGCTCCAGATACTTGTCCCAAACAATTCTCCCGGTCGCTGCTTCAAGACAGGCCAGGTGCAAATACGAAGTCAGCACGTACACGCGATCGCCATCGACCGACGGCGTGGAACGCGGCCCGTCATCCGAACCCACGCCGCCGTTGGGATAATCCGCGACGTCCAGCGGCGTGGCCCAAAGTTCCCGGCCAGTGGCCGCATCGAGCGCGACGCAGAATTCTTGTTCCGCCCCTCCCGCGCGCCGGTTCACCAGGGTGAACGCCCGGCCGCCACCGATCGAAAAAGAACTCAGCCCGTGCCCCAGGGGAACTTTCCAAATTTCCCGCGGTGGTTCCTGCGCCCAGTTGGATCGGATCGGGTCCGTCGAAGTGCCGTCGTGGTTGGCGCCGCGATATTGCGGCCAGTCGGCAGCCCTGGAACTTGCACTGGCGAGGATGATCACGGCAATGAGCGGCCCAACGCGATTCTGCACAGCGACCCCGTCATAAAGTGAGAGCAACCCTCTCTTCCGCTTGTTCCCTGGAAATGAATTTTTCATAGAGGTTATTCTTGCGTTTCCGGCGCGCGCCCAAGGCCGCAAAATTACTGCTTGGACCGCAGGATGGACGACAAAGCTCGTAGCGCAGAGTTGCACTCTGCCGTATCGCAGAATTGTATTCTGCGAGGCGTCTCCCAGTCCGAGCCCGCTGGGACTTGCCGGCGCCCTGCCGATTGGAAATCGGCGATACCGCAGATTGAAAATCTGCGCTACGGTTCTCCGGTCGATCTGTCGTCAATCCCACGGTCTGCACAGTAAGCAGAGTCAGTGCCAGCGAATTCCGGTTGCAGGTGGGAGTTTGAATGAAGAACTTGGACAATTCACCCACCGCCCATCTGCGATGCGCTCTGCGTTGCAGCCGCCAAGCAAGAAGACAATGGCCAGTGGAACGAGGTTACGCTATAAGCGCCTTGATGATCACTCCGCTCGAACGCCGAGTTCGTACTCGACAGGCGACTTCATCGACAAGCCCGCGGCAACGTCGCGGAGTGGCTCAACTTTCCGGCGATTCGCCTCCATTGGCGTCCATCCGCGATTCATCAGCAAATTCCCTCGGCCTGCGCAATGATTTGGGGGCTTTCACTCTGATCGAACTGCTGGTCGTGATCGCCATCATCGCCATTCTGGCCGGAATGCTTTTGCCGGCTTTGTCGCAGGCCAAAGAGCGCGCCAAGCGGACCCTTTGCATCAACAACGTCAAGCAAGCCACCCTGGCGCTGACGATGTACGCCGACGACTTCAACGGCCAGTTTCCGCGGGATGGCGAATACGATCCACATTGGGTTGGGCATCCCTTTCGCGACATTCTCCACAAAGACTACGGCATGAAGCGCGACCAGTTTTATTGCCCTTCCAATCCCACCTGGAACCGAGATGATTTCTGGAAGGGCCTGTCCGCGAACTCCACCGTGATCGGCTATTTGTATCTGGCGGGCGAACCGCGCTACGACAGCGCATCGCTTTACGGTCCCGGCGTGACCAATCGTCCCGTCTTCCCGATGAAGAACACGGATCGCCCGCATTTCCCGCTGCTCTGGGCGGATATGAACCGGAAACTGGACAATTCCTGGATGCGTCCCGGAGATCCCAATCCGCTCGTTCGAGGCGTGAATCACTTCAATCTCTCCGGCAAAGCGCCGGCGGGATTGAATGAGGGATACATGGATGGCCACGTCGCCTGGGCGTCGGCCAAGAAATTCCTGCAAACTCACAAAATGGATTTTGGGGGGTTGAAGATTTATTTCTACGGGGAGACGGATCGTCCCAACTGAATCGATCGACATTCTCACTCGTACTCCTGGCCAAAGAGATTTGAAATTTCATTCAACCACGGATGAACACGGATTCACACGGATAAGAAGAAATCAAATCCGTGTTTATCTGTGTCCATCCGTGGTTAGAAATCCGAGAGACATTTTTCTCCGAGATTCTCAAAGTCAGAGCTGGCTGAGCCGCTTCCACCCCGAGATTTCGCCCCATGCCAATCGACGCCCATCAGCACTTCTGGAAATACGACGCCGGCGAATATCTCTGGATTACGGAGGAGAAAAACATCCTCCGGCGCGATTACCTGCCGGAGGACTTAGAGAAGGAACAGGCCAAGGTGCAGTTCGACGGGTCCATTGCCGTTCAAGCGCGCCAGACTCTCGAAGAATCGCACTGGCTTCTGAAGTTGGCCGACCGAAACGACCGTATCAAAGGAGTCGTCGGCTGGGTGGACTTGGGCTCGGATCGCGTTGTCGAGCAATTGGAGACCTTCGCCGCGCATCTGAAATTCGTCGGGGTCCGCCATGTCGTGCAAGATGAGCCGGATGATCGGTTCATACTTCGCCCGGAATTCCTCTGTGGACTGGAAATGCTAAAACGGTTCGACCTGACCTACGATCTGCTGATTTATCCGCGGCAACTTCCCGCTGCCCTCGAGGTGGTGAGTCGATTTCCGGAGCAGCCGTTCGTTCTTGATCACCTTGCCAAACCCCAGATCAAGGACCGTGTCCTATCACCCTGGAAGGAGCAGATTCAAGAGCTGGCAGCCTTCCCAAATGTTTTCTGCAAAATCTCGGGAATGGTGACGGAGGCTGATTGGCGCGCGTGGAAACCCGAGGACTTCACTCCTTATCTCGACGTCGTCTCCGAAACGTTTGGCGAAGACCGATTGATGGTGGGCTCGGACTGGCCCGTTTGCCTGCTGGCCGCGTCCTACGCGGAGGTGGTCGCTCTCGCGCGTGATTATTTCAAGTCATTATCCGAGGCCGCGCGGAAGAAAATCTTTGGCGAGAACGCATGCAAGTTTTACGGCATCGGCTGCTCCTGAATCTGGTTCTTCGCTGTTTTCAAAGTGGCGACGCACCGGTGGTTTGATCGTCACCTTCCGCCCACCCCGGCCCTCTCCCTCGGGGAGAGGGAGAATGGACTCCAGCGCTCGGCGCAAATGATGCGTCGTGGCTGGCCAACGGTGCGAACCGAGATTCCCTCTCCTTGGGGAGAGGGCCAGGGTGAGGGGAAAGGGAGCGGACATCGGCCGGTTGTTTCCAGGATTGCCCACGGCGCCGGCCACTGAAAACAGCGAAGAGCCCTGAATCTGGCCATGAGCGGTTGGTTCGGTGTTCGGTGTTCAATGTTCAAAAGCGCCCGACCCTCGACTCTGAACTTTGGACTTTGAACCTTGAACTATCGCACCCGTCACCGTGCCAGCCACCATTCCGTGAATTGCCGGCCGCCAAAAACCCAGATTGTCGCAGCCAGGGCGATGTACGGACCGTACGGAATCCGGCTCGACCAGGCTTGCTTCTTCAGCAGGATCAACGTGACGCCGACGAGCGATCCGATCATCGAACTGACCATCAAAGAAAAGATCACCGCCTTCCAACCCAGGAACGCCCCGATGGCCCCCATGAACTTCACGTCCCCGAGTCCCATGGCTTCGCGCGGGAACACGATTTCGTCGGTCACGACTTCCATGCGCGGGACTTGTTCCGGATCGAACACATCCTCGCCTACTTGAAGCGAAGTGGGCGTCAGGCGGACAAACGTTTCGCGGATGTAGCAGCGGTCGGGCAACTCCACGCGCTTCGCGTCGAACTCGATGGCGTCCGTTTTGCGATAGAATTTCTCTTCGTACGGGATCTCCTCGTTCGGAAGCTGAATGCAGGTTTCCGTGAAGACGATTCGCGTGTCCGGCTCCAGAACGAACCGTTGGCGTCCGAACAGAAGCTTCCCCAGGCGCAGAATGGCGTAGATCAATCCGGCGCCCACCGCGATGCCGATGAAACTCTGGCGCAAGGCGACGGCGCGGTCGGCCGTGCCGTGCAATTCCGGCACTGCGGCAGCGCACAGAAAACCGGCCACGATGCCGCCCAGCGTGATTTCATCGGGGATGATGAAATGTTCGTAATCGATGAACGTGGCGACGATGAATCCGGCGAGTAATAGCGCGTAAGCCAGAACGAGCAGCGGCGTGGCACGGCCATAAATCAGCCAGCACGCGAGGAACGTCGCGCCGGTGATGAATTCGACGATCAGGTAACGGATTGAAATCGGCCCGCCGCAGTTCGCGCATTTGCCGCGGAGCCAGAGCCAGGTGAAGATGGGGATGTTCAAATACCACGGAATGGCGCCGCCACAGTGCGGACAACGGGAGCCGGGCCAGACAATGCTTTCTCCGCGCGGCAGGCGATAGATGCAGACGTTGAGCAGGCTGCCCACCATCGAGCCGAAGACAAAAAACACCCCCGACCAAAAATGGAACGGCATCAGCGCCCAGGCGTCGCGCACGGAATGTTGAGAGTTGGGGGTTGAGAGTTGAAAGTTCCGGGACAGCCGATTCCCTCTCCCGCTGGGAGAGGAAGAATCATATTCTCAAGTGCCGGCCGTTCGTCTTGCTCCGGAGCCACGCTGCGCACGGAAATCGCTTTGGCACTTCCCATGAACCTGCGGTAGGGCGAGCCTGTCCCCAGCGAGCCGATCTGGACGTGTTCAAAACCCGTCGAGCGGCTCGCCGGGACGGACTCGCCCTATCGGGTTCATGGGGCGAGAGCATGGTAATCAGACCAAGGCAACTTCCCATGCTACCCATAGACTTCTTCCTCCAACGCTTTCCTCATGATTTCTTCCGGCGCCGGCTGGCCTGTCCAGATCTCCAGGGCTCTGATGCCTTGATAGAGCAGCATCCCCAGTCCATTGGCCGTGCAGCAACTCGCCGCTTTGGCTGCACTCAACAATTTCGTCTCCGCGGGGCGATAGATCATGTCATAAACTTTTCGTGCCCGTCCCAGCGCAAACCGCTTCTCGTCGATGGGCAGCGGATCTGTGTCTTTGAGGCCGAGCGACGTGGCATTCACGACGAGATCGACCGCAGCTTCCGGATAACCAACTTTCACTTTCACCGCCGGGCAACGCCGCCAGATTTCGCGGCCAATCGCCTCCGCCTTTTCTTCCGTCCGATTCACCAAGAAAACGTTGGACACGCCTTCTGCGGCCAATTTCAGCGCGGCGACACGGCCCGCGCCACCCGCTCCCAAAACCAACACCGCCGCGCCGCGCAGGTTGCAGTCGAGGTCTTCCGCCAGCGCCCGCACCAGCGCGTCCGCATCCGTATTGAAGCCGCGGGCGCGCACCGCGGTAACTTCGCCTGGTGACATTTGGCCGAGCCAGGCCCAATCGCCGTTCTCGCGACGCCCCTCGAAGCGGATCGTGTTTACAGCGCCCCACGCCCGCGCTGATTCATCGAGTTCATCCACCATTTCGAGCGCCAGGAGCTTGTGCGGGAGGGTAAGATTCAAGCCGACGAACTTCATTGCTTTCGCGCCTGCGATGACCTGGCGCAGTTCGGTTGGATGAACATCAAAGGCCAGGTAACGCCAGTTCAGTCCGAGCGTCGCAAGGCCGGCGTTCTGCATCGCGGGTGAAGCGGAATGCTGAATGGGGTGCCCCAGCACCGCGCAGTAGCGCGTCGTCGCCGAGATCGGTGCATTCCTCAAATCAGACACGCGGCGCAAGATACCGCTTAAGTTCAAAGTTCAAAGTTCAAAGTTCAAAGTTCAAAGTTCAAAGTTCAAAGTTCAAAGCAGTGGTGGTTAAATCCCATCCGAGCCGAATCGAAATCAATGACCGAAACGCTGGTCATCAACGAAATCTACTTGAGCCTCCAGGGCGAAAGCACATTTGCCGGGCTGCCGTGCATCTTCGTCCGGCTGACGGCGTGTGATTTGCGGTGTTCGTACTGCGACACGGCTTACGCGTTCACGGAAGGAAAGAAAATGTCATCGGCAGACGTGCTGGCCGAAACGCGAAGGCTGGCGGCGCCTTTCAAGACCCGCATGTGCCACACGATGGAAGTGAAGGCTTGCGTCGAGGCGCCGCAAGCTGCACGCGGGGCGCGTGCGCTCCCCCTGGTCGAGTTGACCGGCGGCGAACCGCTCCTGCAAAAGGCGTCCTTGTCGCTGATGAAGTCGCTCTGTGACGAGGGCTTCACGGTCCTCCTTGAAACCAGCGGTGCGCACGACATTTCCCCAGTCGATCCTCGGGTGCATTGCATCATGGACTTGAAATGCCCGAGCAGCGGCGAGGTGTCGCGGAATCGCTGGGAGAACTTGAAACATCTCAAAGCGAAGGATGAGATCAAATTCGTGCTCGGGACTGCGCAAGACTATCAGTGGGCCAAGGAGCAACTCGCACAGCATCGACTTGCTTCAATTTGCCCCGTGCTTTTCTCGTGGGTCTCGCCGCTCACAGTCGAACAGCGACACAGTTCGCTCAAACACGCCCCGCCAGGCCAGACAGCGATCTCGAGAAAGGAACTCGCGGAACGGATCATCGCGGACGCGTTGCCCGTGCGTTTCCAACTGCAAATGCATAAAGTGATCTGGGCGGTTGATTCGAGGGGAGTCTGATCGTGACTAATCACATGGACAACCACGGATCAATCGACTTCGTCTCGGCGTATCGGAGCACCGGTGTGTCGGCGGTGCTTTTCGGGCTCCGATACTCCGACACTCCGACACTCCGACACTCCGACACTCCTTCCTCGTGAAGCGCATGTTCAGTTGGAATCGACAGAAGACACTCGCGCTGCTCCGTGAGTACGAATGCCGGAATATCACATACATCGACCCGGATGGTTCGTGGCCGATTGTCTGGAAGCGCGCCAGAGGTGTCTTCGTTTGGGACAGTGCGGGCCAGAAGTATCTCGACCTGACAGCGGGTTTTGGCGTCGCCGCCACAGGACATGCAAACCCCCGAGTCGTTCAGGCGGGGCGGCGGCAAATGGGCGAACTCCTGCACGCCATGGGGGACGTCCATCCTCACGCACTCAAAGCGCAGCTCGCGCGAGAATTGAGCCGCCTGACCTTCGAGCGATGGCGGCAATCCTCCGCCCCTTCCCATGAACCGGGTAGGGACGGATTCCACTCCGTCCCTGACTTTGTTCAGCGATCGAAAAGACAATTTCATGGACGCGGTGGAACGCGTCCTTACCCGTTCAAGGGCCGTATGCGCGGCTTGTCGGTCGGCGAAGCTTCCGAGCGCACGCGTCTTCAGGGCAAAGCAATCTTCTGCAATTCGGGATTTGAAGCGGTCGAAGCCGCGCTGAAGACGGCTTTGCTCGCCACGGGGAAACCGGGTGTTATTGCGTTCCGCGGCGCGTATCACGGGACCGGTTACGGCTCGCTAAATACGACGCACCGAGAGCATTTTCGCGTTCCGTTTCACTCTCAGCTTGGCCGGTTTGGCCGCTTTGTCGAATTCCCGGCTCGCGCGGGCCAATTAGAAGCTGTGGAGAGTTCGATTCGCAGCCTCCTTAGGAGCCGAAGAATCGGCGCCATCCTTGTCGAACCGATACAAGGCCGCGGCGGGATCAACGTGCCTCCGATCGGGTTTTTGCCGCTACTTCGCCAGCTTTGCAATGACATCAACGCCTTGTTAATCCTGGACGAAATCTACACGGGCTTTGGCCGCACGGGACGCTGGTTTGCGTGCGAACACAGCGGGACCGTTCCCGACGTTATCTGCCTGGGCAAGGCGTTAGGGGGCGGGTTCCCGCTTTCTGCTTGTGTCGGACGCGCAGATTTGATGGATGCGGCCTGGCCAGCTTCGACGGGGGAAGCGATCCACACGAGCACTTTCCTGGGGCACCCAGTGGGCTGCGCCATGGCGCTGGCGCAGATCAATGAGATTCGCCGAAGAGGATTGGTGAAGCAGAGCCAGGCGATGGGAAGAGTTCTCCTTGAGGCGCTTGCAGGCGTGAAATCCACGCCTCCTTTGCGGATTTTGGCGCGCGGTGTGGGGCTGATGGCCGGGTTGGAGCTGAGACTTCCGAAAGGCCGTCCCGCAACGGCCAAGACCCTCCAGGCGATCAAAGAGATGTTGCACAGAGGATTCGTGGCGTTGCCGGAAGGAGAACATGCTAACGTTATCAGCTTCACGCCACCCTTGACGATTACTGCATTTCAATTGCAGCAAACAGTCGATGCTTTACGCACGATCTTTAGGTAGAATTCTCCGAAACACTTCGCCATTGCACGTCCCCCCTCTCCCTGGTCCCTTCTCCCCCTCCAGGAGGTGTCTGTTAGCGTGGTAGGGACGGATTCCACTCCGTCCCTGACTAAATCCTTGAGGCGTCGATTGAAGGGAAAAACGGACCACGGAAAACCAGGGCCTCCGTTGACCCATCGTCTCTTCCTGGGCGGCGGTCTGCTTCAAGGCTTGATTTGGGACGGAGTGGAATCCGTCCCTACCACGCTGACACGTACCTAAGTGGTCCGTTTCGTAAATACGCTCACGTTCGTTGCGCCCAATTTGGCCTGGGGCAAGGCGCGACGAGCGAGCATCCCCCGCCAGTGGGGCTGTGACCGAGGA
>Ga0194132_10001836_pt1 | contig 41976 bp, 45 predicted proteins | sample TA2KigOf80mmetaG_FD_148612 | JGI IMG/M metagenome (GOLD analysis project Ga0194132, IMG submission 148612) | Freshwater microbial communities from Lake Tanganyika, Tanzania - TA2015054 Kigoma Offshore 80m | ecosystem: Environmental > Aquatic > Freshwater > Lake | place: Tanzania: Lake... | reverse complement strand
CGTTCGTGGCAGACGTCCCGACCGCCCATGTGCGACTGTTCCGGGTGCTATCGACAGCCGAGCAGGCCCAGGGCGTCAGGCCGGTTTCACCGCCGCGGTGACGATGCCCGTCACCCTCAGTGCAGGAGCGCCTCGCAGTACCATCGAAGTGCGCCCTACGGCCCGACGATGGAGGAGCTGGTGCTGACTCGCTTCAACACCTTGCCCCCGGGGATCCGTCAGTTCGTCGGATACCTTGCCATCGGGGGCCTCACCACGTCGCTCAACCTCGCCCTGTTTGGCGCGATGGTGTCCACGTTCGGCTGGCGGAGCGGAGTCGCTGCGACGTCCGCCTCCACCACGGCATACGTCGTGAACTCGGTGCTCGCCTATGTATTGAACTCACGCGTGGCGTTCCGTGGACAACACGTCGGGGACTCGAGGGGGACAGTGACGCGGTTCGCTGTGACCTTCGCCTCCAGCGCCGGCGTCTCCGCCCTCGTATTCTTGATCGTGCACACGGTCGCCGGAGACTCGTCGAGGGCGCTTGCGACCGCCCAGGGGGCGAGCATCGCCACCGTGATTATCTGGAATTTCACGTTGCTCCGGCTGTGGGTATTCGTGCCGGAACAGACAGGAGCCACCGCCCATGCTCGGTAGACGAGTCACAGAAACCGGGGAACGGGTGGCAGCGCTCACGGGTTGGGGACGCGCCGGGGCCTCCGTGGCGCACGTCATCCGCCCCGCGGAGGTGCCAGCCGTGACCGCCGCCCTGGCCGGCGCCGGCCTGCGTGGCGCAACCGCCCGAGGGCTGGGCCGGTCCTACGGCGACGCCGCTCAGAATGGCGGGGGGCTGGTGCTCGACACGACCTCCATCGATTACGTCGGGCCGGTCCGACGCGCAGGGGCGGATCGTCGCCGGCGGCGGCGCCAGCCTGTCTGCCTTGATCGCGCCGGCGATCGCGGCCGGATGGTTCCTCCCTGTCACGCCCGGCACGCGCCACGTGACCGTCGGCGGTGCGATCGCGTCGGATGTCCACGGCAAGAACCACCACCGGGACGGCACGATCACCCAGCATGTGGAATCGATCACGCTGCTCTTCCCGTCCGGCGAGACACGCGCGGTCACACCCGAATCGGACGCGGAGCTCTTCTGGGCGACGGCCGGGGGTATGGGACTCACCGGCATCATCCTGGAAGCCCGGATCCGCCTGACACCGGCACCCACGCGGTTCATCACCGTGGACACATACCGCACTCGCAACCTCGATCAGACGATGTCGCTGATGACGGAATATGACGTGCGCACGCGTTACTCGGTCTCCTGGATCGACCTCGTGACCACCGGGGCACAACTGGGGCGCGGTGTGCTGACATGCGGGGACCATGCGCCGCTCGACGCACTCACGCCAGGCACCCGCGACGATGCGCGGCAGTGGAAGCCTCGGCCGGCGCCTCCCGTGCCGCCGGTCTTCCCCTCACAGGTGGTCAACCGGTTGACCTCTCGTCTGTTCAACGAGGCATGGTTCCGGAAGGCTCCCGCCGAGCGCCTCGGTGAGTTGATGCCGCTCGAGACGTTCTTCTACCCGCTGGACATTGTGGACCGGTGGAACCGGGTCTACGGGCCACGCGGGTTCGTGCAATGGCAGTGTGTCCTTCCCTTCGGTGAGGAGGCGCGTCTGCGCCGCATCGTGGAGGCGTTCGTCGCCGGGCCTGTCCCGGCGGCGCTGGCCGTGCTCAAGCGCTTCGGCGCCGCGAATCCTGGCCCGCTCTCGTTCCCGCTGCCCGGCTGGACGCTGGCCGTCGACCTACCCGCCGCACGAGGCGACACGCTCGCGGCCTTCCTCGATGGCCTCGACCGGGGGGTCGTAGAGGGCGGTGGGCGCATCTACCTGTCGAAGGACGCACGCATGCGCCCGGAATGGCTCGACGTGATGTATCCGCGCCTCGACGAGTGGCGTGCGGTGCAATCACGAGTCGACCCATCCGGACGACTGACCTCTGACCTCGACCGACGCTTAGGGATCACCGCGCACGCGTCCGCACGGGTGCACGGCCACGGGACGCGCACGACAGGAGATGCTGGATGACCGATGCTCTGGGCCGTGTCCGTTCGGCGCTGGTGCTCGGCGGGGGATCCGAGATCGCGCTGGCCACCCTCGACCGCCTCGCCATCCGCGGGCTGCGCCGCGCCGTCCTGCTGGGCCGGCGGCCCGAGGTCATGCGGGAAGCCGCTCGCGAGCTGGCGTCGAATGACGTCGAGGTGATCACGCTTCCCTTCGACGCGGATGCAGTCGACACCCACCAGGCAGTGATCGCGGATGCGTTCGCCCGGTACGGCGACTTCGACCTCGTCCTCATGACGTTCGGTACGCTCGGCGATCAGGCGACATTCGAGTCCGACCCCGCCGCCGCCGGACACGCCGCGATTACGAACTACGCGGGCGCCGTCTCCAGCGGGATGGCGGCCGGCGTCTCGCTGCGAGCCCAGGGGCACGGCTCGCTGGTGGTGCTCTCCTCGGTCGCCGGACAACGGCCCCGGCGTGATAATTATGTCTACGGTTCAGCGAAGGCCGGGCTGGATGCCTTCGCGCGCGGTCTCGGCGAGGCGCTCCATGGGACCGGTGCGCATGTCATGGTGGTGCGTCCCGGTTTCGTCCGCACCAAGATGACGGCCGGGATGAAGCCCCGCGTGTTCGCGCAAACCGCTGACCAGGTCGCCGCCAGTATCGTCAAGGGCCTGGACGGCGGTGCATCCGTCGTCTGGGCGCCTGCCCCACTCCGCCTGATGTTCATGGTGCTGAACATCCTCCCGCAGTCCATCTTCCGACGGCTGAAGGCGTAGTCCCGCTCGAAGGAGGTGGACGTGGCGCACCCGCTCGTCATCTCGCATCGGACCAACATGGGCACGATGCCGGAAAACACCCTCACCGGGATCGACGCGGCACTGGCCGACGGGGTGGACGGCGTGGAGGTCGACGTACGCGCGACGCGTGACGGGCGGGTGGTGCTCCTCCATGACGCCACGCTGGACCGCACGGCCGGCGACCCGCGCGTCCTCGTCGATGTGCGTGCCGAGGAGCTGGCGCTGGTGCGGACACGCCCCATCCACGGAGTCGGGCCGCAGCCCGTGCCTTCCCTCGCGGAAGCCCTCGACCACGTCGGCGGGCGTGCCATCCTGGTCATCGAGGTCAAACAGCGAGGCATCCACGAGGCGGTGGCGGCTGAGGTACGCGCAGCGGCGGCGGCGGTGTGGTGTTGGGTCTGGGCGTTCGACCCGGAGGTCGGAATCGCCTGTCGCGCGGCGCTTCCGGAGGTCCCGGTGGGGCTGAACCTCGCCCGGGGATCTCTGGAGCGGTACGGCTACGCGAGCGACCCGCTGGCGCTGGCCGTCCGGCACGGCTTTGCAGCCCTGAGCATGTCCTGCGACCTGGTCGATGAAGCGAGCGTACGCGCGGCCCACCGCCGCGGCCTGGCGGCGTACACGTGGACGGTAGATGAGCCGGCGGAGATCGTCCGGGTGCAAGAAGCCGGGGTGGACGCGATCTGCTCGAACTTCCCGCCCCGGGTGGCCGCCGCGATCGGCCACCCCAAGATGGCCTGAATGCTCAAGCTGGATTCCCCCGGTCGGGTTCGGGGTTCCGCGAGCCGAAATGCATTGGTACACTTGGTGACCGGCGCGTAGGAGTGTAGCTCAGCTGGAAGAGCAGCGGTCTCCAAAACCGCCGGTCGGGGGTTCGAGTCCCTCCACTCCTGCCAGTCTCGTTCCGTGCCCAGGTGGTGAAATAGGCAGACACGCTGTCTTGAGGGGGCAGTGTCCGTAAGGGCGTATGAGTTCAAATCTCATCCTGGGCACCATTTCAACGTCATCCGTTCGGCCGTCGCAGTCCTCGTTCATCGGGGCTTCGCCTGCGGGGGCTTCCTGACACGTTCCTGTCCGCTCTTCCTCCTGCTCAAGGAAGATCTCGGTTTCCCCTACGGGTATCCCCCCATCCTGCCGAGAGTCCCTGAGGGAGTCCCCCTCGGGGTTCCGCCTGCAGGCGAGGATCACGCGTGCTGGGTGAGATTGGCCGCTGGCTCATGGTGCCGGTACTGGTGCTGACCTTCGGGCAGGCTGCCCGAGGGGGCGACACCGCGTCGGCAGCGACCCATGCCGCACCCGTGGCGGTCTACCAGACGCTGGATCCGCTCGACTCCCGTCGCTTGATCGGCTTCGTCGCCGAACTGGACGCCGATGCCGGGGATGCCGTCCTCGGACGCTGGGACCTGGCTGATGCTCGCTGGGTGCGTTGTGAACGCAAGGCCCCCGCTCGCTACCGCTGCGACACGCCACCGGTACACCGGGCACCCCGACTCACCGCCCTCGTCCAGCCACTGCCGGGACGGTGACTCGGCACCGAGGATCGCGCCGCCGTCCCCGACTGCTTTACCCGAACTTCACCAATTCACCCCTATCTCCTCATACCTCCGTCGGTAGCCTCTGAAGAGACGGGACATGGATGTCCCGAGGCTGATCGTCCGGTGCGCGGGCAGAGGCTCTCGCAACCGGTTCGCGACTGAGGGTGCAAATGCTGTTTTTCCGTCTCTTCCGCCGTTCGTTCATCCTGAGCGGGCTCTCGGGCGCCGCCCTGGTGGCAGCTGGTGGTGCGGCGTTCACAGCCGCAAACACCGTCCCCGCCACCGTGGCCGGATCCGGCTCGCAGACCGTGTCCGGGTACACCATCACGAACATGGTCTACAACCTGAACGCCTCCAACCCGCAGAACATTGACTCCGTGAGTTTCTCCTACGCCACCGGGTCCCCACCTGACCCGACGAAGGCACGTGTGTCGCACAACAACGGCACGACCTGGTTCAACTGCGACTCGGCCATCGTCCCCGCGTCGGATGCTGTCGCCGCCTGCGCGACGTCCGGCGCAACGGTCGCCGCAGCCTCAACGCTCATCGTCGTCCTCACCCAGTAGCGACTCAGCAGCAGCGCCGTCGACGGACGGCCCGCAGGGAGGTCCCATGTTCCTGTTCGACTTCTTCGGCCGCTCGTTCCTGATGACGACGTTGGCAGGCGCCTCCGTCATGTCGGTGGGCGGGATGGCCTACACGGCGGCCAACACCGTCCCAACCACCGTGGCCGGATCCGGGTCGGGTACGGTGTCCGGGTACACGGTCACCAACCTCACCTACACGCTGGCCGCGAACCCGCAGAACGTGGCCTCCGTCTCGTTCACGCTGTCAGCGTCCGGCGCCACGAAGGTGCGTGTTTCGGGCGACGGCGGCACCACCTGGTTCAACTGCGACTCCGCCATCTCTGGCGCGAACGTGTCGGCCTGCGCCACCAGCGGACTCGCCATCTCCTCCATGAGTTCGCTCACCATCGTCGCGACCGAATAGTCGAGGCCCATCTCGGGAGCGCCCCGGACGCTCCCGACGCCGGAACCGAGACATGGCACAGAACACGACCACGCAGAAGCTGCAGCGCCGCCCGGTGAACCCGCTGACCGCGGGGCTCTCCGGTGGCGCCTCGCTGTTGTTCGTCGTGGCGCTCTGGCTGCTGTTCGCGCCGGTGTCGATGGGCGGGCAGTTCGCCTATTTCTTCGTGGTCGGTAACTCGATGGAGCCCCGCATCACGCGGGACGACCTGGTGTTCCTCCGAGGCGCCGAGCGGTACGACGTCGGCGACGTCATCGGGTTCCGTGACCCGGACCTCGGGACGGTGGTCCACCGCATCCGCGCGCTGGACGGCGACCGGTACATCACTCGCGGGGACAACCGTGACGCAGACGACCCGTACCGTCCGTTCCAGTCCGACGTCCTCGGGCGCGAGTGGTACATCCTCGACAACGGCGCGAGCGTCATGCGCAAGCTGCAGAGCCCGAAGAGCGCGGTCGCGTTGACCGTCCTCTCCGTCGCGTTCGGGGTCGTGACGGCGAAGCCGCAGGCGACCAGGCGCCGGATGAAGAAGACGCTCGCGAAGCGCACACCCGCCTGGGCAGGCCAGCTGTCGTACAAGTCGATGACCGGCGACTCACTCGTCACGCTGTCGAGCACCCTGCTATTCACGGCCATCGGACTGGCGGGCGTGATGTTCTGGAACGGCACGGAACGCGTCGTCACGAAGGACATCGTGCTCGACCAGACAGGCAGGCTGGAGTACACGGCGAGCGCCGGTACCGGCCTGTACGACGGTGATCGGGTCACGACTGGGCAGCCGGTCTTTACTCAGATCGGCACGCAGATGCCGATCGCCTTCACGTATGAGGTCCAGCCCGCATCGGAAGACGCGACGGTGGGCGGCGTCCGCTGGATGGTCCGCCTGCTCGTGGAACTCTCCCAGGACAACAAGTGGAGGCGCGAGTTCGAAATCCTGCCGTCGACGCCGTTCGCCGGGACGGTCGCCAGCGCCCAGGGCACCATTGACCTGAAGATGCTGCAGGACACCGCCACCCGCATGGAAGAAGCCGCGCTGCTGAAGTACCCGATGTACAAAGTCCGGGTGATCGCCGAAGTCGAAGCCAACAGCAACATCTCCGGCCGGGCGCAGGATTTCTCCTACCGCGGCGAGTACCTGTTCGACCTGCAGGAACTGCAGCTGATCCCCGCCCCGGACTTCAAGGCCATGGCTGAAACGCCGCTGAACGTGAAGCGCGACTTCGTCGAGCCCTGGTCGACGACGCTCCCGGTCGTCGGCACGCGCTTCGACTACACGACGTTGCTGGTACTGACGCTGGTCCTGGGGATCGCCGGGGCCGGTGGCATGGGCCTCGTCTATGTCTCCACGATGCTCGCGGCACGCAACGGCGAGACCGCCATCATCCTGTCCCGTTACGCCCCCCTGCTCGTCTCGGTGCAGGCCGCTGATGTCGACTTCGGCGGACGCATCGTCGCGGTCAAGAGGTTCGAGGACCTCGTGCGGATGGCGCGGGCAGACGGGCTCTTCGTCGTGCACGCGGAGAACGGCGTGGCCGACCACTTCCTGCTCGTGACGCCCGAGGTGACATACCTCTACTCCGTCCCGCGCCCGCCCGAGCAGTTCCGCTTCGATGAGGAGGTCAAACCGTCCCCGAACGAAGCGCTGGCCGGGCTCATGCGTCCGAGCGCGACGCCGTCCCTGGCCAGTGCGGGTGCCGGAGCGAACGGCGTCACAGGGATGGCCGGGCCGGCACCCACCTCCCTCAGGACTGCAGCGCCTCCCGCCACACCGGACACCCAGGCCATGGCCCGTCCGACCAACGACGCGCCCTCGCAGTCCGCGCGGCACCTCCGCCCGGTGACGCCCGCGCCGGTGCCCGGAGCACCCGTGGACTCCACGCGCATCCCTCGCGATGGGACACAGCGCAGCCCTGAACGCAGTGGTGACTCACCACGCAACGAACCCCCGAAACCGCCCTCATCCGGCGGCAAGGCGCTGGTCTAGCCCATGAAACGGCTGCTGGTGCTCCCCGTGGTCGCCCTGCTGCTGGTCGTCTCGGCCTCAGGCGGGTTCGCGTCGAGCGCGTCGAATACGGTGACCGCCGGGCGCGCGTCGAGGACGACGGCTGCGATTACCGCCTCGACGCTGGCGCCGGCGGCGTGCTCGAGCATCGCGGCCGGTCTTACCGTGTTGCGCATCGGCGTCAGTGGCAACAACTCGAATGAGCTCATCCTGGCCAGTGGTGCGGGCAGCACCCTGAACGGCAGCGGCGGGACGGACTGCATGGTCGGAGAAGCCGGCAACGATGTCTTCAACGGCGGGAACGGTTGATGACGTCCTCCTCGGCATGGGTGGGGACGATACGCTCACCGGGGGCAACAACACGGACATCTGCGACGGCGGCACGGGGACCGACTCTGCGAGCACTTGCGAGACGATCCTCAACGTCCCATAGCCCTCGCTGGCCCTACCGAACTCCACGTACCAGCCGCCTGAACGGATCGGGCCCGTAGAGCACCATCGCGCACCGGATTTGCGCTACCTTCCAGGCGCGAGGGGGCAGTCCATGGCGCGAGTCACTCCGAAAGATCGGTACGTCAAGGCGAACGGAATACGGCTGCACTACCTCGATTGGGGTGGTGGCGACAAGCCTGTCCTCGTCCTGGTGCACGGGCTCACCAGCAACGCGCACGCCTGGGATCCGTTCATCCGGAGCGGGCTTGCACCGGCCGACCGGTATCGCATCCTGTCTGTCGACCAGCGAGGACACGGGGACAGCGACCACGCACGTGACTACTCGATCGAGCGCTTCGCGGAAGACTTCCGGGCGTTCGCGGAGAAGCTCGACCTCGGCAAGTACGACCTGCTCGGCCACTCGCTCGGGGCACGGCATGCGATGGCGTATGCGGGCGACGACTCGAAGCGACTGCGGCATCTCGTCCTCGTCGATTTCGGCCCGGAGATGGAACGCACCGGGGCGACCCAGGTCCGTGGCAACACGACCCAGCGGCCGACGAGCTTCCGCAACCTGGACGAGGCCGTGCAGTTCATGCGCGAAATGAACCCCGGGAGGCCGGACGACGTTTTGCGCGAGAACGCGCAGCACGCGCTCCGCGAGAACTACGCCGGACGCCTCGTCTGGAAGCATGACGCCGAACTCGGCTGGATCTCCGGGTCGTTTGGCCTGAAAGAAGTCCCCTACCTCTGGTCGCAGGTTGCCAGGATCAAGTGCCCCACGCTGATCGTGCGCGGCGCCGACAGCAACATCCTCGGCCCGGGCGTCCTCGCACGCATGCTCGACGTGATGCCGACTGCGAGGGCGGTCGAGATCCCGCAGGCCGGACACGGTGTCCCGCAGGATCAGCCGGAGGCGTTCTGGCGTGAGGTCAACGCGTTCCTCCAGGAACCCAGCGGCAAGAAGCGGGCCAGGATCGACGGCGGCAAGGCGCGCCCCTAACCGGGACCTCGCCGGTCCAAAACCGGCACAGCCCACCTAGCACGCACCGGACGCTCTGTTAGTCTGTCTCAAGCCCCGCCACGGAGGGGCCCCGGGGTGGACGCCCCGGCACGGCGCCGTAGCCAAGTGGCAAGGCAGAGGTCTGCAAAACCTTCACCGCGGGTTCGATTCCCGCCGGCGCCTCCAAACCGTCCGAATCGAATAGCCCGCGACGACCGGGTTCATCTGCCCTGATCCCCGGAATCCCGGCAAATTGCCGAAACACCCGGAGCCCGCGGACGTTGCGCCGCACCGAATCCGTCTTACCGTCGCGGCCGGGTGTGGCGAGCCGATCAGGCACCGGCGCAGATACCTCCCTGGTATCGGCCGGTCGCTCCCGCCGATCGGGAAGGCGTGGCAACGCTCCGAAAGCCGGACGAAAGGCGGCCATCGTGACTCGGCGGCGCTGGGCTGTTGGTGGGTTCGTCTGGACGGTCGTGGTCGGCAGCGGCCTTCATTTCACGTACGCATTGAGCGGCGACGCATGGCCGGTCGGTCTGGTTTCAGCCGTCAACGAGAGCACCTGGGAGCACTTGAAACTGCTGTTCGTTCCGACGGTAACCTGGGTAGCGTTCAGCGGCCGCGGAGGCCAAGGGCGTGCCACGGAGGTCCGGGTCGCTCATATCATCGCGTTGCTAGCCGGACTTCTGCTGATCGTGGTCGGCTTCTACTCGTACCGAAGCTTCCTCGCCGACCAACTCGTGCTGGACATCCTGCTATTCGTATTCGCGGCGGCTTGCGCGCATTTCGCACCACTTCTCATTGCCCCACGGCTCTGCCCAGGGCCCGTCCTCCTCCGTGTCGCATGGCTCGTCCTGATCGCCATGGCCGTCGCGTTTGCAGTGGCAACCGTCGTGCCACCCCACCTCCCGGTCTTCCAGGATCCGAGGACGGGCCAGTACGGATTCGGCGCGGCGCAGCACTAGTTGCCGAGCCGTGCCGGTGAGGATCAGCGGTCGGGCCTCGTCCTCTCGCGAGGACGAGGTGACCGACGGTAGGACTCCTGACCAGCGCATCCACCGCATATGACCAAGGCCCTCAGAGCACCCCTCCGGTCGGGAAACTCTGGAGCAGGCAACCTGGTGGCATCGACTGGCGCAACCACACGGGGATCAGGTCAGGCAATTGCCGTTCAACTCGAGATCAAGTCTGAGCAGGCGGCGTTCGACCTTGAGCAGTTCCGGATGGGACTCAACGTGGAACTCGATCACGGGGCCCGCAGTCCCGAGACGAACGTGACCAATGACGATCCGGTCGCCACCGAGAAGCTTGCCCCAGCGCACCTGCGTGAGATTCCCGACTACTACACCCGTCTCGCCGAAATGGAGCGTGCCGTCAGGGGTTCTTCGAGCCAGCCGTTGGGCTCAGCATCACGCGGACCGGTAGAGCGTCCCGACGGGGCGGCTTCTGCGGACTCGCCCGCTGCCAGCTTCGGAGGTGGCGTCGTGCGTCGCTCCGGGCGCGATGTCTTCCAGCTCGTAGACCACGCGATCTTCTCTGCGCTGACGCCTCTGCCGCGTGACCCTCCGCAACCTTCTCTAAGGCCGCAGCATCGAAGGTCGGGCCGGGTGTTGGTCGGCATTCACCACCACGAACTCAGGGAGCGTCGTCGCGGTGTTCGTCACGGTGAACTTCACTTCGCCTGCCTTGGACGTCACGGTGGAAGGAACTGCCGGTCGTCCTTCACGGTAGCCGCACTGGACTGTGGCCGGGGGCAAGGGGCCGACTCGAGGTTACATCGAGGCGTTTCGACTCCGGGCTTCGGCGTACGCCGCCGCCATTCGCCGCCGGCTTCCGCCGATTTCGACGATTGGAGCAGGATAGCCCGCCGTCGAAACCGCGCCCAGCTTCCACGGCTCATGGACGCCTTTGCCGGGGATTCCCGCCAGTTCCGGCACCCAGCGGCGGACATACTCCCCCGTCGGATCGAACCGTCGTCCTTGGAGCACCGGGTTGAAGACTCGGAAATACGGTGCTGCATCGGTGCCTGTGCCGGCGACCCACTGCCACCCGCCGTTGTTCGACGGAGGATCCCCGTCCAGCAGCTGATCCATGAACCATTGCTCACCGATCCGCCAGTCGCACAGGAGGTTCTTCACGAGGAACGACGCGGTCACCATCCGGGCGCGATTGTGCATCCATCCCGTGTGCTGAAGCTGCCGCATCCCGGCGTCTACGAACGGGTAGCCGGTCTGGCCTGCCTTCCACGCCTCGATGTCATTCACGGCGTTGACCCACGGGATCCCGCGCAGGCGCGGGTTGAACTCCTCGCGCAAGACCTCCGGTTGGCGATAGACGACGTCCAGGTAGAACTCTCGCCAGAGCAGCTCATCAAGCCAGCGACTCGCGCCGTCTCGTTCTTCACCCAACCCGCATTCAATGGCTCGAGCGGCCGCCAGTCGCGGTGAGAGCATGCCGAATTTGAGATACGGCGAAAGCGCAGACGTCATATCGAGGGCGGCGCAGTCACGTCCCTCGGCGTAGCCATCGATCTCGGTCGCCATGAACCGATCGAGCCGCCGCAACGCTTCGACTTCCCCCGCCGGGAAGCCGCGCACTGGTACGCCGGTCACGTCAATCCCGGTGACGCTCCCGGGAATCGCCGGTAGGCGAGGGGGTGCGTCGATGAGGGCAGCCGTTCGTGGACCGGGAGACGAGAGCCATGAGCGGCGGAAGGCGCCAAACACAGCGTATCCAGACCCGTCCTGCTTGGTAACTGAGCCCACTGCACGGACTCCGATGCCGGGCAGGAGCGTCAGCTCCAGCCGGCGCGCGACCTGCGTCTCGCGCAGACGACCGGCAGGCGTCACATCTGCAGCCGCGAACACACGCGTGGCCTGGACCTCCCTGGCGACTGAGCTGAGCACCTCCGCGGCGTGGCCCTCCCGGACGATGAGTCGGCTACCCAGCGTGCGAAGACTGGCGTCGAGAGCATGCAGACCGTCAAACATGAATTCGATCCGCCGCGTCGCATTCCGGTGATAGCGAGACCTGAGCAGCGTTTCGTCAAGCACGAAGACAGGTACGAGCGCGCCAGCCTCACACGCCGCCTGCAGCGCCGCGTTGTCGTGGAGGCGCATATCGCGTCGAACCCACCAGATGGTGTTCGCGGAATGGGGTGACGAGCGATCTTCGCTAGACACGGAACCTCGGTTGTGAGCTCTCGTCGCTGATCTGCTTGTCCCACGCGAACCGAGGTACCTCGATCCGCAACGCATCGCAATCACCCAACCGGCTGCTCGAACACAGCATCCACAACAGGGGGATCAGTCGCCGCGTGTTCCTTGCAGCTGGGCGGCGATGAGATGAGCCGCGGCCGCGACCGACACGGGAAGTCGCACCGCCGGGAGGACCTCCGCCTCGGCGTTGGAAGCCCGCGCAACACCCTGCCCCCCGACATACAGCCGCATCCCGCCTCCCGCTGAGAGCAGCGCGCTGAGCGCAATCCGCGCAACAGGCAAGGACGACACGCCCGTGATGGAGAGGCACAACGCGTCGAAGGATTTCGCGCGAGCGGCATCGACGAGCGCGGTTGTGGGCACGTCTGCGCCCAGGTAAGCGACCCGCAGTCCGGCCTGACGGAGGAGCAACGCGAGCGAAAGCGCACCCAGGTCATGGCGCTCATCCTCGGGACAGGCGACCAGCACTGACGGCGCGTCGGGGGGAGGTGATGGAAGTGCGCGGGAATGCACCGCAAGCCACGAGCGGATCACCTCGGTCAAGATGTGCTCCCCGGCCACGGTGATTTCAGATCGCTCCCATCGACGTCCTGCCTCCACGAGCGCTGGGAATACGAACTGCTCCACAGCAGCCTCGATCCCCAGCGATCGTTCTGCATCGTCAAGCCGTTTGATCAGGGCCCACTCGTCCAGGGTTGCCGCGCTATCGACCAGGGCGATCACGACTCGGTCGACTACAGGTGCGCGCTCCGCATGAACAATGGACTGAGCAGCCTCTTCGTGCACCGCCTTCGCCGCCGAGACGGCGCTCAGGCCGGAATCAACGAGCGCCGCCATGCGCCGGACAATCGCGAGGTCGCTCTCCTCATACAGGCGGCGCCCTGTGCTGCTACGCGCGGGCGAGGGCACCCCGTAGCGACGTTCCCACGTTCGGATACGGTCGCCAGAAACGCCGGTCGCGAGTGCGGCGGCACGGACGGTGTACTGCATCATCTGACCATATTCATTCGTCGAATCTTCGTCAAGATTGATGGTGTCATCGTCATCTTGACCAAGACATGACCCCCTCAAGGGCAACCGATGACTGCATGAGGTGACTTATCCGACCACGCACTCCCATACGAGCAAAGGAATCGATCGCTAGCGACTCATGCCGATCCGGCCACGCCAGGTCGATCCGGGGGAAGCGGCTGGTGAAACAGGCCGGGTGGCACCGGCGCACCCGCCCGTTCAATCGCAAGCCGCCACGATGGCGAAGAGCCCAGCGCCAGACGCAGCAGCCGCACCGTTGCCAATCCCGCCGCGCGGGCTAGAGGCCGCACACGCAGGCCCAAAACCGAACGAATCCGAGGCGGCAGCGTGGCCACTGCGGCCTCAAACAGGATGCGGTACACAAGGCGCACTGGAAGCGGGAGCGGCGGCGAGCGAAGGAATCCGACCGCCTCCACCATCTGGCTGGACGGCGCCAGTTCCGGCACAGCGTCCAACCAGGCCCCCAGCGATGCTGCAGTCAGCGGCAGGGGGACCGCGCCAAGGAGGGCGCCGACCCGGGCTTGCTCCGCGACGAACTGATCGGCCTCGCGCCGCGTGAGTTTTCGCGGGCCAAAATGCTGGTAGCCACTCAGGAAGGAGTCAGCGAGCGCGTTGTGGACCCACGCCGCCAGCGCGGGCGCCGAGGCAGAGTACTCGCGACCTCGCGGGGAGAGGCCGCTGATCGGGCGGTGCGAGCGAGAGACGATAGCGACCGCACGTTCGACTTCAGGCAGCGCCCCAAACGCGGTGGCCGTGACGTAGGCGGACGTGCGAGAGAGGCGCCCGAGCGGATCATCACGGAACCGCGAGTGGTCAAACACCCCGGCGACAACCTCCGGGTGTGCGGCCTGCACGAGCAGCGCACGGATCCCTCCGACAAAGACCGACGCGTCACCCATCACCGGCCACGTGACGCAGTCCGGACCAAAGAGACCGGCGTCGCCACGGTACTGACCCGTGCGGTCGAGAGGATACGGGGCATGTGCGAACAGGTCGTTCGTACTCCGGATGACCCGGTCACGGAATGGGAATGTCACCGTCATATCGACCTCACCTGTGGAGATGACCGCATGGCGGTCCCTTCCGCAGCAACCCGGTTAGTCCCGCATGTCGAGACCTAGCGACCAGAGTTCCGCCGGCTGCTCCTGGTAGTGCCGCATCACCAGCTGAAAGATCTGACGCCGGGCGAAGGCCGAGAGCAGCGCAGAACTCCACGCCGAGTCGAGCAACCCGACGAGTTCGGCCTCGGTGATGACGTCGCCTTCATCAAGCACCGGAGCGATCCCCTCGCGGCCGAACTGCAGCACCTCCGCGTGCTCGCGATTCGACCACCATTTGCTGAGCGATGCCACGCCACCGAAGGATTCCACGGTGACCATCCCGCAGAGTTCGTATGGTTCTCTCCGCTCCTCGGACATCTCCAGTTCCTCCGTTCGAAGGTTGTCACGCGTCACTACTCACGCGCGCTCGAATACCAGCAGACTGCGCCACCGGCATGCCCTACGACGCCGGGACCAGCGTGCCGGCGAATACCTGCCAGGCGAGCGCTGACTTCGCCGTCAGGCTCAGCAGGATGTACACGCGCTCTCCAAAGAGATACTCACGCCACCGACCGACCTGCCGGTACTGCAGCACCATGTTCAGAGCGAAGACGTTGAAGAACAGGAAGAGCGAACCGTAGATCCCGAAGACGAAGCCGGGGGGCGTCGCCGCCACCTGAGGACTCCAGAGGTACAGGCCCACGACGAGCCACGGAACGATCCCCGTGATCGAACCGAAGATGAAGGGCAGCCAGCCGGGCCGACCGGGCTGCTCGTAGTGCTCCATCAACAGCCCGAAAAGGATCATCGACGCGTTGACGCCTGCAATCGCTCCGAGCGCTGCACCGTCGCTGATGCCGGTCAACAAGGCGATGAGCACCATCATGAGCGTGGAACTGAACGAGTACTCGATCCAGCGCGCGTAGTTTCGCGAGCGCGCGAGATTCGACAGGTACCACGGATAGACACCCGGCGCGGCGACGATCCAGTGGGCAGAGGCCGAAAGGAACAGGAACCCCGCCACCCCCCACGCGAATGGGAATTCGAACAGGATCACGGACGCCGCCGACGAAGTGCCCGGGGGGCCGTCCATGAATGTTCCCGTCACCGGGAGCGAGAACCCGTTCGCCAGCGCGAGGACCGCGGCAGCCTGACCGGCGTGGACGGCGCCGGCCACGATATTGACCCGACGCAGCCGCCCTTGATCTGCCATATTCAGTCTCCTCGACAAGCATCCGGGCTCTCCAGCACGGGAGAGGCGGCCTGCGACCCCGCTTCCGCGGTATGGGCAACGGTAAAACTTTGTCGATTCTTCGTCAATATGGTTGTCAGTCACTGTCATATTGACATATATTACCCACAGTACCGACGCAGGTATGACGAAGTTTTAGCGACATCCACCTCGGCTAGGGGCCTCCCCAGTGCCGTGGCTGGAGCAGAAGGAAGTGGACGGCGATGGACTGGAGATTGTCGGAATCAGAGGCTGCGGCGCCTGGGTCAGGCGGGATGGCGTCATTCATGGATCGACTTCAGATCCAGCTTCGCAGTGGCGGTGCCCCGATCGAAGGATTCTCCTTTCTCTCGGACGCCAGGGAAATGTTGCGGATCAGCCGGGAAATTGAGGCCGGATGGGTGACCGGCCCCGCCCCCTCGGCGGTCTACGTCGGCTTCCAGAACGAAGCGAAGTTCGAACTGGAGACTGATCGCTACAGCGAGATCAAGCGACGCGGTGTCTCCGTATACGCGTTCGGGGAGGGCCGGCCAAAGAGCGCCCAGAACGGCGCTACCGCCTGGTTTAGCCTGCCCCCCGATCGCCGCAACCTCGAAAACCAGTGGTATCTCGTAACCAGAACCCCGGAGCCTGTTGCCTTCGTGGGGTGGGAGGTTTCGGACGACTCGCTCTGGGGTCATCACGGCGCCACTCATCCCGACAAGCGCTTCGCTGGGTTCGTGTCACAGGATCCTCGTGTAGTTCTCGCGATCACGAGTCATCTCGACATCGTCCGCGCGTCCAACCGCCCCGCTTCCAACTCTGGGGAAGCCTCTGGTGACGGCTCGCTGCGCGACCTGCTCTCCGGCATAGCTCCACGACGTCTAGGTCTGCTCGTCGACGACGGCAAGCGCTCGGCCGTGACACGCGTGCTCAACTCGATCGTGAGCGCGGGCCCGATCCCGAACTGCGACCTCTACCTGTACGACCTTGCTTCGGCCTCTTACCTCGTCGACCCCTATCCCCGCTCCGACGACCGGCGGCCACTCGAGGCTGCATACGTGCGAGCCGCGATTGGGCGTCCCTATCTGGCGGATCGCATGGACCAAGTCCCAGCGGACGGCAGCGTGTTTGCGGTTCTGCCGACCGGAGTCGGCTTTAGCGACCTCGGTGAGTGGACGAACCGTCTCGGACTCGACGCGGTTGTGATCCCCGGCGAGTACGAGCACGCCGGACTGCTGGACCGCCTGCGGGGATACACGCTTGACGTGCTGCGGTCTGCCACCGGGGCATCGGTAGTGATCTCACCTACCGCGGGGGCACCGCGCCTGCTCCTGAGTCTTGCATAGGCGCGGACCGTCTGACACTTGCGTCCGAGGTTCTGAAAGGAGACCGCCGCGTCGCACATGCCGACTAATTCGTCGATGAGCGGAGTTGGCTATCAACGGGTTCTGAAAGGAGACAGCAAAGTGAAACGGAAACTACTGGTTGGGCTGACTGCTGGGATTATGGCTCTTGCCCTTGGAGGCTACGCCCTGGCGTTCGATACCGAGCCGTCAAAGTCCCAGACCACCGCAGAGCAACAGGTTTCGAAAGACATCGTCGACACAGCCGTGGCGGCGGGTCAGTTCACGACACTGGCGACGGCTCTGCAGGCAGCGAACCTCGCTGGGACGCTGAAGGGCACTGGCCCGTTCACCGTCTTTGCCCCGACGGACTCGGCCTTCGCGAAGTTGCCGCCCGCGACATTGAACGCGCTCCTGAACAACCCGGCCGAATTGTCGAAAATCCTCACGTACCACGTCGTGGCTGGCAAAGTGGATGCAGCCAGCGTGGTTAAGCTGACACAGGCGACCACGGTCAACGGCGCCAGCATCCAGATCATGGTGCGGGATGGGAAGGTCGTCCTGAACGGTGCGTCAACTGTCACCGCGACTGATGTGGCGGCCACCAACGGCGTCATCCACGTGATCGACACCGTCCTCCTGCCGCCGGTCCCGAGTGCAGCGAAGACGGGGATGATGGGGCCTGATGAAGGCTCGTCCGCCACATGGCTCGCGCTTGCCGGTCTCGCCGCCACGGTGGCGGCGGCTGGTGCGGCGCGGACGTTCGCCGCACGGGCCCAGAAGTAGAGCCCGACCACAGTCAGAAGAGAACGCCGGCTCGCAGGAGTCGGCGTTCTCTCACCCCGAGCGCCGGTGGATACAAGCAGAGCGAAGCGACCTGGTCAGGCCGGGATAGCGAGCCCCGTGACGCGGGCTACGGGTCAGCCGCGCGGGCTAACCACGCTGCACGATGAAGGACTCTCCCCGGTCACCGGTCAGCCCTCGCGGGCGAGCCAGCCATCGAGAATCCCCTGGCGCCAGGCCTCCCAGCGCGGGGCGGTCAGGCCCACTACCGCACGCTGCCGGTACGCCTCTGCCAGCACAATGGCGGCCGACACGGAAACATTGAACGACTCCACCATTCCCACCATCGGGATCCAGAGCGCGCCGTCCGCGACCGCTGCGACCTCGTCGGAACACCCTCGATGCTCGTTGCCGAAGACGACCGCTGCCGGGCCAGTGAAGTCGACGGCGACGAGTTCGCGCGCACCCTCGTCCCGGCGGGTGACGTAGAGCGGGATGCCCTCCGCGTGCAGTGAGTCCACGAGTTCCTGCGGGTCGCTGTGACGCCGGATGTCGAGCCACTGGTGGCTGGACGAGGAGACCGTGCGAGAGATCTCGGGCGACGGCTGATCGGTGTAGAGCAGGTGCACCGTGTGGACGCCGAGGGCGTCACATGTCCGGAGGACGGCGGAGGCGTTGTGCGGGTCGCGGACGTGTTCGACGACCACGCGCAGATCCGGCTGCCGCCGCTCCAGGACGGCACGCATCCGCGCAAGGCGTTCCGGTGTCGGCACGATGGCTCCTCAACTTCCTACCGAGGATACGGGGCGCCGGGTTCAGTCGCCCCGGCACGCCATGTCGATTCCATTCAGGGGGGATGACACGCCTCACTACACTCATGTTCCCTCAGAGGACGCGCCGGGGGGCGCGATGTCGAGGTCAGAGGAGCCAACGATGACATCCGAGCAGTTGGAGACGCTCGTCACTCCTGAGATGCACGCCAAGCGGGACGTGTGGGAGAACGAGCTGGTGTCGTTCCCAGTATCCGAGTCCGACATCCGAAAGTGGGCGCTCGCCTCCTACTGGCCGGAGAAGCCGCCGCGACTGTTCTGGGACGCGGCGTACGCGAAGGGCACCCGCTGGGACGGGATCATCGCCCCGCAGGACTTCAACCCATTCGCGTGGCCGATCGACCGCCCCCCGGGGCGAGAGGCAGACGGCCCGCGCACTGCGCCAGGTACGCGAGGGATGAACGGCGGACAGGTGGAGACCTTTGGTGTGCCGATGAAGCCCGGCGACGTCATCACCTCGCGGACACGGCTGAAGGATTGGAACGAGCGGACGACGCGCCTCGGCCTCACGCTCTTCACCGAGACCGAGATGGAATGGCGCAACCAGCGCGGCGAGCTGGTGAAGACACGTATCTCGACTGGGATCCGCTACTAGCCCAGGCTCGACCATTTCAGGGAGTCATCCATGCCTGTCAATGTGCATTTCGAAGACGTCAAGGTCGGCGACGAGATCCCGGCGTGGTCTCGGACCACCGACTTCATGAACTGGAACCGCTACGCCGCCGTAAACGACGAGTTCGTCTACATCCATATGGATGACGAAGCCGGCCGGGCCGCTCTGAACGAACGCGGAGCGTTCGGGATGGGGAACCTGCGGTACACCTACATGCTGGACGCCCTGCGCGATTGGATCGGCGACGAGGCGGTGATCCGCGAGGTTGGCTTGCAGTTCCGCGCGATCAACCAGAAGCACGACACGCTGACCGTGACCGGCAAGATCACGGACATGCGGGTCGAGGACGGTGAGCACCGGGTCTACCTGGACATGAATGTCGTGAACCAGGACGGCCAACCGACCTGTCCCGGACACGCCGTCGTGGTGCTGCCGAGCCGGGGTTGAGGTCAGCGCTGAGCGCTGTCGCTGTCCTTGACAGCCTCCAAATCACGTTCGTATTGTGAGCCGCCATCCGTACCGACTCTCTGCGGCACGCAGCGGGCAAGAGATGGCGCGTAAGCACCGCCTGAGCGGCCGCAAGGAGGACGTTGTGCAAGAGCTGGAACTGGTTCCGCATCTCCTGTACGAGCCCGAGTACGAGACCGGGATCCTGTGGATCAAGTTCAACCGGCCGGAGCGCCTGAACGCCTGCGCCGGCGGCACTGAGCGCAAGAGCACCCTCGCCAAGGTGGGCGAGTACATGCGGGCTGGCGATGACGACCCGAAGATACGCTTCATCGTCCTCACGGGCATCGGCCGCGCGTTCTCCGCTGGCGTCGATGTGCGCGGCAACCCGGGCGAGGACTTCGGCGGACCGTTCATCGGGGCCACGCGGCAGGAAGGCCCGGACGCCACCCGGCAGGGCTTCCTCTACGCCACCACGAAGCTGATCAAGGACATCAACTACATCCGCAAGCCGACGATCGCCATGATGAACGGCGTCGCCGCCGGATTCGGCATGGACATGGCCCTCGCCTGCGACATCCGCTACGGCTGCGAGAACACCCGGTTCATCACCTACCAGCAGGTGGGACAGATCATCGAGAACGGCGGCACCTACTGGCTGCCGAAGATGGCCGGCATCGGCCGCGCGCTCGAGTTCGCCTTCACCGGCTTCCTCGACGCCGAGCGGGCCTACCAGTGGGGTATCCTCAACAAGCTCGTCCCATCCGAGAACCTCGAGGCCGAGGTCCGTGCCCTCTGCGGCCAGATGCTCAAGAGCCCGCCGATCACCCAGTGGATCAACAAGCGCAACATGCGCCACGCGCTCGACAGCAACCTCGAGACCACCGCGGTGCTCACCTCGAACGCCGCTTACATCCTCGGATCCTCCGAGGACGCCAAGGAGGCGCGCAACGCCCTGATGGAGCGCCGCGACCCGGTGTTCAAGGGCGTCTAAAGGGCCGAAGGGCCTCACCGCATCCGATCAAGGATCGCCTGGCGCCCGCACAACGTTGAGACGTTGTACGGGCGCCCTGGCGTACGCCCCTACGGTGCGAATGTCAGCGGGTCGTCCTCGGTCACGCCGAGTCCATCGAGTTCGGCGATCTCAGCGTCGGACATCCCGGCGATATCACGCAGCACCGCTGCTGTGTCCGCGCCAAGAAGAGGCGCCGGGAACCGGGTGAAACCGGGAGTCTTCGAGAACTTGAACGGCCGGCTGAGGTATGGACGCGTCTCTGCCGGCGTATGCCCGGTGTACTCCCAGAAGCCGCGCGCGACGAGCTGTGGGTCGCTGACCAGGTCCTCGCCCTTCTCGACCACGCCCGCCGGGACGCCGGCCGCCTGCAACGTCGACATTGTGATGAAGGCATCCCGGACGGATGTCCACGCCGTAATGAGCGAGTCCAGTTCGTCGTGATGCTCGCGACGGCCGATCACGGTCGCGTAGCGCGGATCGTCGATCAGCTCCGGCCGCCCCATCGTTTGCGCGAAGGCCGCCCAGTCCCGGTCAGTCTCGACGCTGATGGCGATCCACACGTCCGAACCGCGACACTGGTAGATGCCCTGCGGAGCGAACGTGCGGTGTCGATTGCCGATCGGCTCCCATGCCCGGTCGTTCATCGTGTAGTCCATCACCATGTCGCCCAGGATGGAGGTGGTCATCTCCCGCTGCGACAGGTCGATGTAGACACCTTCGCCCGTCTGTCGCCGCTGGCGGAGGGCGGCGAGGATGAACCCGACCGAGACCACGGAGACCAACGGATCCGGGAAGAGCACACCGGACGTGCTCGGGTCGCCGCCGAGGTAGCCCGTGACCGAGGCCACCCCGGCCGTCTGTTCCAGCGTGACTCCGAAGGAACCGTATGCGGCCTCCGGGCCCGTCGCGCCCTGACTGGCCATCGTGAGCATGATGATGTCCGGACGGACCTTCTTGAGATCGTTGTAGCCGAGGCCGAAGCGATCCATCACGCCCTGGCGGTAGTTCTCGACCACGACATCGCAGTGCGCCGCGATCCGTTTGAAGGCGTCGACACCGCGAGGGTGGGTAAGGTCAAGGCAGATGCTGCGCTTGCTCCGGTTGCGGTCCGCGTACTTGCCTTCACGGTTCCACGGGTCTGGCCCGGGGTCGTTCTCCGGATAGAACCCCATGCCCCCGGGCGCCGCTCGGGCGTCGCCGCGTGCAATGTCCATGCGCCGCGCAGACTCCACTTTGATCACGTCCGCGCCGAGGTCACCCAGGATCTTGGTACAGGTCGGCCCCGCCCACACCTGGGAGGGGTCAAGGATGCGGATACCTTCGAGCGGAAGTGCCATTGCGTACCGTCCGTCCTGACCGTGGCGTCCGGGACGCCCTGCCGATGCTCTCGTCGATGACTGTTAGATGACGCCGGTGGCGCGCATCAGGACGAGGTCTTCCTGCGACCACCCGAGGATGTCGCCATAGACCTCCGCGTTGTGCTGCCCCAGCAGCGGCGCCGGCCGCAACTCCCACACCCCGTCGCCCCATCGCAACGGCATCCCCGGATAGGTCAGCCGGCCAGCCACCGGATGGTCGATCTCCGTGAAATAGCCCCGATGCTGATACTGCGGGGACTCCATCAGGTCCTTCGTGTCGCAGATGTAGCCCCACGTCATCCCCATCTTCTGGGCTTCGTGGTATAGGTCCTGCTTCTTTTTGTCGTGGATCCACTCGTTGATGAGTGCGGTCAGCGCTTCCTGGTTCGCGCGCCGTGCAGCCATATCCTTGAAGCGGTCGTCTTGCTCCAGCTCCGGACGGCCGATCATCTGGCAGAAACCCGGCCAGTCCTGCTGTCGAAGCGAGACGCCCACCTGCCCATCGGACACCCGGTACAGCGGCGAGGCGGCCTGCCTCCCGCGCTCGGCACCGGTGAAGATGTACGCAAGCGCGGAGTACATCTGCGCGACGGCGATCCCCTCGTGCGCGGAAACATCCACATGCTGGCCGATGCCGCTGAGGTCGCGATAGGTGAGCGCGATGAGCGCACCGGCGAATGCGGAAAGCCCGGCGAAATACTCCGACGGCTCGCCACCAATCCGCAGTGGCTCGCGCTTCGGGTCGCCGGTCACATACAGCAACCCGCCCAGCGCCTGGATAATGTGGTCGTTGCCGCGGAAATCGCGGTACGGGCCGGTCTGCCCGAACGGTGCGATCGAGACGAGGATGGCCCCCGGATTGATCCGCTCGATCTCGTCGTATCCGAACCCCCACTCGCTGAACTGGCCCGTCCGAAAGTTCTCCACGACGATATCGGCCCACACGACCAGGCGTCGGGCGGCTGCCCGACCAGTCGGGTGCTCCAGCGAAAGCGTGACGCCTCGCTTGTTCGTGTTGAGGTAGAGGAACTGTCCGCTCTTCTCGGGATGAGGAGCGTCGCCGGGAAACGGACCCTGCGCCCGAGTGACGTCGCCTGCGCCCGGCGCCTCCACCTTAACGACATCCGCCCCCATGACCGCCATCAGTTTCGTGGAGATGCCGCCCGAGGTCCCTCCGGAGAAGTCGAGGACTTTCACACCAGCCAGCGGTGAGGCCAGGTTCGGCACGCGTCTCCTCCATCTGTCATCCGAGGGCTGTGGTGGGGCGCATGATAGCGCTCGTGTCACGTCACCCCCGCCGGAGACGGAAACCACGACCGGAGCGTGCAGACGCGACCGCGCGTGACGTCGCATAATGCGGTGGTCGGTCATCGCCGCGGCGACGACGCGATGATCCAGCGAGTGGCGATCTGGAATCGATTTCCAGCGAAGCGATTCAGTGCCGGGGTGGCGAAACGGCAGACGCAGCGGGCTTAAACCCCGCGGCCGCAAGGCGTGTGGGTTCGAGTCCCACCCCCGGCACCAGTCAGCGATAGGACCGACGGGAACAAATGGCCAAGACCGAGTCGTTCGACATCACCACCGGTTGCGATTTGCAGGAGGTGGACAACGCCGTCAATCAGGCGTTGAAGGAGATCACCGGCCGATACGACTTCAAGGGCATCGCAGTGGAGATGGAGTACGACCGGAAGGCTGGGACGATCGCGATCCACACCGCCGACGATTTCAAGCTCAACGCGGCATGGGACGTCCTCCTCGGACGGCTGGTCGCACGCAAGATCCCGGTGAAGAACATCAAGCGCGGCGCGATCGAACCGGCCGGTGGCGACACCGTGCGGCAGACGATCACGCTGGTGCAGGCGATCGACAGCGACACGGCGAAGCGCATCTCGCAGTTCATCCGCGACCAGAAACTGAAGAAGGTGCAGTCGCAGATCCAGGGTGACGCGGTACGCGTCTCGGGCCCCAGCCGTGAAGACCTGCAGGCGGCGATGCAGGCCTTGCGCGAACATGACTGGGGTATCGAGCTGACGTTCGGGAACTATCGCTAGCGATACCGGGCTCGCCATCCCGCGAGGGCGCGCACTGCCGCTCCGACGTTCCGTTCCTGGACCGTCTGATCCATGCGCTGGCCACGACGCAATAATGCGTTTCCGCCCAGAGCGGCGACAATCAGCATCGCTCGCGCCCCCTTTTCCCGAGCACGGGCGGCCCTATCGAGCGAATCTCCACCCTCTTCGGTTCGGGCTGCGGCGGGGCGTCGATCTTCACCGTCAACACGCCGTTCTTCAGTTCGGCGTCGACGGGCACGTCACCCCTCGCACCCGGATGGAAACGGAGCGGGAGATGGCTCCGTACCGCCGCTCTCGCCGGATGTACCGGCCTTCCGTGGTCTCCTTTTCCTCGCGGTGCTCACCCTTGATCGTGAGCATCCCTTCGTGGAGTTGGACGTCGATCTCATCCTTCGTAAACCCGGGAAGCGACGCCACCACCTCGACCTTGCCGTCGCGCTCAACGACGTCAACGTCGAGTAGCCCATCTTCCCGGCTCACGAGCAGTGGATCAGCAAACAACCGACCCAGTGCTCGTCGCAGAGAACCGAATTCACGCGTCAGGGTGTTCCACGGATCGGCCTGCACGATGTCGGCCACGGTCGCCTCCTCCTGTGGAGGCGACAGCCTCCATCTTGGCTCAGTTTCGCTACCGATGGCTGCCTCAAAGGAGGGACGGAGGGAGGGTATTGGCGGTTACTAACGTCCTCGCCTCGCCGAATGCCCGGTTATTGAGGGGGCGGCGGCGCCGTCAACGGCAGGGAAATCTCGATCGTCGTCCCGGTGCCCGGGCGAGAGTCGACGACCATCGAGCCATCGAAGAGGGCTACCCGGTGTTCCATCGAACGGAATCCAAAACTGGTGGGTGGTACCTGGGACCGGTCGAAACCGACGCCATCGTCTGTCACGCAAATCCGCAACTGATCCGCTCCGGCCAGACCTTCTCGGGCGATGGTCAGCGTCGCCTCGTGAGCCTGCGCGTGTCGCTGGACGTTCGAGATGAGTTCCTTGGCGAGGAGATAGACATGGCGCTCGAAGGCCGGGTCGAGCACCAGGTCGGAAGCGACCATGATCTCCCATCGTGGGACCCTGCCACCTCGGACCAGCGACTCGATCCGAGCGGCGAGCGGCTCCGCCCCTCCGCCGGATGCCTGCCCGCTCAACCCTTGCATGTAGGTACGAAGTTCCACGATGACGGAGTTGAGATCCTCGATCGTGTGCTCCAGCGCCGCCTCCTTCGTCACCGAGACATCTGCGAGGGCGGCGTGGAGTGCGAGGCCCACGGCATAGATCGACTGGATCGTCTCGTCGTGCAGGTCCCCGGCGATCCGCTCCCGCTCGATCTGGCGTTCAACCTTGGCCAACAGGCGACCGCGCTCTTCGTCGGCTGCCCGCCGTTCCGTCACGTCGCGAGCGATCCCTTCGAGGCCCACCGTCACCCCGTGATCGTCCATGACCGGAGACATGCTCTGCTCGAACCAGCGGATGGTCCCGTCACGGTGCTGGAGACGCAGCGCGAACGTCCGCGGACCGTCTGCTGTGAAGGCCCGTTCCAGGAGCGAGCGATCCTCCGGATGCACCACACGGAAGATGAGCTGGTCGTCCACGTAGAACTCTTCAACTCCGTAGCCGAGCAGGCGAGTCATCGCAGCGCTGACGTATTCGAAACCTGGCGTGGGCAGGAGCCGGTACCGGAAGATCACATCCTGTGCATGCTCCGTCAGCAGACGATGGCGCTCCTCGCTGCGCCGCAACGACTCTTCGCTACGCCGCTGACGAGAGACATCACGGACGACGGCGACGGCCAGATCGCCGTCACCGGTACTGAGCAAACTCAGGCTGATCTCCACGGGGAAGACAGAGCCGTCGCGACGGCGACCGTCAAGATCGAGGCCGCTGCCCATGGGGCGAGTCGCAGGGTGCTCCTGGTATATCTCGCGATGGATGATGTGGATCGCCCGCCTGTCCTCTGGAATGAGGACCTCGACGCGCTGGCCCTGGAGTTCATCGGGTGCGTACCCGAACAGTTCAGTCACATGTCGGTTGGCAAAGACGATCCGACCGGCCCGGTCGACCAGAACGATCCCGTCCGGCGCATCATCGACAATGACGCGGAAGAGTTCGTCTTGCAATTCAGGAATCGTATCCATGGGAGCATCCGAACGACTCACGAACCGGTACGATTCATGATAGTCGCCGCCCGCGGTGCGATGACGCCCGCGCCCCGACCGTCAGATTCCCCGACGCGTCCCCTACCCCTTGCGGAGCCGCCGTTCCGTGGCCAGTGTGGCCGCTTGCGTACGCCGGTCGACGTGCAGTTTCGCGTACAATTCAGACACGTAATTTTTCACGGTCTTCTCGCTCAGGGACAGGCGATCGGCAATCTGACGGTTCGTCAGCCCCTCGCCGATCATGTCCAGAATCCGGTCTTCCTGAGGCGTGAGATCGGCGAACTTGTCGTCCGCCGGGTGTTGCGCACTCCCATGCCGCATCCGCTCGAGCAGCCGGGTGGTCATCTGCGGGTCCAGCAGCGAGCCGCCCCGCCCCACAGTGACAATCGCTCGCTGGATCGCCGCAGTATCGAGGTCTTTCAGGACGTACCCCGCGGCACCAGCCAGCACGGCCGAGAACAGGGCATCCTCGTCGGCGTGCGACGTCAGAATCAGCACCTTCACATCAGGCTGCGCGTCTCTAATCTCACGACACGCAGTGACGCCTGAGCCATCCGGGAGGCGCAAGTCCATCACTACGACATCCGGGTGAATTTGTGCGGCCTCCTTGACGGCGCTGGCCACAGTGTTCGCTTCGCCCACGACTCGCAGCGCCGGATTTCGGTCGAGGATGGCCTGCAACCCCCGGCGGACCACCTCGTGGTCGTCGACCAGCATGATTCGGATCGGCGGCTCCGCGGGCGTACTGGAGGACTCGGTGAGCATCTGCGCCTCTTCCTACGCTCCTGTCCGGCTCGCTCTGGCCAGTATCACAGACTCCTGAGCGCCCGTTCGCCCCAAGAGTCCCCCGCTCGGGGTGACCTTCGGGCATTTCCGCGCGCCCGCACCTTGCGCGAACGGACCGCTGGAGCAACGTCCTTCGTGAGTTCCGCGGTCATGAACCAGGCGTGCCTCACCTCAGGATTGTGAAGTCGCGCCCCTGGGACTTGCGCTGGAGGGGACAATCGTGTCGCAGGGGACGCCCGAAAAGGGGTAAAACGTCACCTCAGCAGGGGACGGTAGACAGTGTTGTGGCCACCTTCCCCCGGAGACGATGACGAGGGCGTAGACATCGGCGTCCGGCCCTCAGATTCGGAATCCGACGTCAACGGTACCGTGACCCCCGAAGAGGAATTGCCATGTATCAGAGTGTCCTGCTCACCACCGACGGTTCCGAACTCGCGCGGGCGGCGCTCCGGCATGTCCCACAGGTTCTCGCGCCCGGGGGCACCGTGACCGTCGTCGAAGTGATCGACTCCCCGTCTCAGATCCTGGCCAAGACAACATCGGCGGGGTTCGAATACGGCAGCGTCGCCGCCCTGGGCCTCGAGCTGGTGGACCAGATGATTGCCGCCCAGCGGTCGGCCGCCGAAACCGAACTCGCTACGGTGAGGAAGGAGTTGGAGCGAGCAGGCGTCACGAATATCGAAACAGTCATCCTGCAGGGCGTCCCGGGTGACGCGATCGTGAGCGAGGCGCAGAAGCGCAAGGCCGAAATCGTGCTCATGTCCACCCACGGACGTTCAGGCTTCCGGCGTACTGTCCTTGGCTCCGTGGCGGATCACGTGTTGCGGCACATGGACGACATCCCCGTGCTGCTGGTCCACCCACGGGCCAAGTAGCGTCCGCTTTCCGCGCACTCGCCGGAGCCTGCGCGCGGACTCCGGCAACAGCGTCTGCCAGGAGATTGCGATGCCGGCGCCTCCCGCGACATCTCGGCCCGAACCGGAGTTGCGTCGAGCCCTGGGCCTCTGGCCCGTCACGATCTCCGGGATCGGGATCATCCTCGGCGCCGGGATCTACGTCCTCGTGGGCGAGGCATCAGCGGATGCGGGAAGCGCGACCTGGGTCGCCTTCCTCGCCGCCGCGGTGCTCGCGGCCGTGACCGGCTTCACCTTCGCCGAACTCGCCGGGATGTTTCCCGAGGCTGGCGCAAGCGCCGCCTACGCCGAGGAGGCCTTCGGATCACGCACCGGGTTCATCACCGGATGGCTCGACGTCATCGTCAACGTGGTCGGAGCGGGCGCGGTGGCGCTCGGCTTCGGCGGGTATGCGGAGGAGCTATTCGGTTGGGATCAGCGCGCGGTCGCCATCGCCGCGATCCTCGTCTGCGCGGTGATCGTCTATGCGGGGGTCCGCGAGACGGCCGGCCTGGCGATGCTATTCGCGGTCATCGAAGGAGGCGGGCTGCTGCTCGTGATCGCCGTGGGCCTCCCGGACCTACCGCCGGCGACGTTCTTTGATGCCCCGCACGGGATAACGGGGATCCTCGCTGCCACCGCGCTGGTGTTCTTTGCGTACGAAGGCTTTGAGGAGATGGTGTCGCTCTCGGAAGAGACCAAGGGCCCTACTTCAACCATCCCCCGTGCCGTCCTGCTGGCCGTCGGGATCACCTCCGTGTTCTACCTTACGGTGGCGCTGGTCGCGACAGCGGTGGTCCCGTGGCAGGAACTCTCAGTGTCCGCGGCCCCGCTGGCGCTCGTCGTGCGGACCGCTGCGAACGACCGGCTGGCCGATGCGCTGTCGGTGATCGCGCTCTTTGCCACGTTCAACACCGTGCTGCTCCTCCTGGCAACCGGTGCCCGGATCACCTACGGGATGGCACATCGACGGCTCCTGCCTGGCGTGCTGGCTGCCGTCTCCGGCCGGGGTACGCCCTCGACGGCGACGCTGGTCCTCACCTCGATCGCCGCAGCGTTCGTCCTCTCAGGGAACATCGGCTTCGTCGCCCAGGTCACCACGTTCGCGGTGTTCGGCCAGTTCCTTGCGGTCAACGCTGCCGTGATCGCACTCCGGCGATCCCGTCGCGACCAGGTGCGCCCATTCCGCATTCGCGGGACGGTCGCGGGCGTACCGGTGACCGCCGTGGTCGGCCTGGCAAGCACGCTGCTCTTCGCCGCGTTCATGGATCGCGATGCGTTGACTGCGGGGGCCGGCGCGCTGGCGCTCGGGTTCGTTGCCTCGCTATTCGTGCTTCGTGGGCGCAGGGCCTGAGCCGCCGGCTACCGCGTCAGCAACCCCAGGTCCCGCAGTTTCGCATCAACGATTTCCCCGAGCGTCGGCTCGCCCGCATCCGCTAACTCACAGCGAGCGCGCAGGATCGGCTGCGGGACGTTGACCAGCGCGGCGAGATCAATCGGCGTCCCGGAGACAATGAAATCCACCGGGGTTGCCGCGATGCTGCGCCCAAGCGCGGCCAGCTGCGCAGCCCCGTATCCCAGCGCGGGCAGTACGGATTTCACATGCGGATAGCGCCGCAGCATCCCCCGGATCTCCTCGTCGGCGTACGGCAACGGATCGACCACCACCGCGCCCGCCTCGACCGCCGCCGAGTATCCGGCGCCGAAGGGTAAGCCGCCGTGCGTCAGAGTCGGGCCATCGTCCACCGCAAGGACACGCCGCCCTCTCACCCGTCCCGCGAAGTCCAGCGTGACGGGCGAGGCTGCCCGCACCACTGTCGCCCGCGGGTTCAGTGCACGAGCCCTGATCTCCGCTTCCACGACCTGTTCGTCGGTGGCCGCGTTCACCTTCGCCAGCACCACCACGTCCGCCATCCGCAGCGTGGCCTCGCCGGGGTGGTACGCCGCCGCATCCGCGGAGCGCAGCGTGTCGGTCAACACGACGTGCAGGTCCGGACGGACAAACGGGAAGTCGTTGTTCCCGCCATCCCAGATGATCACGTCAGCTGCGTGCTCAGCCTGCGCCAGCACCTCGGCGTAGTCGACGCCCGCGAACACCACCGTCCCGGTGGCGATGTGTGGCTCGTACTCCTCGCGTTCCTCGATGGTGCAGTCGGCGACATCGAGGTCCTCACGCTAGGCGAACCGCTGCGACCGCTGGCGATCGAGGTCTCCATACGGCATCGGATGGCGCACCACCGCGACGCGCAGCCCGTGGGTGCGGAGGCGTCGGCTGAGCCAGCGGGCCGTCTGCGACTTCCCGCAGCCCGTCCTCATCGCCGAGATCGCAATGACCGGAACGGACGCCGTGAGCATCGTGGCGTCAGTGCCCAGGATCCGGAAGTCCGCCCCCATCGCCAGCGCACGAGAAGCTGCATGCATGACGGTCTCGTGCCGCACGTCGCTGTACGCGAAGATCACCTCATCCGCCTGCTCGCGCTGGCCGATCGCTTCGAGGTCGTTCTCTTCTTCGATCGGAATGCCGTCCGGATACAGCGGGCCCGCGAGGGAGGCGGGGTAACGGCGGCCAGCGATCCCCGGGATCTGCGCAGCCGTGAATGCCACCACCTTCACCTCGACATCGTGACGGAAGACCACGTTGAAGTTGTGGAAGTCTCGCCCAGACGCACCCATGATCACGACGCGTCGCGGGACACCCCGGTCGTCAGGCATGGCTCGTCCACCTCTCTCGGACGGACAACACTGTCACGATAGGCCAAACCCCGCCTGTTGCTTCAGCGGACGGGGCCCATCGCTGCCGCGCGAACGCGATGGGTCGGAAGGCGCTCCGCCCAGCGGACGGAGAACAGCAGCACGGCTGAGAGGCCAAATCCGATCGTGTAGAGCCAGTACGGGATCGAGTACGACCCAGTTAGGTCGAAGAGGAACGCTCCGCCGATCGAACCGGCCAGCTGACCCACGAAGGCCACCATCGCCACGCTGCCGCTGACCGCACCGAAATGCCTGACACCGAACACATGGGCGATGAAGAGCGGTTCCAGCATCGGACCGAATGCCCCGCCGACGCCCCACAGTGCTACGAAGATAGCGATACCGACCGTGTCCGTGTTGATCAGGAGCGCAGCCAGCGCGACCCCTTGGGAGATCGCCACGATCACCCCTACCGGGTATGGCGACTTGTACCTGGACAACGTCATCCCGAGCGGCAGCCGCGCGATCGTGCGGACGAGCGAACTCACAGCGAAGATCGCGGCACCGGCCTGCACACCTCGGCTGTGGAAGAAATCGATGCCGAGGTTCGTGACCGAACCCTGCCCCATGAAGAAGAGCATCAGGCCCACACCCAGGAGCCAGAACGCGGTGCTGCGAAGCGCCTCGGTGGCGGTGAATCCCCAGTCGTCCTCGGCGGCCAGCAGGCGCCGTCCGCGGTCGCTCTTGCCGACACTCGGCTCCAGACCGAGGTCCGCCGGACGGTCACGGACCAGGAACAGCGCCGTCACGCCCTGTACCACCAGAATCGTGACGGCGGTGATCTGCATCGTGAACGACCAGCTCGTCCCGGTCTGCACGCTCGCGAGCAGCGGCAGCAGCGTCGCACCACCGAGGCTGAATCCGATCGTGACGACGCCGATCGCAGACTGGCGCTGGCGTCCGTCGAACCAGCGCGTCATCAACCAGTTGAACGGGATCGGCTGCGAGAACCCGCGGACGAAACCGACCAACGACCACCCCAGGAACAAGACCGGCAATCCGTTCGCCAGCGAAGTGACTACGAGTGTGGCGGGGAGCAGGACGGAGCCCAGCAGGAGAGGCCCTCGCGAGCCGTGCCGGTCGATGTACCGACCGACAAACGGGCCGACCAGCGCAGAGACGGCCTGGCCCGCCATGAACACCGTCACCACCGGTGTGCGGGCCACACTAAAGTCGTCGGCGATGGCGGGAATCCAGAGGCCCACCGCCCAGAATGTTGCCATGTTCGAGACGGTGTTATTGATGACAGCCGCGCAGACGAGGAGCCAGCCATAGTGCACTGGCAGGCGGTGCGCGATGGCCCTCATTGGTGCCCCCCTGCCGTCTTCAGCGCCACGGGCTACAGCCAGCCGCCGGAAGCGGAACGGTAACATCCGCCTCGCGTACTGACCGGCGATTGGAGCGCGCCGGCGCCACATCTCGATCGTCCGCCGACGGATTCAAACGAAACGTGCAACGCGAAACGGACGAGCACTGTTTACAGCCTTCGCATACACCTTGTATCCTCCGGCCGACCGGTGCTCGCGGCCATGGTCGCGTTGCGCGCTGAACTGCGAGGGACGCAATGGCCACCGAGGCGAAGCCCGAGAAGTACATCACCTCGTTCCAGCAGCTAATGGAGGAGGGCCGCAAGAACGGATACCGCCTCGACTGGCTGCTTCCGCGTGAAACATTCGGTGCACGGATCGACTCAGACCCCGACGCGGGTGGCCTGCTTCTCCAGGACATCGACCGTGGCCCGTTCGCCGAAATCCCTGACTGGTCAAACAACATGAGCGGCCGTCCGCGCGGGTCATTGACACGGGCCAACGCAGCACGCGTCGGCAACTACTCCATCCGGACGAAAGGCGACATCTGGCTGAAGAACGCCTCCCAGCTCTACGAGGAGGCTGTGCAACGTCAGTGGTCCTCCGCTGTGGATGTCCCGTGGGAGACGATGGAGGAACTCCCGGACGACATCGAGCGGGCCGAGTGCCAGCTCGCCACGTTCCTGACCGAGGTGGAATTCGTCGCAGGTGACGTCCCCGGAAAGTGGATCTCCCAGACCACGCCGGACTACTACGAGCCACGCATGTTCCTGATCTCCCAGATCATGGACGAAGCGCGGCACATGGACGTGTTCCGCAAGCGAGCCTTCGCCAACGGCGGCGGGCTGATGTCACAGACAACGAACGTCGCGCTTTCCGGCGGCGCTATAGACTCCGCACGCGACTTCACAGAGATGTCCGCGCGCCTGCACATCTCGGGCGAGGGCCTGGTGCTCTCGATCTTCCGGATGGGAGAGCGCATGTCCTACAACGCAGCGGAGAAGGCGATCTACCGGCTGGCGGCCTCGGACGAGTCGCGGCACGTCGCGTTCGGCGTGATGCACCTCCAGTACCTTTCCCAGACGGACCCGCAACGCAAAGAGGAGATCCACTCCTACCTGGACGAGATCGAACTGGGTCTGATTGCCGGCACCGGTGGGCAGAACCCCGCCCAGCGCGGGACACCGTCCAGTGCGGCGCTGGCCATCCTGCTCGGCGGCGGCTCCGATCCAACCTTGATGGCGGAGGGCGCGCAGATCGCCCTCGCTGTCCGGCAACGGCAGGTCAAGGAGTACGTCCAGCGCGTGAAGGTGGCCGGCCTGGGCGAGCGATTTGAAAACGGCCGCGCCAACGCCACCCTCGCCGCGTACGTTTCGGCGTAGGGAGCGTTCTCGATCCTTACCCCGGACGGGACGGCCCGCGGCGTCCCTGTCACTCCTGCGCAACGTCAGAGGCGTCACCGGAGGCTCCATGGTCCAGCAGCAGCACCAACCGACCGGTGGCAAACGCGATCCGGGCGGCGATCCCGTCCCCGAGTTGCCTGACCTCTCCTGGATAGACAAGACACTCGGCTGGGGCATCAAGGCACGCGTCGAGCCATTCGGCGGCGGCATGACTGTGGACGCGCTCAACATCGGTGTCTATGCCGAGGTACCAGACCACATTCCCTTCCGAAACCGTCTCCCACGAGGGGCCTACCCCGCACCGGGGGCAGGCTCCATCGGCGGCTACTACCTGCAAGACAAGCACGAGCAGTGGGCCGACTGCGCCGGCCGGCTCTACGAAGAGGCCATCTCCCGCCGCTGGTCGACCGCAACGGATATCCCGTGGGAGACCGCGCACGGCCTGAACGACGACGTGGAACTGGCGATCTGTCAGCTCGCGACCGAACTGTCGCAGCACGCCTCGGTGGAGACCGAGGTCATTTCAGGCTGGCTCCAGAACCTGAGCCCGGGGTACCACGAGGTGAAGCTCTTCCTCTCAACCGCCACATACGACTCTGCGCGTATGTTCGAGGGGTACCGCAAGCGCGCCATGGTCAACGGCGGCGGGATGATGCTCGAAAGCCCAGGCGGTATGAACCGCGCGATCTTGGAGACATACGCCGGATGGTCGCAGACCGTCCTCGGCATGTGGTTCGTCCGGAACTCGTTGGACACCACCATCCTCCGCTACCTCGCGGCGTACGGCCCGACCGAGGCCGACCGTGCACTGGCTGCGCGGCTCATCCCCGACCGAATGCGGGCGGCGGCGTACGCCACGGACCACATCCGCTTCGCGATCTCGAAGAAGCCCGAGCTCGCGATCGGGTTCCAGGTCTGGCTGGGCGGAGTGGAATACGCTCAGGCGCGTGACCTGCGTGACCCCGTGCTCACCGAGGCGCTCGCGATCATCTTCGGGCGTGGCGTCGCCGGGATGGACGACGGCATGACGGTCGTGCGCCGGCTGCTGCAGGACTTCGTGAAGACGTACCTGTCACGGTGCAAGCAGGCGAACCTGGACCGCAGCAAGTCGTTGTCGGGTTCGTTCCAGGTGATGCTCAGCGGCATGCCCGCCCCGCCGCGACCACAGGCGTAGCGAAGGCCAGGGGGACGCGTGCCGCTCTTTACCTACCGCTGTGAGGCCTGCGGGGCGATCTTCGAGGCGCTCGTGCGCTCCGGTCGGGCCGAACCGACGGCATGTCAGACCTGCCATGCGACCGCGATCAGGCGCCAGCCCTCGGCGTTCGCGGTCACACACAGCGAGGTGGACGCGCTCCGCTCCCTGGACCCGATGTACAAGCGGATGGTGGAAGACCAGATGGCGCGGACACCGGACGCGGAACCGATGCGGCACCTCAACAAGTTGACCCCGTTCAGCGCGGCCCCGGATCCGGGCCCGCCGATCGATTTCTAGTCGGGCCCGAGACCGCAGAGAGAAGGACTGACATGGTCGATATCGAGTTCCCGTCGGTGGCGTGGTTTCAGGCACTGGCCGACATCACGAAGGAAGACCCGACATACCGGAAACTCGGCCGGCTCAATGCCGTCATCGTCTTCAAATGCGGCGACAAACACATCAGCGCCAACTTCGATGTCCTGAACATCCATGAGATCCGCGAGGTCGGGGAGAACGTGCGCCGCGACGCCGACTTCGTCATCGAGATGGCGCCGGGCGTGTGGCGCGGGATGCTGGACGACATCAACCAGAACGGCCATGCGTCGCTCGACTGGACACTGAACACGCTCGACCTGCGGTTCGACGAGCCGATCCACCGGAACGAGTTGCAGGATGGGTTCAAGGCGGACATGTTCTTCCGCTACAACCCCAGCCTGCAGGTCTTCTTCGACAATGCCTCGAAGGTCCCCACGAGATTCGTCGCACCTGTCGCGTAGCCTGATGCACGGTCTCGAGCCCGCGCAGCACACGAGGAGGCCGCCCATCCGGCGGCCTCCTCGTGTCAGCACCTGTCGCCTCTACTGCGGCGTCTGGCCGGATTGGCGGTAGTGCTCGAAGTTCTCCATCGCGCGTTGCACCATCGGACGCCGGCGTTGGCCCTCTGGCCTGCGCAGCGCATAGTCCGGATCGCCCTCCCCGATCGACGAGAGCATGTGCAGGTTGAAGCCGTCGTGGATGTGTGCGGTAAAGCCCTGCGCGTCTTCGGCCTGATTGATCGCCTTCTTCGTCATCCACAATTGGAACGGGTCGTTCTCCGCCACCCGGGCCGCGTACGCCATCACCTCCGCATCGAGGCTGGCGCGGGGGATCACGCGGTTCACAAAGCCCAGGTCGAGGACTTCCTGTGCCGACAGAAAGCGCGACTCGAATAGGACTTCCTTCGCCTTCCGTGAGCCGAGATCCCACGGGACGGAGAAGTACTGGAAGTTCGCCGGAAGGAACATCGCGTCCTCCGCCGCGAAGATGATGTCGCAGGCGGAGGCGATCGCCCACCCGGCGAAGATGCAGTACCCCTGCACCGCCGCGATAGTCGGCTTACGCAGGTTCCGCCACCGCAGGTTTGCCTCCACGTTCAGGTCATAAGCCCGACCGTAGCGCCCGCGGACACCACCCTGCGTGGGGCGCGCCTCGCGGTCTGCCAGTTCCTGCGCCGTGCCGAGGTCGTGACCGGCAGAGAAGTGGTCGCCTTCACCCATGAGGACGACCACCCCGGTCCCGAGGTCGTCCTCGGCAGCCTGGAACGCGTCGTCAAGTTCCTCGGTGAGACGACGACTCTGGGCGTTGCGGGCCTGGGGACGGTCGAGGATCAGCCGCCGTACCCGTCCGACCTGTTCCGTGCGAATGCATTCGTACTCCATCAGATGGCCCCCACATCCACGCCGTCCGGTGGGCCTATGCCCGACACGCCAAGGCGCACCAGTTCGTCCACTTCGGCTGCGCCCATGCCCAGCAGTTCTTCCAGCACTTCATACGTGTGCTGCCCCTGGAGCGGCGCGTGGCGCACGATCGTGGCGGGGGTCCGGCTGAAGTGCATCGGCAGCGCTGACTGCAACCGACGCCCAACCTCCGGGTGGTCAACCTCGCGCACAACGTTCCGCGCGCGCAGGTGCGCATCTTGCGCAACCTCCAGCGAGTCGAGGACCGGGGCCGCGAGGACACCAGCGGTAACCAGTCGGGCTGCGAGGTCGTCTCGGTCGGCCTCGGCCGCCCACGCCGCGATGACGGCCTCCAGCGCGTCCTCGTTCGCCTTCCGTGCAGCGTTCGTCGCAAAGCGGGAATCGGAACGCCACTCCGGGTGGCGAGCCGTCTCGCACAGCGCGCCCCACTGCGCCTCCGTCTCGCACGCCAGGGCGATCCAGCGCTCTGTGCCCAGCGTCGCGAAGATGCCATGCGGCGCGAATGTCGTGTGCCGGTTCGCGAGGCGCGGGCGCTGGGTCCCGTTGGTCATGAACTCGAGGGCGGCATCGCCGACGACGGAGAGGTTCGCCTCCTGCATCGATAAGTCGATGTACTGGCCGCGGCCCGTGCGCTCGCGGTGATGCAGGGCGGCCACGATCCCTAGCACCCCGTACAGCCCTGCGACCGGATCGGGGTACATCTGGCCCGAGTTCAGCGGAACGCCGCCGGCATACCCGAGGAGCGCAGACTGACCCGCCGTCGGCTCGATCGTGCCTCCGATGCCCGGCACGTTCGCCCACGGGCCGTCATGCCCGTACGCGGAGAGGCTCGCGACGATGACGTCCGGCTTGATCTGCGCCAGCGCCGCGTAGTCGATGCCGAGGTTGCCGAGGACGCGCGGGGAGAAATTCTCCGCCACGAAATCCGCGAACACCACGAGCCGCCGGAATATGTCGATGCCCTCGGAGGTACCGAGGTCGAGCGTGATGCAGCGCTTGTTCAGGCTCACGGAGTTATACAGCGGGTTGCAATTCCACGGGTGCTGCGCCGTCGCCGAATCCCGAATGCCGCTCATGATCGGCGCCCCATAGTCGCCGCGCCATGAATCTGGCCGCGCACGGAACTCCACCTGGATCACGTCCGCGCCCATCATGCCGAGCAGCGCGGTGCACCAGTTCCCCGCCCATGCCTGCGTCAGCACGACCCCACGCGTCCCGTGCAGGGGGCCGGCGGTCGGCGGCGGCGTCATACGGAGGCCTCCGGGTCGCGCAGGACCTCGGCGGTGTGTTCACCAGGACCGGGCGCGCGGTGACGAAGCGCGAGCGGCGTTGCGCTTGCCTTGAACGGTGCGCCCGGCATCTCCGGCGCGGTCGGATCACCTTCGGGGCGCACCCAGAAGCCGCGCGAGCGAAGGTGCTCGTTCACGGCAAGCTCGGCCATTGTCAGCACGGGGCCAGCGACGACGCGGCGCACCGCGAGCTCTTCGAACAACTCTGCCTTGTCCCACTGCGCCATCGCCTCGGTCACCCGTCCCATGTACTCGTCGCGGTGCTGCTGCCGGTAGAACGAGGCGCCCCACCGCGGGTCCTCGGCCAGATCGGGGAGCCCGAGAAGATTCATCGCATCGCGCCAGAAATGCGCGCGTGACAGCGTGAGCGCGAAGTGGCCGTCCTTCACCGGGACCGGCCCTCCGAGGGTGTCGGTTGCGTCGCGCCGTCGGAACACCTCGTTCGCATAGGTGGAGCGGGCGAGGGCGGGCGCGAACATTCCGGCCAGCACGTCGACCTCCGCCACGTCCACCTCCTGGCCCTCCCCGGGGTGACGATCACGGTGGAAGAGAGCAGCGACAATCGCACTTGAAGCGGCGATGCCGGCACACATCGAACTGCCCCACGCCGCGGGCTTCAACGGCTCGCGGTCGATGTTGCCGTTGATCGATGCCCACCCGCTGCGCGCGGCATCAGTGAGGTCGTTACCGGGCACCTCGGCCAGCGGGCCGTCCATGCCATGCGGCGTGACGTGCCCCATGATCAGCGAGGTGGCACCAAGGTCAGCGTAGCGCAATCGCCGAGCGGCGAGTTCTGACGGCCGGTAGGACGAGACGAGGATGTCGACCCGTCCGGCGAGCCGCCGCGCGGTCGCCTGCCCCTCGATGGAATCGAGGTCGATCGTGACCGAGCGCTTGTCGGCGAGCCAGTATGCGGCCGGGATGCTCGTCCCGTCCGGGCCGAACGGAGCAATCGTCCGGAGCGGATGGCCTGACGGCGGCTCCACGACCACCACGTCGGCGCCGAGCGCGGCAAGCATCCTCGAACACCACGCTCCCGCGGTGGTGGTCGAGATATCGAGGACATGGATGCCATCCGGTGCGGCGTGCATCGCCACTCCTCAGCCTGTTATGCCATGCCGCGCTTCGCGACGGCGAACACGGTCGTGTGACGCTGGCGGATCAGTTCGCGGCCGCCGCCATCGTAGGTGGAGCAGTCGAAGATCCCGTAATGGTGGCCCTTGCGCTCGTACGTCTCGTGGAAGGTCGCGGTCGTGACGAGGTCGGGCGTCCCGACGGCGGGGGCGAGCCACTGAATGTGGCTCTTCGCATGGATCGCCGGGCCGTAGTCGTACGTGTGGTGCAGGACGCGGATCGGGCGCGCCGCCACCCACGCCGGATGCAGCCGTGCGTTGGGGCCGCGGAACAGTTCGTGGTCGGCCTCCTGGTGCCGCCGGACGGACACTTCAGCTCCGCTGATGCCCTCCGGCCCACCGAGGGGCGCCAGCTGCCGTCCGACCGGCGCGATCTCCGGGGTCAGCGTCGGATGCACCGCCATCTCCGGCTCCGCCGGGCGGTACGGCGTCTTCGTCAGTTCACCGAGCCACGGCGCATCGCCGAGGCCGAGCTCCCCGGAGATGCGGTCGTGGCCGTCAGCGCCGGTGATCCGCAGCAGCCAGTGGTCGGCCTCCGGCGTGACAGTGATCGTCAGATCATCGCCCGGATACGTGGGACGGCGGAAGGCGATCTCCACCCAGCCGTGGTCGAGCCAGTCTGTGCCCAGCGCGTCGAGGATCGCCGGCGACGCCCAGCCCCAGACCGTGGCCCCGCCGACAAGCGCGGCCTGATAGCCATACTCTCTCGCGCCATCCGTGGAATGGATCGCGTTGCCGATATCCGGCCGGTCCGGGTTGCCGAGGAACGCGGTGAGCTTCCGTTCCCCGCTCTTCCGTTCGGTGGTCATCTTCGTCCCTATTCGCCCGGCGACCCGAGCCACTCATGCAGGACTTCGATCGTGTGCTCGCCGGGATCCTCCGACCACGGCCGGTCAGCCTCGGGTGGCCCGCCTTCGAGGCGGAACGGACGGCCAGGCACGCGGACGTCGAAGCCGCGTGGCCCAGGGATCGAGCGCATAAACGCGCGCGCCTCGAGTTGCGGGCACGCGAAGAGATCGTCGACCGTCTGCACGAGCGCGAACGTCAGGTGCAGCTTCTCCGCCTGCTCGAACCATTCCTGCGCCGTCTGCCGCTGGAACGGCGGCACGAAGAGTTCCAGGAACTCCTGGTAGTGCTGCATCCGCCCCTCGGCCGTCTGGAAGCGGTCCTCCGCGAGCCTCGGTTCATCGAGCAGAACGGCAACGCCCTTCAGGTCCATGGTCGCAACGGCACCCGGCGCGCAGTAGACGAAGCGGTCGGACGCGGGCACCATCCGGAGCCCCTGCTTCACCCGTTGTTCACGACACGCCACTTCACCCCGGTTCACATACGCCGAGGTCTGCGAGTACGTGTGGCCCGCGAGGGCCTCCACCATCGAGACATCGACGCGACGCGTCCCGCCGTCCCGGCGCGCTGCACGGTTCGCCGCGAGCGCCGACGAGGCCGCTGCGACACCGCCGGCCATCGCCGCCGCGTAGGGCGGCAGTTGCATCGGCGGCTGGTCGTACTCCCCCGTGAGGAACATCAGGCCACTCGCCGCCTGCACGACGAGGTCGCTTGCCGCCCACGTAGATCGAGGGCCGCTGATCCCAAACGGCGATATCGAGACCATCGCGCCGCGCGGCTCCAGCGTCTGGAACAACGCAGGGTCGAGGCCGGACTCTGCACAACCACCCACCGAGAAGTCACCCACGACGATGTCTGCCGCGTTGGCGAGGCCCTCGATGATCTCGCTGTCACCCTCGACCCAGCGCTTGCCGTGGTTCACGAAGGCGAACGCGCCGCCCTCGCCGGCCCCCCATCGCCCGCCACGAAGGCGACCCGGCTCACCATCGCCCGGATCGACCTTCACCACGTCCCATCCGACCTCAGCGAGGAGTTTCGTCGTGTATGCGGCGCCGACGCCGGTGGCGAGGTCGAGCGCCCGGGGCCGCCGCGTGTCCGGCTGAGCCGTCATCGCGCGAACCTCCGCCAACCGTCATGCGAGTCGTCCACACGGCTCAACTCGCCGCGGTCGATGCGCAGCGCGGTCTGTTCCGGCGTCGTACGGGATCGGGGTGCCGGCGCGGGGAGCGATCCCACCACACCTGATTCGACGGCTGCCTCGATCTCGGCGGTCGAGAGACCTGCAACCTCCGAGAGCACCCACTCGTTGTCCGCGCCGAGCCCGTGCGGTGGCTGCATCGGTATGTCGCGCCCACCGCCGAAGGTCGGTCCGGCGACCGGCATCGATCTCTCGCCGTCGCCGAGCAGGCCGAAGTAGCCGCGCGCCCACAGGTGCTCATCCGCCGACTGGTCGGCCGCGTCCGCCACCTCGGCAGCCGCAATGCCTGCCGCCTGCAGCGCCGCGACCACGACGTGTCCGTCGCGCGACGCGAGCGCGGAGGCGAGGGTGATTTCGGCCCCGGTGCCGTCCTCGGACAGGGAGACGCCGAGGACTCCGGCAAGCACTGGCATCTGCTCCCGCGTCGCCGAGATCGCGACATGACGGTCGAGGCCCAGCGTTGAGAAGACCGCGTGGAGCGCATAGCGCCGGTCGCTGTTCCCGATCCGCCTCGGGGGCGGCGCGCCGAATGACCGCTCCGCCACTACTGGCCCCAGCTGGCTGATCTGCGTCTCATACAGGGAGATGTCGATGTGCGTGCCCTTGCCGGTGGCGTCGCGATGGTCGAGCGCGGCCAGGATGGCGAACACGGCATTGAGACCGCATGTGTTGTCCGCGTAGACGATGGTGCCGGGCCGTCCGGGCCACGCATCTGCCGGACCGATCATCTCGTTGTGCCCGCTGATCGCCTCAGCGCCAGGCCCGAACAGCGGGCGCTCTCCCCACGGGCCGGTGGTACCGAAGCCGGTCAGCGAGACGTAGATGACGTCTGGCTTCCGCGCACGGATCGAGGCGTAGTCGATACCGAACTGGCGCATGACGCGCGGCGTGAAGTTGTGCGCCACGATGTCGCACCCCGCCGCGACACGTCGGAACAACTCGGGCCCGCCCTCCGTCCCGAGGTCGAGGCCCAGCCGTCGCTTGCTGCGAAACAGGTCGGGCTCCGGCTGCGCCGCGCTCCCTCGTCTGTGCGACTCGACACGGATCACCTCCGCGCCGAGGTCGGCGAGGTGCCGGGTGGCGAAGGGAAGTGCGGCGGCCTGCTCCATGGAGAGCACACGGATGCCCTCGAGCGGTCGGTCCATGGGCCCCCCTTCGGCGCAGCAGCGGCAAACGATATCACCTGGGCGAACGGCGGAGCGTCCCCACCGCCGCTAGAACATCGCGATCGGGTTCACCGGCGATCCCGTACCACCGAGGACGACCAGCGGCGCGATGGTGAGCATGAACTCGTACTGCCCCGTCTCCGCGCAGACCTCGGACAGCGTCTCGAAGTTGGCGTTGTCGAGGAGCGGCAGCCCCATGTGTGGGATAGCGATGACGTGCAGCGGGATGCGCTCGCCGGTGTACTCCTGACCGGACGCCTCCTGCAGGTCCCACCCCATGAGTGCGGCGCCGGTGTCATGCAGGAACTCGAGGACG
>Ga0194132_10001835_pt1 | contig 41980 bp, 35 predicted proteins | sample TA2KigOf80mmetaG_FD_148612 | JGI IMG/M metagenome (GOLD analysis project Ga0194132, IMG submission 148612) | Freshwater microbial communities from Lake Tanganyika, Tanzania - TA2015054 Kigoma Offshore 80m | ecosystem: Environmental > Aquatic > Freshwater > Lake | place: Tanzania: Lake... | reverse complement strand
TTAAACATCGAAAGCGCCTTCGGCCTGATGAAATCAGCATTCATTTCGCATAATCGGCATCATCGCTTTCCTCGGGCGCACCTTTTACCTACTTGATCAGCGTATCCTTAGAAAAATTCACTATAGCAGATGTCGCCCCTTACCTTGAGCGCATCGAGTTTTGCCGCGCGCGCGAGCGAGCGCAACCGCCGGCGCCCCTTCACAAAGAGCCGGCTTCACCGGCCAGGCCCGCGCATTTGCAATCGCCGCCCAAATAAGGCACATTGCCCAGCCACGGTCGCGCCAGCGCGGTGCCCGTTGATGCTGTTGTCTTGATCGCCATTGTCCGGATCGCCAATTTCACACCAGCGCAAAAGCGCATGACCGCATGCTGCCCACCTATGACGTGATTATTGTCGGCGGCGGCACCGCGGGTTGCGTGCTCGCGAGCCGGCTTTCCGAACGCGCTTCGCGCAGCGTGTTGTTGCTCGAGGCGGGCGTCGATATCATCCCCGGCGAAGAGCCCGGCGACATCACCGATGTGTACCCGGCGTCGTATTTTAACCGGCAATATTTCTGGCCCAATCTGACCGTGCAGTGGCGCGAGGGCAAGGTTGCGCCGTTTTCGCAAGCGCGCGTTTTAGGCGGCGGCGGCTCGGTCATGGGCATGGTCGCGTTGCGCGGCATCGCCGCCGACTACGAGCGCTGGCGCGAGGCGGGCGCGGCGGGCTGGGGCTGGCAGGATGTGCTGCCCTATTTCAAGAAACTCGAACACGATCACGATTTCGACGGTGAAGGCGGCGGCGAAGGCCACGGCCAGGACGGCCCCACGCCGATACGGCGTTTAAAACCCGCAGACTGGCCGCCACTCGCGCAGGCGATCAAGACGTACGGTGACGCCCAGGGTCTGCCGTTCATCGCCGACATGAACCTTGATTTTCGCGACGGCTATGGCGTGGTGCCGATGAGTAACAGCGTAAGCGCGCGCGCTTGCAGCGCCTCGTGCTACCTGTCAACCGAAGTGCGCAACCGCGCAAACCTCACCATCATGACCACCACCGCCGCGACGCGCGTGCTGTTCCACGGCAAGCGCGCCACGCGCGTGCGCACCTCGATGCGGCGCCAGCCGGTGGAAATACAAGGCCGCGAGATCGTGCTGGCCGCGGGCGCGATCCATACGCCAGCGCTGTTGATGCGCTCGGGCATCGGCCCGGCGCAACATCTGCTGGAACACGGCATCGGCGTGTTGGCCGACCGCCCCGGTGTCGGCGCCAACCTGCAGAATCATCCGGTGCTGTTTATCGGCATGCACTTGCGGCGCGCCGCGCGCCAGCCGAAAGCGCTGTGCACCGCACCGGCGTTAAGCCTGCGTTATTCATCTGGACTTGCGGACTGCGATGCCGCCGACATCTATCTGAACGTGCAGAGCAAAACCGCGTGGCACGCGCTGGGCCGGCAAATCGCCAATTTCGCGCCGGCGCTGCTGCAGCCCAAATCGCGCGGCACGGTGCGCCTTGGCTCCGCCCGCGCGCGCGATATGCCGCAGGTGTCGTTTAATTTCCTCTCCCACGAGGACGACCTCGCGCGCATGGAAGGCGCATTTGTGAAAGCCGCGCAAATCGCGTTCGCCTGCGCCGGCGCCATTGATTGCGGCACGCCCTTTGCGGTGTCGTTCAACAACCGTCTGCGCAACCTCAATGAACTTAAGCGCACCAATGCGGTGAAAGCGCTTGCCATTGCCGGCATGCTGAACACTCTGCCATGGCTCGCCGAGCGCCTGCTCGCACGCGCCGCCGGCACCCGCGTCACGCTTGCCGATCTCCTGCAAGACCCGCAACGGCTGCGCGAACACGTGCTTGAGCATGTCGCCGGCGTATTCCATCCCGCCGGCACCTGCCGCATGGGCGCGGCGGAAGACCCTAGCGCCGTGGTCGATGCCGAAGGCCGCGTTTACGGGGCGCAGGGGCTGCGCGTGGCCGACGCCTCGATCATGCCCACGGTGGTTTCCGGCAACACTAACATCCCCACCATCATGATCGCGGAAAAAATCGCCGCGGCAATGGCGTAAGCCGCGCCGCCACCCGCGCGCGGCCGATTCGGATAACGCCCATGGAAAAATTGATCATCACCAACTGCGCCACCGATTGCTCGATGTACCCCGAATGGCAGCCACGTTTTCACGATTCCAGGGTGCTCGCGGACTCCATCGCGCAAGGCTGGCGGGCGGGTGCTGCGATCGCGCACATCCACGCGCCGCAAGAAGATTACCGGGCGTGGGCATCCCACACCCGCGCGATTCGCGACGCGTGCGGCATCATGATTCAGTACGGCATATCCACGCAGGATCTGGAGCAGCGCCGCGCGGTGGTCAAAAACAAGCCGGAGATGATTTCGGTGGCGGTGGGCGCGCACAACCTGTCGTTCGTCGGACGCGATTTGATGAAGCTGCATCCGCGCGCGGAACTCGCCGAGATGATGCGGCTGTGCCGCGACAACGGCGTCAAACCCGAATTCGAGGTATGCGCGTTGGGCGATTTGTGGCTGATCGACGATTTAATGCAACAAGGCCTGATCGACGCGCCGCTGATGATGACGATTTTTTTCGGCCGTCCCGGCGGCACCTGGTCGCCGCCGACGGTGGAGGAATTCATGCATCGCATCAAGCACCTGCCCCAAGGGAGTTACTACATGAGCAGTGTCACCGGCGCAACCCACTTGCAGCTCACCGCGATGTCGGTGCTGATGGGCGGGCATGTGCGGGTGGGCACCGAGGATGAGCCTTATCTCGCGCCGGGCACGCTAGGCGACAACGTCGATCATGTGGCGCGCATTGCCAGTGTGTCCAGACAATTGGGGCGCGCAGTGGCGAGTGTCGATGAAGCGCGCTCGATGCTGAACATTCCGAAGTAATCTTTTTGGGCGTTGCCGCGCCCGTTACCCTTCTTAATTATGCCCGACCCCAGCCCAGGCTTTTACGACACCAACGACCTGCGCGAAGCCGCGAAAAAGCGTCTGCCCAAAGGCCTTTTTGAATTCATGGATCGCGGCAACGAAGACGAAGTCGCGATGCGCGAGAACCGCGCGGTGATGGAGCGCATCAAGCTTGTGCCGCGCGTGCTAAACGACGTCAAAACGCGCAGCATCGAAACCACCCTGTTCGGCAAAACGCACGGCATGCCCGTCATCGTCGCGCCCACCGGTTCGGCGGGCCTCGCCTGGCACGAGGGCGAAATCGCGCTGGCGCGCGCCGCCAAGGCGCACGGCATACCGTTTACGCTGGCGCTGGGCTCGATGACCAAGCTTGAGCGCGTCGCCGCCGAGGCCGGCGGTACGCTGTGGTTTCAGTTTTACATGTGGCCCGAGCGCAAGCTTTCGCACCAGGTGATCGCGCGCGCCCGGGCAGCCGGCTTTGAAGCGCTGGTGTTCACGGTGGACACACCGGTGGCGCCGGGGCGCGAATACAACCTGAAAAACGGCATGACCATTCCGTTCAAATTCACCGCCCGCAACACCATCGACGTGTTACGGCATCCGCGCTGGCTCGCCGGCGTATGGCTGCGCTACATGCTGACAACGGGCACGCCACGCTACCAAAACTTCCCGCAAGAAACGCAGACCAAAATCACCGCGCTGCCGATGGGGCGCTCGTCGAACTTTTGCGCGGATATTACGTGGGATGATGTGCGCGAGTTGCGCAAACTGTGGCCCGGCAAGCTCATCGTCAAAGGCATCCAGCACGCGCACGATGCGGTGAAGGCCGCCGATTGCGGCGCCGATGCCGTGGTCATCTCCAATCACGGCGGCCGCGTGCTCGACGCCTCGCCGGTGCCGATCCTGACCTTGCCGAGCGTGCTCGACGCGGTGGGCGGGCGCATCACGGTGATTGTTGACAGCGGCTTTAGCCGCGGCGCGCACGTGGTGAAAGCGCTGGCGCTCGGCGCCCACGCGGTGATGCTGGGCCGCGCGCCGCTGCACGGCGTGGCCGCCGCCGGGGAGGCCGGCGCCCTGCGTGCGCTGCAAATTTATCGCGATGAAATCGACCGCGTGTTGGGCCTCATCGGCTGCACGCGGCTTAATCAATTGACGCGCGAACATGTCGATATGCGCGGGGTGTTCGGCGGTTGAAAATCTTTGCCATAGATTACACAAATGAACACAGATTTTTTGCGTGGTTTAATTTGTTTTCATCCGTGTAAATCCATAGCAAAAAGGGTTTGAGAAAGGGCCGTCATGAAACTACGTCAAATCGGCGACACGCCGCTTAAGGCCACCACCATCGGCCTGGGCTGCAACAACTTTGGTCTGCGCATGCCCATCGAAGACTCGCAAGCGGTGATCCACAAAGCGCTCGATCTGGGCATTAATTTTTTCGACACCGCCGACGTCTACGGCCATCGCGGCGGTTCGGAAACCGCGCTCGGGCGCTACCTCGGCGCGCGACGCAAGGACGTCATCATCGCCTCCAAATTCGGCAACGCGATGGATGACGCCGGCGTGCTGCAAGGCACCTCGCGCCGTTACATCATGCAAGCGGTTGAGGCGAGTCTAAAACGCTTGAAGACCGACTGGATCGACATTTACCAGTTGCACCGGTTCGACGCCGCCACGCCGCTGGAGGAAACCATGAGCGCGTTAAACGACCTGGTGCAACAAGGCAAGGTGCGCTATCTGGGCGTTTCGCAAGCGGCGGCGTGGCAACTGGTCGACATGCAATGGACCTCGCGCCACCATGGTTACGCGCCACTGACCACGTGCGAGATCGAATACAGCCTGCTGGCGCGCAAACCACAGGCCGAGTTGATCCCGGCGATGCAAAAACACGGGGTGGCACTGCTGCCGTTTTACCCGCTAGCGGGCGGGTTTCTGACGGGAAAATACAAACGCGGCGCGCCCAAGCCCGAAGGCGGCCGGCTCACCCGAGGCAAGCGCTACGAAGACATGTTCATGACGCAAACCAACTGGACGCGCCTGGAAAATCTCGAAGCCTTCGCCCATGCACGCGGCCACACGCTGCTGGAATTGGCGTTCAGTTGGCTTGCCGCCCAACCGATCGTTGCCACCGTCATTGCCGGCGCCACCCAAGCGCAACAACTGCAGGCCAACGTCAAGGCCGCCGATTGGGCGCTCACGCGGGACGAACTGCGGGAAATCGACCGCATCACTGCCTAAACGGTGCGTGCCACGCCCCCCCTGCGGCGCGGGCCGCGGCATTACATGGTCCGTTGCTGCCGCAGCTGCGAAATAACCGGCGAAGGCCCAACCACGCTCGAGTTGTACGGGTGGGTCAGACGCTGGTACATGCCGGTGATTTTGCGCACGTAATTCTGGGTCTCGTTATACGGCGGGATACCCCTGAACTTTTCCACCGCGCCCTCTCCCGCGTTATACGCCGCCAGCACCAGCGGCACATCGCCCTGGAAATACGCCAACAGCCAGCGCAGGTAGGCAAGCCCGCCGCGGATGTTTTCATCGGGCTTGAACGGATTTTTGACGCCGAAACGCTCGGCGGTTTCGGGAATGAGCTGCATCAGGCCTTGCGCGCGCGCGTGGGACAGTGCATTGGGATTAAACGCCGATTCCACCGAGATCAGCGCGAGTACAAGATTGGTGTCCACCTCATATTGCGGAGCGAGCTTTTGCACCAACTGCATGATTTCCCTGGGTGCCATCGGGATGCGCTGCTCGGCCAATGCTTCCTGCACCGCGCCGGGGCGGGGCGGGGGTAGTTTGGCGACCGGCAGCGCCGCCGGCTGCACGCAGGCCGGTAGCGCGGCATCATCGCGCAAGCGCACCACTTCGAGCAGCCTTTGCGCGTGCGCATGGCCGCGGTCGGCGGCGCGGCTGAACAACGCGGCCGCCACCGCGTCATCGTGCGTTACGCCGCGGCCGTTGGCATACATCCAGCCCAAGTTGTACAAACCATCGGCGTCGCCATAACGCGCGGCATGGCAAAACAACTGATGGGCTTTTTGTTGATCGCGAGGCACGCCTTCAGCATGCGCGTATTTGACACCCAGTTGAACCGCCGCTTTGAGATCGGCGGCAGCCAATACAGCACGCAGATCAGGAGAATGAGCCGGAGCATGAGTCGGCGCGACACCTGCTGCCGGCAAACCGACAAAGCCTGTCGAGCCGCCGTCACTGCGTGTGACGCTCGCCTCGGTAATTTGCGCATTATCCTCCGCAAAACCCGCCATTGGCGTAATAACGCGGCACTCACTACGATAGGGATAAAACGTTTCATTCCACCCGGCCCGTTGGTTTAATACCGGCGAAAACAAGCAAAATTCGCGCCCAATAATTATGTGGTTGATTCTTGGGGATTTTTCATAATCTGCACAGAGCACAGGTGCACAAAGTGTAAAAAAATCCGACACTGCCGAGGAATACCGCGCGAATGGCTACTTCTGCTGAGGCTAAATGTGCACCAAACTTCAGCCGCGCCGCAATAGTGCTAAGACACTAGACCATACGGTCGACCGCGCGCTTTTGTAACCGTCTGATTTTCATGATTTTTATTTTCTCGCCGCGCCGTCGGTGCGCCGCTGTGCGAGCGTAAAAATTTTCGACACTGCACGACTCAGGGATATTGCAGCACCGCGCACGCATGAGACCAAAACAAGTTGAAACAATTTCAAAAAAGTGTCGTCCCACTGACTTAAAAGCGGATCAAAATGAGCCCACGGGATGTTGGCTGCCGGGCGCATTTGCCTCGCGCCAATGCAGTTTTTCGCCGCCGGATTGCGCCAGCGCAAATGGCTTGATCCGCTACGGCGCTATCGTCCTGTCGTCCAATGCTCTCGCTCAATAAAGGAGTTCACCATGCGCGTTCGTGATTACATGAGCCCCCACCCCATCGTCATCCACGCCCACGAAGACTACAAGCAAGCGTTCGCAGTGATGGAACGCCACACGCTGCGCCATCTGCCGGTGCTCGATGAACGCGAGCACTTGGTGGGCATCCTCGCCGAGCGCGACCTGCTACTCGCCGCGACGCATTACTTGAATTGTGCCGTCGAAGTGGCCGAAGTGATGCACCGCGATGTCGTTACCGCCACACCCGACATGCCGCTCGACGAAGCCGCGCTGTTGATGGCCAAGCAACATATCGGCGGGCTGCCGGTGGTCAACAGCCCGAATAGCGACACCGTGGTCGGCATCATCACCGAGTCGGACATTTTTAAATCGATTGCGCGGCACACGCATTGACGTTTGCAGGATGCCGGCGCGCGAGACGAATCGCATCGCTCGCGTGCGATGCATCCTCGATCGGGGCGCGTCCCGCGTCACCGCATCCTACGTGTAGCCCAGTCCCATCACCTCGCGCACATCGCGCAACGTCTCCTGCGCGAGCTTGCGCGCTTTTTCGCAGCCGTCGGCGACGATGCTGCGCACCAGCGTGGGGTCATCCAGATATTTCTGCGCGCGCTCGCGCATCGGATGCTGCTCGGCGATCACCGCGTCGATCACCGGCTGCTTGCATTCCAGGCAGCCGATGCCGGCGCTTTTGCAGCCTTGCCGCACCCATTGTTTTTTAGCGTCGTCCGAATACACCTGATGCAATTGCCACACCGGACATTTATCCGGGTCGCCGGGGTCGGTGCGCTTCACCCGCGCCGGGTCGGTGGGCATGGTTTTGATTTTTTTGGCGACGCTGTCAGCGTCCTCGCGCAGCGTGATGGTGTTGTTGTAGGACTTGGACATTTTTTGGCCGTCGAGGCCAGGCATTTTCGAGGCTTCCGTGAGCAGCGCCTGCGGCTCGGTCAATATCATTTTGCCGCCGCCTTCGATGTAGCCGAATAGCCGCTCGCGATCGCCCAGCGTAATGTTTTGCGATTCTTCGAGCAGCGCGCGCGCGGCGGCGAGCGCCTCGGTATTGCCGGTTTCGAGATAGCCTTTGCGATGCTGCCGGTAGACCTTGGCGCGGCGCGCGCCGAGTTTTTTGATCGCGGCTTCGGCCTTGTCCTCGAAGCCCGGCTCGCGCCCGAACACGTGATTAAAGCGGCGCGCGATTTCACGCGTGATCTCGATGTGCGGCACTTGATCCTCGCCCACCGGCACCTGGTTGGCGCGGTAAATCAAAATGTCGGCGCTTTGCAACAGCGGATAGCCGAGAAAGCCGTAAGTCGCGAGGTCTTTTTCCGCGAGTTTTTCCTGCTGGTCTTTGTACGTCGGCACGCGTTCCAACCACGAAAGCGGCGTGATCATCGACAGCAACAAATGCAGCTCCGCGTGTTCCGGCACGCGCGATTGAATAAACAGCGTCGCCTGCGCCGGATCAACCCCCGCCGCCAGCCAATCGATCACCATATCCCACACATGCTGCTCGATGGTCGCCGGGTCGTCGTAGTGCGTGGTCAACGCATGCCAGTCGGCGACGAAATAAAAGCAATCGTATTCGTGCTGCAAGCGCGCCCAGTTTTTGAGCACGCCGTGGTAATGCCCCAGATGCAATGCGCCGGTGGGGCGCATGCCGGAAAGTACGCGGTTGACGAACATAAAAGTTAGCGATGCATCATGTAAACAAGCGTATTAAGATCGACATCGGAGACGCCGACCAGCGCGGTAACAAGCCTCACCGACAGCGCCACAACCGGCCACAGCACATAACCGAGCACCCCCAAAAACAACAGGCCGATGATGACAAAAAACCCATACGGCTCGATGCGCGAAAACTGATACGCCTGCCGGTGTGGCAACAGGCTCACCATGATGCGCCCGCCATCGAGCGGCGGGATCGGCAGCAGATTGAGCACCATAAAAATCGCGTTCACCAGCACACCCGCCGCGCCCATCAGCGCCAGCGGCAATGAAAACCCGCCCATCGACTGCAGGAACGCGAGCTTCACCATCAGCGCCCAAAAAATCATCATCGCCAAATTCGCGCCCGGCCCCGCCGCCGCCACCCACAGCATGTCGCGCTTGGGATGGCGCAGCGCCCCGAAATTCACCGGTACCGGCTTCGCCCAGCCGAATATGAAACCGCCGCCGGCAAACTTGGAAACCGCCAGCAAAATGAGCGGCACCGCCACCGTACCGATGGGATCGATATGGCGGATCGGATTCAAACTCACGCGCCCTTGTGAATACGCGGTCAAATCGCCGAAATACTTGGCGACATATCCGTGCGCGGCTTCGTGCAGCGTGATCGCAAAAATCACCGGCAACGCGTACACCGCGATCACCTGAATCAAGTTTAATTCCATGCGCGGCGCGAAACTGGGGCTATAACTACGATCGGGGTATTATCGTAAGTATTTGATTTTATTGAACTTTTTTTCATGGCCAAGCGCCAGCCCAACGGCTGAGAACCACGAGTTTAACGCAACCGGCGCGCTCGCACCGATTTGCCTGATTTCTACGGCACGTTTCTACTGCACGCCAAACAGCGCGGTATCGCCTTTACCCACGCGCGTGATTACCGGTTCAGGACCCGTCAAGTTAACCACCGTGGTCGGCTCGATGCCGCAGGCGCCCGCATCCAAAATCAAATCGACGCGGCTTTCGATGCGCTCGCGGATGTCGTCGATATCGTTCAGCGGCATCTCCTCGCCCGGCAAAATCAGCGAGGTCGACAACATCGGCTCGTTCAATTCGGCCAGCAATGCGCGCACCAGCGCGTGATCGGGAATGCGCAGCCCGATGGTGCGCCGGCTCGGATGTTGCAGCCGCTTGGGCACTTCACGCGTGGCCTCGAGTATGAACGCGTACGCGCCCGGGGTGGCCGCTTTCAACAAGCGATATTGCCGGTTGTCGACCCGCGCGTAGGTGGCGATTTCCGACAAGTCGCGGCACACCAGCGCAAAGTGATGGCGCTGATCGACCCTGCGGATGGCGCGCAGGCGTTCCATCGCCGCCTTGTCGCCGATGCGGCAACCCAGTGCGTAACATGAATCGGTGGGATACACCATCACGCCGCCGTCGCGCAGGATTTGCGCGGCTTGGCGTATCAAGCGCGGCTGGGGGTTGTCGGGGTGAACTTTGAAATACTGAGCCACGAGGTTTCAGTGTTGAGTGTTGAGTGTTGAGTGTTGAGTGTTGAGTGTTTAATGTTGAGTGAAATACCGGCTTACGCAAAGCGCACGCGAATTTTCCAGCTCAACATTCAAAACTTAACACTCAACACTGCTCCTACTCAACAACAAACACTCAAAACTCAGCACTAGAAGTTGGTCCACACCGCCGTCAGCCCTTGCGGCAAATCCGGCAGCTTGCCCAACTCCAGCCAACTCTCCCCCGGCCCGTGGTAATCCGAGCCGGCCGAGGCGTGCAAGCCATACCGCTGCGCATAACGCGCCCAAGTGGCGTATTCGGCCTGTGTGTGGCTGCCAGTGACCACCTCGACACCGGTGCCGCCCAAATCGCGAAACTCGCCGAGCATCTGTTCGCGCTGTTGCTGATTCAACTTGTAACGCCCCGGATGCGCAATCACCGCCACGCCGCCCGCGCTGGTGATCCAGCCCAAAGCTTGCGCGAGCGTCGCCCATTGATGATCCACATAACCGGGGTTGCCCTGGCTCAGATAACGCCGAAACACCGCATCGGTGCTGCTCGCACGCCCCTGCTCCACCAAGTAGCGCGCAAAATGCGCACGGCTCACCAGCTCCGGGTTGCGCGCGTACTTGCGCGCGCCGGCGAGCGCATCTGCCACGCCCACGCGTTCGAGATCGGCGGCGATTTTTTGCGCGCGCACTTCGCGCCCGGCGCGCACGCCGCGTAAACCTTCCATCAGCGCCGCGTGATGCGGATCGATGTTAAGCCCGACGATGTGCAACGTATCGTGCGTCCAACTCACCGAAATTTCCACACCATCGATAAAGCGCATGCCGCGCGCCTCGGCTTGCGCGCGGGCTTCTTCTAAACCGCCCAGTTCATCGTGATCGGTCAGCGCAAAGGTTTTCACCCCCTGCGCCGCCGCGCGCGCGGCCAGCTCCCCCGGCGCGATAAGGCCGTCGGGACGTGTCGAGTGACTGTGAAGATCAACCGAAAGCATTTAAAAAAATATCAATTAAATTAAATACTTAAAAAATTTCCGATGAATGAGCATAACAGATCGCGCACGCTTTTCGCGAGGCGCTTTGTCACACCGCCGCGCAACTTGGCGGGTGAAGGCGCAACGCGCGGCGTTGTCGGCTAGAATTCCCGAACGCAGCTTATCGCGCGCCGCACTTAAAGCAACCATAAGGAGGAGCTCGTGTTCGCGAAACTGTCAGGTTCACTGGCCGCGGTCGCCATGACATTCACGCCGCAAGTTGCGTTAGCACAAGCCGCCGCGCCAGGCGCGGCAGCCGCCTACCCCGCCAAACCCGTGCGTATGATCGTGCCGTTCGCCCCCGGCGGCACCAACGATGTGTTGGGACGCATGCTGGCCACCCACCTTGCCGATACCTGGGGACGGCCCGTGGTGGTGGACAATCGCACCGGCGCCGACGGCATTATCGGCACTGAAATCGCCGCCAAGTCGCCGCCCGATGGTTACACCCTGATCGTGTTGTCCTCGGGCTACGCCATGAACGCGGTGGTGCGTAAGCTGCCTTACGATGCGATTAACGCGTTCGACCCGATCGGCAAAATCGGCTCGAGTTTTTTGATTTTGAGCGTGCACCCGTCGGTGCCGGTGAACTCGGTGGCGGAATTCGTCGCGCTGGCAGGCAAACGCCCCGGCGAAATCACCATCGCGACCTCCGGCGGGTTTCAGCACTTTGCCTCGGCGCTATTCAAAAGCCTGTCCAGGCAAAACTTCAACATCATCGTCTACAAGGGTGGCTTTCCGGCGATGATCGACACCATCGGCGGCCAAACCCACTCCACTTTCGCGGTGAGCGTACCGGCGATTCCGCATCTGAAGTCGGGCAAGCTTAAAGGCCTTGCTGTCGGCACGTTAAAGCGCGTGGAACTGCTGCCCGATTTGCCGACGGTGGATGAAGCCGGCGTCAAAGGCTACGACGCCTCGAATTGGTACTCGGTGGCCGCGCCCGCCGGCACGCCGCGGCCGATCGTCATGCAATTACACAACGAAATGGTCAAATACTTCACCGCCCAGGACAACGTGAAAAGACTCACCGCCATGGGCGCCGTGCTCGAGATCATGACGCCCGAACAAATGCGCAAATTCATCCCCGCCGAAATCGCCAAGTGGACCAAGGTGGCGATCGATGCGGGCATGCCGCGCGAGGTGAAGTAATTCGACTGCCAAAACCTTCGACGCAGATGAACGCAGATTGACGCAGATTTTTTCGGAGTTAATCCGCGTTCATCTGCGTAAATCTGCGTCAAAAAAAGGTTTTGTGCCCGCAACACCACAACGTTTTCTTATCGCAACGGAAACTTTATCGTGAATAATCTTCGTTACCTGGCACTTGCATGTTTTGCGCTCTCGCCCGTCGCCGACACCTTTGCGCAAGCAAATTTTCCCGACCGCCCGATCCGCCTGATCATGCCGTTTCCGCCCGGCGGCGCCACCGACGCCAACGCGCGCGTGTTCGCGCGCGAGATGGAGCCCGTTCTGGGCCAGCCGATCGTGATCGACAATCGCGGCGGCGCCAACGCGGTGATCGGCAGCGACATCGTCGCCAAGGCCGCGCCCAATGGTTATACGTTGATGTATGTATCCGCGGCACTGGTCATCAATCCCGCGTTGCGCAAGAACCTGCCCTACGATACCGAGCGCGACTTTACGCCGATCACCAACCCGATCGTCGGCCAAGGCTCCATGTTGACGGTGCATTCGTCGCTGCCGGTGCGCACGGTCCCGGAATTCATCGCGCTCGCCAAACGCCAGAAACTCACCTTCGCTTCGCCCGGTGTGGGCAATGTGCTGCATTTGATCGCCGAGGGATTTAACGCGCGCGCCGGCATCAAGCTGACCCATGTGCCTTACAAAGGCGCGGGGCCGGTGATCACCGCGCTGCTCGGCGGCGAGGTGCACATGGCGGTGGTGCCGCCGATCGTTGGCATGCCGCATTTCAAATCGGAAAAGCTGCGCCCCATTGCCTACAGTGGCACCAAGCGGCTGGCGGCGCTGCCCGATGTGCCCACCGCCGCCGAGGGCGGGCTGCCGGGTTTCGCCATCGACACCGGCTGGCAAGCCTGGTTTGCGCCGGCAAAAACGCCCGATGCCATCGTTCAGCGCATTTACGGCGCGATCAAAAAATCGTTGGAAGTTCCCAAGGTACGCGACTATCTCGCCGGCGGCGGCTATGACATCGTCGCTGATCCGCCCGCGGTATTCCAAAAGAATTTTCCCAACGACATCAAGCGCTGGGCCGAAATCGTAAAGATCGCCGGCATCATGCCTGAGTAAGCGTGATCAGCGATTGCGGGTTAAAACCGCAAGCCCGCGCGCACGGCGGGCCGCAGCTTGGCGTATAACACCACCGACAAGGAGCCCCCTGCCATGAAAGGTGTCGTCGTTTGTCCGCAACCGCGTGCCGCCGATGTGGGCGCGGCCATTCTGGCTAAAGGCGGCAATGCCTTCGATGCCGCGGTCGCCACCGCGTTTTCGCAAATGGTCAACGACCCTTTTATGTGCGGCATCGGCGGCATGGGCACGCTGCACTACTATCGCGCCAATGATGGTGGCGGCAACGGTCGCAGCGGCATGGTCGATTTTTACAATCGCGCGGGCAGCCAGGTGCGCCCGGACATGTGGGCGAACGACTGCAAGGGCCGCACCGAGATTTCCGGCTACAGCCTGTTTGACGACTATCGCAGCGAGATCGGCTACACCTCGATCATGACCCCGGCGACACCCGCCGGATTCGGCATTTTTCATGAGCAGCATTGCACGCTGCCGTGGGCCGAGCTGCTCGCACCGGCCATTGCGCAAGCTAACGAAGGCATTGTCATCACGCCGCATTCGGCGGGGGTGTGGGCGCGTTATCGGCAACCGGGCATCCCCGACGGCATGACGCGCATACGCAAAACCGCGGAATGCGCGCGCGTGTTTCTACATCCCGAAGGCCGTTTTTTCGAAGTCGGCGAAACCATGCGGCTGCCGGATTATGCGCGCACGCTGGAGCGGCTGGCACGCGGCGGCTGGCGCGAATTTCACCACGGCAAGCTCGGCGACGAAATCGCCGCCGATCTCGCGGCGAACGGTTCGTATGTGACGCGCGCAGACATCGCCAACGTCACACCCGAAACCTACGCGCCGCTGGAAGGCAGCTACCGCGGTTACACCGTGCGTTCCAACCCGCCGCCCGGCAGCGGCGCGACGCTGATCGCCATGCTGCAGATATTGGAGCATTTCGATCTGGCGAGTCTTGGGCACTGCTCGGCGCGGCACATCGACCTGGTGGCGCGCGCGATGGCGGCGGCCCATGTGGATCGCAACGAGTATCTGGGCGACCCGCATTTCGCCGACGTGCCCACCGCCATGCTGATATCGAAAGAGCGCGCGGCGTACTGGGCCGAGCGCATCAAGCGCGGCGATTTTCTCGGTGACGAAAAACAGGCGCCGCCCTCCTGCACCACGCATTTGTGCACCTTCGACGAGCACGGCAACGCGGTGTCGCTCACGCACACGCTGGGCACCGCCGCCGGCGTGGTGACGCCGGGGCTGGGCTTTAATTACAACAATTCGATGAAGCTCTTCGACCCCTTCCCCGGCCGCAAAAATTCCATGGCGCCGGGCAAGGCGCGCACCACCGGCATGGTGCCGACGATGCTGTTAAAAGACGGCAAACCGGTGTTGGTGGCGGGCGCGCCGGGCGGCAGCGTGATCATCAGTGCCACGCTGCAGGCGATTTTGAATGTGATCGACTTCGGCATGTCGCCGGTGGAAGCGGTCACCGTGCCGCGCATCCATTGCGAAGGCAAGGGCATCCACGCCGAAGCCACGGTGCAATTGGCGGTGGTGAACGAATTGCGCGCGATGGGGCACAAGGTGGTGCACAGCCCGCACAGCTTCGAACCCATCATGTCGCGCGCGCATGTGATCTCGACACTCGGTGGGCGTCTGCGCGGCGGCGCCGATCCGCGCGGCGGCGCGGGGGTGGCTTATGCCGGCTGACCGCCTGGCATCAGTGAATTAACGTAACTTATTGATCTAAAAATATTTTTTTTATGGCGCATGGCGCAGGTAGAGCACCTGTCCCGTCACCAAGTCCAGCGCCGGCTGCACGCAGTTGCGGCCATCGCAACGGCTCACGTTCTGCGCTGCGGCATTGCCGCGCGACACAAAAACATCCGTCCACTCGACGCTGCGCCCAGTGATGCCGCGTTTGCTTTGCGTTGTTAAAAAAAGCCGGGTTGTGCCGTAGTCGCGCGCATCGTCTTGCAGCGCCGCGAGTTGCGCCTGATCCTTGTGCGTGGCGGCATCGAGGGATAGCGCAGTCAGGGTGTTGCCGCCGCGCGTGGCGGCCGCCAGCCCGAGCACACCGTTGTGTTTGAGCAAAACATAAAGCTCATCGGGATTATCCTTGTTGACGCCGAGTAGCTTGATGGCGCCGGGCAGCGCGCGCAGCTCGCGCATCGCGCCGCCGGCGAGCGCAATGCTCACCAGGGTATCGCCCTTTAACGCCAGCGCCTCGCCCTTGCGGCCGAATACCGGCGAGCGGTAGCCGCCCGCGGTGGTGAGCGGCTGGGCGGGCTCGGCGCCACCGCCCCACAGCATGACGTCGCCGCTCGCCGTTTCGCCGCCGGAGCGCACCTGGCCCGGCACATCGGTTATGCCCAAGCTACTCAAGAGCCGGCTCAACACGCTTTGCGCGTGAGCGTGCTGACTCTGCAACGCGGCGCCGAGCACGATAACGGCGCCGATGACGGTTAACCTAAGCGTAGTCTTCATGGCCGGGCATGCACTTTCGTGATCAAGCGATCGTAACCGGTAATAGCGAACTTCATGTCCTTCGCCGGCAGCGCGACCAGCGAGCGCTGGCCGTCGGCCGCGCTGATCACAAACAGCGTGAGCGTCTCCTTGCTGCGCCACACCAGCCAGGCCTGGTCGCCCGCGGCCAGCATTTTGTCGCCCGCTTTTTCGCCATTGAGCTCACCCACCTTGGGATAGCGCTCCGCCACCGCCAGCAGCGCATAGTTGGCCGGCCACAGCAACACCTGCAACAACACCACCGAGGCGTAGATTGCGGCCAGCCAGCGGCCCGACTCAAATTCGCGAAGTTTGGGCCGCAACCACGCGAGCCACGCCGCGCACGCCACCGTGGCCAGCAGTATGCCGATAAAAAACAGCGCGCGCGACGCACCGTCCTCGCTCGTGAGCAGCGCCGCCAGCCACGCCGGCGAACGCGGCAGCGCCGGCGCCAGCAATAGCGATTGAAACGCGAAGCACTGCCGCATCACCATTTGCACCAGCAACACGCTCGCCACCACGCCAAGCGCCGCCCATGTGAAAGCCGCGCGCGGGCTTAAGCACTCGCGCCAACGCACAAAACGTGCGGCGAGGCTGGTGCCTTTGCGTTTGGCGCCCAGCGCAAACAACGCCAGCACCACGCCCAACGGCAGCGCCGCCAACAGCAACAGCAAAAACGCCGATGACGCCTGCGGCACCAGATAAACCAGAAAATCGATGCCCGCGAACAAATACCGTTCGTCGAGCGCGGCGAAATCGGAGCTGATCACCCCCAGCGCGCTCACCTGAAAGCGCAGCGACAAATAACCCAGCACATACAGCGCAAACGTGGCGAGCGCGGTGTACGCCGGCCAACTGCCGGCCAGCGCCTTGATGCGTTCGGTGATCTGATTGAATGCGTCGCCGCTGCTCATCGGCCAACCATGGTGAACGCCGCCCAGTAATGAGGGTGGCTAAACGCTTTATTCGATCTGACCGCGATGAGCGCGCGCCGCGCGGCCTCGGCCGGCAGCTCGCGTTGCGCCTCGCGATAAAAAGTCTCCATCCACAGCCGGGTCGACTCCGACGACACGTTCCATTGCGACACGATCAGCCGCTGCGCGCCGGCGTAGAGAAAAGCGCGCGTGAGCCCCATCACCTCGTCGCCGCGCGTAACCTCGGCCCTGCCGGTTTCGCACGCGCTTAACACCACGAGCTGCGCGCCCTCGAGCGGCAAACCAAAAATTTCCGCCGCGGTGAGTTTGCCGTCGTCTTGATCACTTTGCCCGCCCCTTGCGAACGCCAGATGTGAAAACAACGGCTCGCTCGCATCGAATTTTCCGTGCACCGAAAGATGCAGCAGATTGTAGTCCTTTGCCCAGGCTTTGACTTCGCCCTCGGTGGTAAGCCGCCCGAACTCGACCTTGCTACCCGGATACAGCGCGCCGATAGCCCGCACTTCCTCGCGCGCGGCGGGAATCGACGGATCGGCGATAGCGAGCATTTTGCCGTCCTTGATCTGGCGCGCCGGCGCAAGCCCCAGCAGCACGGTGGCGCTCGGTGCGTACGTGATTTGCGCGCCTGCGCCCCACGGCTCGCCGCCGGGCGCGATCAAGGCTTGAAACGGCAGCACATGCAGCACGTCATGCGGGATCACCACCACGCGCTTGCCGGTGAGCCACGCGCGCGCCGGTTCGAGCAAAAACAAATACAGTTGACGCGCGATGCGTTCGTCAAACGCCGTTTGCGGGTTGGCGAGACTCGCCTGCAAGGCCGCGACCTTTTCCACCAGCGCGGCGCGCGTCAAAAACACCGCTCGCACCTCGACGCGCTCGGCGCCGATGTACCACAGCACCACGTCGTTGTCTCGCACCAGGTATTGCAGCACTTCAAAACCTTCGGCGCGCGCCGCTTTTTGCAGCTCGCTTAGCCGCGCCGGGCGCGACTCCACCAGCTCTTTGAGCTTCGGGGATTGTTGCTCCAATTGCGACAGCAGCTTGCCATGCTCGGCTTCGAGTTGCCGGATTTGCGTCGAATATCCGGCGAGTTGCCGCGGGCTGGCATCTTTGCCCGCCGCCAGCGCGAAGTGATCGTTTTGCAGCCGCGCGATGCGGCTGCGCAGTTCGAGCGACTTGCCATAAGCCGTGCGCTCTTGCGCGCTGCCCAGCACCAACTCTTTTTTGGCCAATAGGGCGCTCAGGGCGCGCGAGCGGCTGCGCTCCATCAAGTCAAACGCCTCGGCGTGGCGTTTTTGGTCGAGCAGTTCCGCGATCGCGCCGTCATACACCACCACCTTGTCCCGCAAGTACGCCGCGCGCGCGCGTTCCTCGGCGAGCCCGCGCCGGTCGCGCTCGATCAAGTCGATCGCCTTGCCAAACGCCTGCACCGCGCCCGCTTTATCGCCGCGCAACTGCCGCAAGTGCGCGTCGGTCACGTGCATGCGGTAACCGGTGAGTTCCGCGTAGGGACCCAGCCGCGCGTTTTCTTGCACCAGTTGGCGGAACATGACTTCCAATTGCGCGGCATTGGTCTGGTCGCGCGCGACGAATTGTTCGTTGACCAAGACTTCGCGCGCCGTGCGCGGGTTGAACAGGTTTTTGACGGCGCCTTGCACTTGCGCCATCGAGTGACTCAATTTGCGCCTGAGCGCGAGCCGCTTCATCATGTCGTCCATCATGCGCGCCAAGCCCGCCCAACCCTCGCGCTGGGCAATGTCGCGTGCCTGGCGATAATCGGCCTCCATCTGGTCGAAACGCTCCTTGCAGCCGCTCGGCTCGCGCCCGCTTTCGCAGGGTTCGGCGAGTTTGGCGTAGATGTCCGCTCGATCCAGGTAAAAAAAGTACAGCGATTACGGTTTGTTGCTGGCCCTGGCTGCATCAAAAGCGCGTGTCAAAGTTTCGTTCGCCGCCGCGATATCGCCGTGATCGACTTGCACCTGCGCCCTGATGTTAAGCGCGTCGAACAACACCGCGGCATCGCCGGCGCGTTGCGCGTGGGTAACGGCGCGCGTCGCGTCCTCGAGCGCCCCTTGCGAATCGCGTGCATTGCGCTTGGCAAGCGCCATGCGGCCGAGCGCGCGCGCTTGATGCAACTCATCGTTGACCTTACGCGCAAGCGCCAGCGTTTGCTGATAGAGCTTAACCGCGTTTTGCCAATGGCCTTGCAAGCGCTGCACTTCGGCGAGCCGGTAGAGCGACACCACCAGGTTGGCAACGTCCTTACGCGCCTCAAACGCTTGCGCGCTCGCCACCAGCTCTTGCTGCGCGGGCGCCAGGAATTCGTTCATGCGCTTGAAATCGCCGGTCTGCCGAAAATGCAGAACAAAGGCGTCGATGCGTTTAATCGCTTGTTGCTGCAAGATGAGCGCATCACTTTGCGCGTTGGCGTTACCAATCCCGATCGACAGCAACAAAACAGCCAGCCAGCGCCAGTTCGAATGCCGAGAATTCACAACCGCCTCCCAGTCGATGCTGCGCGATGCGCGAGCAGCGCCACTCTAGGCGCCGCCGCGGGCTCGTGCAATAGACCGAAGGTTGTAACCTTGCACCATAAAAATAATTTAAGCACTTGATTTTATTATACTTTTTATTTCCGCTGAGGCAACCCCGCCATCCCCCGCAGCACTTCGATAAACGCCGAGCTGTCGACATCGGCAAGCCCCTGCTGATACGCCGCTTGCTGCAACTGCGTCCACAGGCTTGCCACCAGCATCGGCGCGCCGAAGCGCGCGCCTTGTTCGAGCGCGAGCCGGCCGTCTTTCAACGACGTTTTCACATGGCCCTCGGGCGTGAAATCGCCTTGCAACATTTTCGGGCCTTTGTCGATCATGGTCTTGGAACTGCACGCGCCGTCTTGCAGCACTTTGAGCAAATTGTCGGTTTGCAAGCCCGCCTTGGTGCCGAGCACCAGGCCCTCGGCGAGCGCGAGACGATTGCCGAACAGCACCAGATTAATCACCAGCTTGGTCATTGCGCCCGAACCCGCCGGGCCCATGTGATAGGCCGCGCGGCTGAAACCGGCGAACATCGGCTCGGCGGCATTGAACGCCTGCGCGTCGCCGCCAGCAATCACGATCAGATCTTTTTTTTGCGCCATGGCGCTGGTGCCGCTCACCGCGGCGTCCAGAAAACGGATGCCGCGTTGCGCGAGTGCTTCACCCAGTTTTTGCGAATCTTCCGGCCGCGAGGTCGAGGCGTCGGCGAAGATCAGTCCCTGCGCAGCGCCCTCGGCAATGCCTTTTTTGCCCAGCGCCACTTCGCGTACGATGTCGCTGCTGGGCAGCGACGTGATAATCCAGCGCGCGCCGCGCGCCGCCGCCGCCGGCGACTCCACCGGCGTGCCGCCGCGTTCGCTGAGTTGGCGCATGCGTTGCTCATCGATATCGTAGCCCTGAACCTTGAAGCCGGCTTGCAACAAGTTGTGGCTGAACGCCTGCCCCATCAATCCCATGCCGACCAAACCCACGGTTTCACTCATCTGCGTCTCCTCGTTAGCCTTGCACCCGGCGCATTGTAGCGCCGCGGATGACGGCGCAGGCTGATGCCGGCATTCGTTCGCAGTCCAAAATGCGCGGCACGATGTAAAAAATATCCTTTTAAATCAAATATTTACGTTTTAATTGTGGCGCTGGTGCTGCACCATTGGCCAGCGCTAGGCGCGGGGCCTGCGTAATGGCAGAATAGTCGCGCCATTTCGACACGGACCATCATCAAAGGCGCTTGCCGCCGCGCGCATCGCAGCAACGGCCCGACTAGCAGCCTGTCGGACTTAACTTGTCAAAGCGAAAAATGAGAGGTGCGAGGACAGATTTTCACAGTTTTCAAGCGAAAAGTTCGTACTATTCGCGCGGGAAACCGGGGAAATATGGACCGCATCCGCTCATTTTGCAGCCGGCAGGGTTAAGTCCGACAGGCTGCTAGCCCCCCCAAAAAAAATTGCATCAACCCGCCTATACGCAGAAAGACCAGCACTCGTAACAACAGCATTCGGCTATTCAACCAAACCAACGATGGAGGAAGCAATGCATCACGCAGCAAAGCTATCTGCAAGTCTCGTTTTGATTTTGGGTGTATCCACTGTTTCCAGTGTCTACGCGCAGGCGCAAAAAGGCGCCGATAAATACCCCACTCGCCCGGTACGTTTTGTGGCGCCGTTCGTGCCCGGCGGGCCCAGCGATATTCTGTCGCGTCTGATGGCCTCCAAGCTGGCCGACGCGCTGGGGCAGCCGTTCGTGGTCGACAACCGCGGCAGCGCGGGCGGCGTGGTGGGCTTTGAAATCGGCGCCAAGGCACCGCCTGACGGCTACACGATTATTCTCGCCGCCAACAGCGGCCTGACCATCAATCAGCACGTCTACAAAAAACTGCCCTACGATCCGGAGCGCGATTTCATGCCGATCACGCAGTTGACCACCGGCGGCAACGTGATGGTGGTGCACCCCTCGGTGGCGGCGAAAACGGCTGCGGAATTTATCGCGCTCGCCAAAGCGCACCCGGGCAAGCTCAACCACGCCACCACCGGCACCGGCAACGTGCTGGGCATCGCCAACTTCGCCAAAGCAGCGGGCATTAACATCGTGGCCATCGCCTACAAGGGGACCGGGCAAGCGGTGACCGAGTTGCTCGGCGGCCATGTGCAAATGTTCATGATGAACCCGCTGGTGGCGATCCCGCATGTGAAATCGGGCAAGCTGCGCGGCCTGGCGGTGACCTCGCTCGAACGCAACCCGGCGCTGCCCGACATACCCACGGTGCATGAGTCGGGTTTACCCAATTTCAAGTACTTGACCTGGCACAGCATCCTCGCGCCCGTCGCGACGCCCAAAACCATCATCAACACCTTAAACGGTGTGCTGGTCAAAGCGCTCAATGCGCCCGATGTCAGATCGCGCATTCTGAGCGACGGCTTGACCCCGGTGGGTAACCAACCGCAAGACGTGATCGCGCTGATCCGCGCCGAGTCGAAAGAAACCGCCGAGGTGGTAAAGGCGATCAAGTTTGAAAAGCTGTGAGGCGTGAGGGGTTAGGCGTGAGCGAAAAAACGTTACCCTCATAAGTAATTGATTTAATTGTTTTTTTAAAGCGGGTTGAGCGCAATGCTTAACCCGCTTTTTATTGGGCGTGGCGCGCTCGCGCAAGGCTGTAACCGAATTGGCCACCGCTGCGAATTGCATTAATAGACCGCCATGAAACTTGCCGCCTGTTTTGCTACTTTGCTGATGTTAAGCGCCAGCCACGCGCTGGCCGCGACTTGCAGCGCGAACAGCGGCGCGCAGCGCGTCGCGTTGCTGGAGCTCTATACCTCCGAAGGCTGCGACAGTTGCCCGCCCGCCGACCGCTGGGTGAGCGCGCTGCCCGCGCGCGGCTTTGGCGACGATCGCGTGGTGACGCTGGCCTATCACGTCGACTACTGGAATTACCTGGGCTGGAAAGATCCGTTCGCGCAAGCGCGTTTCACCGAGCGCCAGCGCTTTGCGAATGCACGCATCGGCAACCGCACAATTTACACGCCGCAGTTGATGCTGGACGGCAAGGATTATCGCCGTGCCGGCGTGCGCAATGATTTCGCGCGGGAGGTGGCAACGCGCAACAGCGAAAAGCCCGGCGCGGACATAGGGCTATTTTTAAACAGCAGCACCGGCTCGTTGACGGCTTCGGCGCGCGTAACCCTGCATCGCAAAGCCGCCGGCGCTTCGCTGTTTGTCGCGCTTTACGAAAACCGGCTCGCCAATCAAGTCACCGCCGGCGAAAACAAAGGCAAGCGGCTGGAACACGATTTCGTGGTGCGCGAATTGGCGGGGCCGTTTGCGGTAAACGAACGTCACATCATCAAACACGCATTCCGTGTGGCGCCAGCGTGGAAGGCGCGAGATCTCGCCGTGGCGGCGTTCGTGCAGACGGCGGCTACGGGAGAGGTGTTGCAGGCGGTGGCGCTGCCGAACTGCGCAGGGTAAAAGAAAAACGCGCCCTACTACCCGTCATTCTGATGTAACCGGCTCTGCGCCGGACAGTTACGCTGCCGGCGCGCGGCTAAGCCACCCTTTGATGCAACCGGCTCTGCGCCGGCACGTGCTGCGCCAGAAATTCCATCTGGTCGGCGAGGATGCGGCGGTTGGTGAGTATCAGATACTCCGCGCGATTGGGCACGTAGGGCAAATACACCAGCTCCATGCCCGCGCCTTCCGGCGTGCGGTCGGATTTTTTTTCGTTGCACGAACGGCACGCGGTCACCACGTTCATCCAGGTATCCTTGCCGCCCTTGGAAAATGGTTTGATGTGATCGCGCGTAAGCTTGGTGGGCGCAAACGGCGCCGCGCAGTAGGCGCAGATTTGCCGGTCGCGATGGAACAGTTCGCGGTTATTCAGCGGCGGCACCTGGTTAAACGATTTCATCGCCATCGCCCTGCCCTTCACCGCGATAATGCTGCTGGCGGTGATTTCGGAGCGCTCGCCGGTCAAGCGGTTCATCCCGCCGTACACGGTAAAGGCGTTTTCGCCGAGGCTCCACGCCACCTGATCCTTGGCATAGTAATAACAAGCGTGCTGCCAGGTGATCCAGCGATGCGGCACGCCGTGGGTATCCAGCGTCAGCACCAAAGGCAGTGCCGAGCGTTGGGCGATGGGTTCGATGGCGATCTGATCCATGTCACTACTAACGATTTAAGTGCAATTTCGTTGTCCAATGTCGTAATACACTACCAGAAATGCAAATTTTTGGAAGATTTCGGCCAGCGATCTCCGGGTAGCGCCGCCGCCATGGCATAAGTTCGCACAAATTTGCGCCAGATGGCGTGAATGAGACCGCTCCGGTATACTTCCCGCCCTGTGAACCACCCTACCCGCAGCGCCCCCCTAGCACCGCTTCCGGCACGCCCCGTTTTACCGGGTTGCAATGTTGCCCGCGGCCGCGCCGCCACGCTGACCGCCTACTGATGTCTTTTGCCCAGCTTAATTTATTGCCCGAACTGCAACGCGCGGTCGCGGAGCAAGGTTATACCGAACCCACCCCAATCCAGGCCCAGGCCATACCCGCCGTGCTGGCCGGGCGTGATCTGATGGGCTGCGCACAAACGGGCACCGGCAAGACCGCCGGTTTTACCCTGCCGCTGCTGCAAATCCTTGCGCCCCAGGCCAACACCAGCCCCTCTCCCGCGCGTCACCCGGTGCGCGCGCTGGTGCTAACGCCCACGCGCGAGCTCGCGGCGCAGGTGCACGAGTCCGTGCAAGGTTACGGCACCCACCTGCCGCTGCGCGCCACCGTGGTTTACGGCGGCGTGGACATGAAGCCGCAAAAGGCGGCGCTGATGGCCGGGGTGGAAATTCTCGTCGCCACGCCGGGGCGGCTGCTGGATCACGTCGAACAAAAAACCGTCAACCTGGGCCAAGTGCAAATCCTGGTGCTGGACGAGGCCGACCGCATGCTCGACATGGGTTTTTTACCCGACATCCGGCGCATCCTCGCGCTTTTACCCACGCAACGGCAAAGTCTGCTGTTCTCCGCGACGTTCTCCGACGACATCAAAAAACTCGCCGGCCAGATGTTGAAAAACCCGCTGTCGATCGAAGTCGCGCGGCGCAACGCCCCCGCCGACCTGGTGACACACCGGGTTTATGAAGTCTCGCAAGAGCGCAAGCGCACGCTGCTCGCGAACTTGATCCGTCAACGCGAGATGTCGCAGGTGCTGGTGTTCCTGCGCATGAAAAAAGATTGCAACAAGCTCGCGCGCGAGCTGGAACGCGACGGCATCAAGGCCACCGCCATCCACAGCGACCGCAGCCAGGCCGAGCGCGAACAAGCGCTGGCGGATTTTAAAGAAGGCCGCGCCACCGCCCTGGTCGCCACCGACATCGCCGCGCGCGGGCTCGATATCGAGCAGTTGCCCTTCGTCATCAATTTCGAATTGCCCTACGTGCCCGAAGATTACGTGCACCGGATTGGGCGCACTGGCCGCGCGGGCATGCCGGGCGAGGCGATTTCGCTGGTGTGCCACGACGAACACCGATTGCTGGTCGACATCGAAAAACTGTTAAAGCGCCCGATCGAACGCGTGCCGGTGGGCCACCTCGATCAGCGTGCCTCGCGTTACGATCGCCACGATCATCATGCGCCGCGTGAACGGCGCGAGCCACGCGAGCGCCCAACGCAAAAACCCATCGCCCAAGCCGTGCACGACGGCTTCGATTTCAGCAAGCCCTACGAACCCGCGGCATCCGAACCCACGACCTCCACCAAACCCGCCGCGCCGTCGCGCCGCGGCGCGCGCCCGGTGTCGGCGCTGCTGGGCGGCACGTCCACAACGCGCAAGTAAGCGGCACACGCTGAAAACAATCCACGCTCGTTAGTCCACGCGCGCTCGCGCCGTACACGCTTGGTGCTGCAGCGACATCGATATCCTGGTGCGTGGCGCACGCTACCTATTGCCGCACAGCTTCGTCACCGGCATCAGCGTCAAGCTCGACTAAAGCCACCCCATGAGCCGGACGCGCCTTGCGCGCGACCGGCCCCACCCACGCGGCGGCGCCAAGATACCACTAAGGAAACACCGAACAAGTCCTTCGACGAGCTCAGGACGAACGCTAAGTTGTTGATTCCGTTCGTGGTGAGCCTGTCGAACCATGAATGGAATCAACTTATTCAGTGTTTCCCTAATAAGGTGCCGCTATAAGGCACCGCGTTTTGGCGCCATTAAAGCGCCGTTTTTCTGGCTATTGTCCGCGTGTTGCCGGCACAGGCGGCAGCACCGCGCACTGCCAACCCCCGACGATTTAATGACATCGTGTTACAATATGCACGATCGGCCCGCGTTGGACACAAAGCCGTGGTTGCGCCCGCACGCAGCCGAATCCCCCCACCACGCATCATCAAACGGAGGCTTTCATGCGTACATTCATGTTCTCGCTGTTGACTCTCGTCACCTTCGCTTTCGCCGCACCTGTTACTTTTGCGCAATCCGCCGACGAAGCCGCGGTTGCGAAAGCCGTGGAATTGTTGCGGCTAGCCATGTTCGCGCGCGACCCCAAAGGCTACGCGGCATTGATCTCCGAAAACGTGAGCTACGGCCACTCCGCCGGGCGCATCGAAAACAAGCAGGAATTTATCAAAGCGTCGCTGGCCAATCCGTCGGTGATGAAATCGCTCACCTTCACCGATCAAACCATACAGGTCGATGGCACTCACGCCATCGTGCGTAACACCTACAACGGTGTGAGCGAGCGCGACGGCAAAACCACCAACACCAAAATCGGTGTGCTGATGGTGTGGGCGAACGAGGGCGGCACCTGGCGGCTTTACGCGCGGCAAGCGTTCCGCCTCTGACCGATTGCTCGCGCGCATTTGCCGAAATAACATAAGTATTTGATTTTAAACAACTTTTTATACCGGCATCACGCAGCCTAATCGAGCTTGATATGCGCCGCGCGCACCATGCGCGCCCAGCGCGCGTGTTCGCTGGCGAGGAACTGCTGCATCGCTTGCGGCGCCATGGTTTCGGCCAACGCGCCGAAGGCGGCGAGCCGCTCGCGCATTGCCGGCGTGGCGTTGATGCGCGCGATTTCGTTATTCCAGCGCGCGATGATCTCGCGTGGCACGTTGGCGGGCGCGACCACGCCCTGCCATGAGCCGCTGGCACTACCGCCGACGGTTTCGGCCAGCGTCGGCAGTTCCGGCGCGGACGGGTGCCGCTCGCGGCTGGCCACCGCGAGGATGCGCAGCCGCCCGCTTTTCCAGTGCGGGAACACCGAGAACATGCCGTTCACGCCAAAGTCGGCCTGCCCCGACACCACATCCACGATCGCCGGCGCGCCGCCCTTGTACGGAATGTAAGTCCAGCGCGCACCCGCCAGTTGTTCCAGTTCCACCCCCGCCAGATGCGCCACGCTGCCCATGCCGGGCACCGCGAAATTAAGCGCGCCGGGCCGCGCCCCGGCCAACGCAAAGAGCTCCTTCATGCCGCGCACCGGTATCGACGGATGCGTCACCACCGCGTTCGCGCCGTAAGCAACCATGCCCACCGCGGTCAAATCCTTCAACGCATCGAACGGCGGCTTGCCATGCGCGCTCATGCGGATCATCAGACCGCCTATTTCATTGACCAGCAGCGTGTAGCCGTCGGGCGCCGCGCGCGCGACGAACTCCGAGCCGATGAGACCGCCGGCGCCGACGCGATTTTCGACGATGACTTGTTGGCCCCAAGTCTTGTTAAGCTCCGCAGCGAGCAGCCGCGCAACCGTGTCCGAGCCGCCACCCGCGGCATGCGGCACGATCACGCGCACCTGCTTGGCCGGGTAGACTTGCCCCGGTGCCGGCGCCGCGGGTTGGGCCGCCACGCCTGCCGCACCCGCCGCGCAGCACATCAGCATCAACAGCCACCGGCCCTGCTTGAACGCGCGCTCCATGATTGGTCTCCTCGTGGTATGGGTGGTATGGGCTTTGGACGCATTATTGCCCGCTTGCGCCATCAGGCAAAGGCCACTGCGATTTCGCGGCGCGTGGCGCAACCGGTTGTAACATGGCGACTGACCGGCATCTTCAAGCCTTCGCCCAGGATTCAAGCCTTCACCCATGTCACCCATGTTACCCATGACGCCCAACCCCAGCACCCAACTTGCCCGGTTCTTATGCGCATTGAACGCACGCGACGTACCCCAGCGCGTTTTTCACGAAGCCTCGCGCGCGCTGGTTAACTACTTCGCGGTGGCACTCGCCGCCAGCAACGACTTGACCATCGAAAAGGCGCTGCGCGTGCTGCTGCCTTTTGGCAGCGGCGAACAGGCATCGCTGGTGGGCCGCCGTGAACGCTGCGATATGCTGAACACGGCGGCGATCAACGCCATGGCCGCCAACGTATACGACTTTGACGACACGCATATCCCCAGCATCGTGCATCCCACCGCGCCGGTGGCCGCCGCGCTATTTGCGCTGGCGGAAACGCACCGTGTCAGCGGCAAAAAATTTTTAACGGCGTTGATCGCCGGCATCGAAATCGAATGCCGCATCGCCAACGCCATCTCTCCCGCGCACTACGCGCGTGGCTGGCACATCACCTCGACTTGCGGCATTTTTGGCGCGGCCGCGGCGGCGGCGAAAGTGCTCGACCTGGATGAACGACAAATCGTGTGGGCGCTGGGCAACGCCGCGGCGCAATCGGCGGGGCTGGTGGAAACGCTCGGCACCTCGGCCAAAAGCATCAGTGTCGGCAACGCCGCTCGTAACGGCCTGTTGTCCGCCTTGCTCGCGCAAGCGGGGTTCGAAGGCCCGGCGCAGCCGCTCGATGGCCCCTTTGGCTTTTTGAAGGTGGTGGGCGAGAACATCCGCTGGGAAGCGCTCGCCGGCGCAACACCCGCGCGCTGGCAAATCGAGTGCAACACCTACAAGCCCTATCCCTGCGGCGTGGTGTTAAATCCGGTGATCGATGCGTGCCTCGCACTCGCGTCGCACGCCGATTTTCAGGCGCGCGGCGCGCGGGCGATTGCCCGCGTCGAAATCACAGGCCATCCGCTGCTGCGCCAACGCACTGACCGGCCCGCAGTCGATAGCGGGCGCTTGTCACAAGTGTGCGCGCAACACGCGGTGGGCGTGACGCTCACGCGGCAACGCGCCGGGTTGCCCGAATTCAGTGACGCCGCGGTGGCCGATGCGGCGGTGCGCGCGCTGGGCGCGAAAGTCGCGTTTGTCGACGATGCATCGATGCGTGTGGACGCCGCGCGGCTGCGCGTGACGTTTGAAGATAAGCACGCACTCGCCATCGACATCGATGCCGCGCGCGGCAGCCTCGCCAATCCGTTGAGCGATGCCGATCTGGAAACCAAACTGCGCACGCTCAATCGCGACGCCAGCGCGCGCGTCAATGCGCAGCCGCTGATCGAAGCGCTGTGGGGAATTGCCCAATGCGCCGACGCGGGCGCAATCATGGCGCTAGCAACAACACCATCCAGTTAAACTGATATTTTTTAACTTATTGATTTAATTGATTATTTTTTATACCTCTCGCGCGACACCGTGAGCGCCCGGCGAGCCTTGCGGCGCGCTTGCCACAGGCATAAATTCACACCACGCAGGTCACGCGCTCCGATTGGCCCGCCACGCCGCAAAACGCTGCACCGTTTTCGCATGCCACTGTGAAGGAGCCGCTCATGCTGGTTGTCGCGCACTTTGCCCGGGTGATGGTTGCAACGATGCTCGCCGCGGCCGCGCCGCCGCTTCACGCGCAGGCGTGGAAGCCCGAGCGCCCGGTGGAAATCATGGTGGGCTGCGCGCCGGGTTGCGGGCCTGACATCATGGCGCGGCTGATGCAGCGCGTGTTTCAGACCCGGCGCTATTTCGAACAACCGGTGACGGTGCTCAATAAATCCGGCGGCGGCGGCACGGTGGCGCGCGCCCACATCAAACCGTTCGAAGGCAACGGGCACTATCTTTACCACAGTGACAAGGGCGCGCTCGCCGGCCACGCCATGGGCCGCTACGACTACAACGATCTGACGCCGGTGGCGATTTTATTCGGCGAATACATCGGCATCGCGGTGAAGGCCAATTCACCGATCAAATCCGGGCACGATTTGATCGAGCGGCTGAAAAACGATCCCGCCGCGGCGAGCCTCGGCATCGCCACCAGTCTGGGCAACGTCAACCATCAAGGCGTGGCGAGCGCGCTGCGCAACGCGGGCATCGACGTGCGCAAGACGCGCAACGTGGTGTTTCAGTCGGGCGCGGATGCGATCAGCGCCATGCTGGGCGGCCACATCGACGTGGTGCCGGTGTCGCTGGGCCTGTGGGTCGATCATCTGAAAGCGGGCACGGTACGCGTGATCGCGGTGTCGGCGCCGGAGCGCCTGCCCGGCCACTTCGCGCAGATTCCCACCTGGCGGGAACAAGGAACGAACGTGACGGTGTTCAACTGGCGCGCGATCTACGGCCCCAAACACATGACGCCGCCGCAGATCGCGTTCTGGGAAACGCAATTCGAACGGCTCGTCGCCACCTTGGAGTGGAAGGCCGACATGGCGATGCGTAACGGCGTCACGCAGTTCACGCGCTCGGCGGCGTTCAAAAAGGTGATGGACGACGAATACCCCGAAGTGCACGCGCTGCTCAAGGAGCTGGGGCTCGCCAAACGCTAGCGAGCCGCGCTAGCCAGCGCGCGGCCGCCCCGCCACGAACAACACCGCCGCGGCCACCAGCACCGCCGCCAGCGCGCCGAACGCCACGCCGTAACCGGCGTACGCCACCAAAAAGCCGGTCATCAGCGGCCCGATGGTGTGGCCGATATCCATGATGGTGCGCAGCACGCCCATGGAGGCGCCAAGCTGCCCGGCCTTGGCCAGATCCGCCACCAGCGCGCCGGTCGAGGAGGTCACCGCCGCGAAGCCCACGCCGAAAATCAGGCTCAGCGCCGCCAGCGCATAAAAATCGCTCGCCAACGGCAACGCGCCCACGCTTAAGGCGCCGACGACCAGTCCCGGCACGATAATCGCGTTGCGCCCGAAGCGGTCGGAGAGCACGCCCATCAGCGGCTTGACCGCGATCACGCTGATCAATTGCACGCCGAGGATGATGCCGATCTGCCACGCCGCAATGCCCACCGAGGCGGCGTAGAGCGCGAGAAACGATTCCACCGCGCCGAACACCAGAAACTGCGCCGCCTCGATCACGCTGGTGAGCACGATGCCGCGATTGGCGAGCACCGCCTTTAACGCCGGCATGAACGGCGGCAGCTTGCGCACCGCGCGCGGCGCTCCTGGTTTTTCCGGCGGCAGCATCAAGCCCGCCGCCCAGGCGAGGATGCCGGAGATCGCGCACGCCACGTACACCGAGTGAAAGCTGGCAAGCGAAATCAAAAAGCCGCCCAGAAACGGCGCGATCGAGCGCCCGATGATGGTCGCCGACGAATACATCGACAACATCGCCGCGCGCTGCTCGGGATAACGTTCGGCGATCGCGGCTGTGGCCACCGTGCCGAAAATCGCGGTGGCAAAGCCGTGATAAAAACGCACCGCCATCAATTGCCAACTGTTGCTGACCAGTAAATACAACAACGGCGCGGTGGCGAACACCACCAGCGATGCCATGATCACGCGGCGCTTGCCCAGCGCATCGGCGATCGCACCCGCGGGAAAACTGATCAACACGCCGGGTATGGTGGAGGCAATCACGATCCAGCCGATTTGCATCGGCGTCGCTCCCAGCGACTGCGCGAACAACGGCAGCACCGGCGTCTTGGACAGCGTCGAGCTGAGGATGGCGAGCGCGCCGATAAAGGCAATCAACATGAAAAATCGGCGTTCGGCCACGGCCATGGTGTCCTCGCTGGTTTGTTGGTTTGTTATTGTTCATTTGAGCACGGCACTCACCAGCCGTCTCCTCACACGCTGGTGTAGCACGCCGGGCAAACGCCGGTCAACCACCCTGGCCGTTGTTGGCGCGCGCGGTGCCCATCGCGGCGCGGAGCATTGCGCAGGCGCGATGATCACGTATGATTATTTCGCGCACGAGCTCTTAGCCAAACAACCGCCACGAGGAGAGGCCATGATTCCCCCGACCGACAAGACCGGCAGCCTGAAGTCCGAGCGCCGCCGCGACAGCCAACAGTGGCTACTCGACTGGATGGTGAAAACCACCGGACGCACCCACAACTTCGCCTACGACCACCGCGAAATCCCGCCAGAGGTGAAAACCTACCGCCAGATTCCGCGCGTGATGGAAAAAGCCGGCCGCCATCAGGAAGCTATCGCGCGCGCGGCAGAAGCGGCCGGCCATCGCGAAAGCGCGTGCGAGCTCTACTACAAGGCGTGCGAGAACTACCGCATTGCGCAGCACGCGATCTTTGTCGACGACCATCCCGACAAGATTTATTTGCACGGCAAGCTGATCGAATCGTTCGCCGGTTGCATGCGCACCGCGGCCTATCCAATCGAGCGCGTGGAAATCGAATGGGAAGGCGTGCGTATCCAGTGCAACTGGCACAAAGTGCCCGGCGCCAAGAACCTGCCCACCATCCTGTCGATTCCCGGCATGGACCAGACCAAGGAAGCGGTACCCGACCCGAGCAACAATCTGTTCGTCAAGCGCGCCATGAACGTGCTCGCGGTCGACGGCCCCGGCCAGGGCATGAGCAATTTGCGCAAAATCCGCGTCACTGCGGACAATCACGAGCGCGCCACGCGCGCCTGCGTCGATTGGCTGGTGCAGCAGCCCGAAGTGGATGCTGCGCGCATCGGCGTGATGGGTATCTCCATGGGCTCGTACTGGAGCAACCGGCTCGCCGCGCTCGACCCGCGCGTAAAAGCCATCGCCAGCTCGGCAGCGAACTATGGCACCAAAAAGGCGATTTTCGAGGAGGCCTCGCCGCGCTTTAAACAGGTGTTCATGTACATGGCGGGCATCCATGACGAAGCCGCGTTCGACAAAATGGCCGAGCAGATGCATTTGTACGGCTACGGCGGGAAGGTGCAATGTTTTTCACTGATGGTGCTGGGGGAGTACGACCCGTTGTGCCATCTCGAGGAAGGGCTCGCTTATTTCCAGGAAGTGGCCGGTCCCAAGGAAATCTGGGTGCTTGAAAACGAAAACCACGTGCCGCGTCCCAGCCGCAATTTCGGCGGCATGCTGGCCGATCCGCTGGTGGCCGACTGGTTAAAGGACGCGCTCACCGACAAAAAGCCGCGCGATTTGAACAAAGCGCTGTTTATCCACGATCGCGCCGGCCTCGGCCCGTACGGCGCGGCGATGTCAAAACTGGAAGACATCTATCTCGGCGGACGATTAGACTTGTAAGCCGGCGCATCGCGGTTAACTTTGCATACGCCGCTATAATGCGCATCAACCGAAAGCCACGCACAACCATCAACCGAGTGAGCCCATGAAGACACCCACGCTAACGCCGCAAACACTCAAGAACATGCTGCACGACGGCGGCGAAATCGCACTCATCGACGTGCGCGAAGAGGGCCAGTTCGGCGAAGGGCATTTGCTGTTCGCCACGCCCTTGCCGTACAGCAAACTCGAAATCGGCATCGGCGCGCTGGTGCCGCGCAAGTCGGCGCGCATCGTGCTGTGCGACGACGGCGAAGACGGCGGCGGTGTCGCCGACAAGGCGGCCAAGCGCCTTAACGCCATCGGCTATAGCGACGTTGCGGTGCTCGCCGGCGGCAACGAAGCATGGACCAAGGCCGGTTACGCGATTTTTAAAGGGGTTAACGTGCCGAGCAAATTGTTCGGCGAAATGGTCGAACACGTTTACGACACGCCGCGCGTTACCGTCACGCAACTGGCGCAAATGAAAAAAGACCAAGAGGATTTTGTCATCGTCGATGGCCGCCCCTACAGCGAATACAGCAAGATGAACATCCCCGGCGGCATTTGCTGCCCCAACGCGGAGCTGCCGCTGCGCATCCGCGACATCGTCAAAAACCCCAAGACCAAGATCATCGTCAATTGTGCCGGGCGTACGCGCTCGATCATGGGCGCGCAAACGCTGCTTAATTTCGGCATCGAAAATCCGGTCTACGCGCTGGAAAACGGCACCCAGGGCTGGGTGCTCGCCGACATGGAACTGGAGCGCGGCGCCACCCGCAAGTATCCCGAGGACATCAATGCCGCCGCGCTGCCCGGCCTGCAAGCCAGCGCGAAAAATCTGATGGCGCGCTTCAAAGTGCCAAGCGTCAACGCGCAACAGGTCCAAGCCTGGTCGGGTGAAGCGAACCGCTCGCTCTACCTGCTCGATGTGCGCACACCGGAAGAATTCGAAGCCGGTTCACTGCCCGGCGCCGTGCACGCGCCCGGCGGGCAGTTGGTGCAGGCGACCGACGCCTGGGTCGGCGTGCGCAACGCGCGGATCGTGCTGCTGGACCATGAAGGCGTGCGCGCGCCGGTGGTGGCGGCGTGGTTAAAACAATTGGGCTGCGATGTTTATGTGCTCGAAGGCGGCGTGCGGGCGGGCCTTAAGCTGCGCGTGCCGGAAAAAGCGCCACGCCCCGCGCTGCCAACCATTTCCGCGCAGGATTTGAAACACGCGCTCGACGCCAATCAATGCAGCGCGTTTTATCTCGGCCCCAGCATGAATTATCGCAAGCAGCATGTGCCGGGCAGCCTATGGAGCATCCGCCCGCGCATCGACGCGGACGCCGCCGGCGCCAAACAAGTGGTGTTGATCACCCGCGACGCAACGCTCGCGCAACTCGCCGCGATCGATCTGCATGAAGCCGGCATCAAAGACGTGAAACTGCTCGAAGGCGGTCTTGCCGCCTGGACCAAGGCGGGCTACTCGCTGGAATCCTCGCCCGACGAGCCGCCCGATGCCGAATGCATCGACTACCTGTTCTTCGTGCACGATCGCCACTTGGGCAATCGCGAAGCGATGCGCCAGTATCTGGCGTGGGAAACCGGCTTGATGGCGCAACTGGACGCGCAAGACAAGGCCAGTTTCAAGATCGGTGTGCCTTTATAAAAAATACAATAAAATCAAATACTTATATTAAACACCGGGTCGTTCCCGCGCAGGCGGGAACCCATAGGGTGTTGCCAGTGGCACGGGCGTTATGGGTTCCCGCCTGCGCGGGAACGACGCGGTGGTTTGCGTGCAAGGCGGTCTGCGTATATTGCTGTGGTAATCCACGCACCACTACTGCTTCGGTATCCCGGCCTCCTGAATCACCTGCGCCCAACGCTTTATTTCACCGCGTATGAATTGCTCGAATCCATCACGCGTGGTGGGCGCCGGCGGCATCACCAGTTCGTTCATGCGCTCGCGCATATCGGCCATGCGCAGCACCGTAGTGAAATCGGCATTGAGTTTTTCGAGCAACGGCACGGATGTTGCGCCGGGCGCGCACACGCCCTGCCAGGTATAGACCTCGAAATCGGGCACGCCCGATTCCTGCACGGTCGGCACATCCGGTAACTGCGGCATGCGCTGCGCACTGGTAACCGCCAGCGCGCGCAGCCGGCCGGATTGCACCGGGGCCACGATCGCCGGCAGATTGGACACGTTAAACGGCACTTGCCCGGCGATGGTATCGGAAATGGCCTGCGAGCCGACCTTGTAGGGGATGTGCACCACGTCGAACTTCAGTCTGAGCTTGAGCAGTTCCATGGTCAGTTGCGGCGACACGCCCACCAACCCGGCGGAATAACTCAATTTGCCGGGGTTTGCCTTGGCGTAGGCGACGAAATCCTTGAGCGAGCGCATCGGCACCGAGGGATGCGCCGTGATGATGTTCGCGGTGACGCCGATGCGCGTCACCGGCGCAAAATCGCGCAACTGATCGTAAGGCACTTTCTGATGCAGCGACACGGCGATGGCATTGGAGCCGACGTTGCACTGTAGCAGCGTGTAACCGTCCGACGGCGCCTTGGCGACAAAGGACGAGCCGAGCACACCCGCCGCCCCCACGCGGTTCTCGACGATCACCTGCTGGTTCCACAGCCGGGTGAGCCGGTCGGCCAGCAAGCGGCCGACCAGATCGGGCGAAGTGCCCGCGCCAAACGGCACCACATAACGCACGGGCTTGCCTGGAAACGCCGCCGCCGGCGCGCTCTGCGTGCTCTGCGCGCTCTGCGCGCCGGCTTGCGCGCAACCCAATGCAACACCCAGCGCCACCACGCACGGCCAAGCATATCCCGCTCTCCTCACATCGCGCATCTTGTCCCCCCTGAAAGTTTTCGTTGCAAAAGTGCTGCTCGCCAGCCAGCCCGCGCACACTACATCTTCGGTATATTCGCCGCCTTCACCACCTGCGCCCAACGCGCGATCTCGCCGCGCATGAATTTGTCGAATTCAGCGCGGGTAAGCGGCGCCGGCGGCATGCCCAATTCGTTCAGCCGCTTATCGACCTCGGGAATTTTCATTACCCCCATAAGATCCGCATGAATCTTGTCAAGCAGCGCCACCGGTGTCGCGGCCGGCGCGCACACGCCATACCAAGAGTTGACTTCGAAGTCATTCACGCCCTGCTCCTGCATCGTCGGCACGTCCGGCAGCAAGGGCTGGCGTTGCGCGCTGGCCACCGCCAGCGCGCGCAAGCGTCCATCCTTGATCGGCGCAACCAAAAACGGAATGTTGGTGACGTTGATCGGAAGCTGGCCGGCGATGACATCCCCCGTTCCCTGCGTGGCGTTTTTGTAGGGAACATGCACGATGTCGAATTTCATTTTCAGCTTGAGCAGCTCCATCGTCAGGTGCGGCGAAGTGCCCGGCGTGCCCGCGGCGTAACTTAATTTGCCCGGATTGGCGCGGGCGAAATTCACCAGCGACATAATGGTCTTGAACGGCGTAGAAGGATGCACCACGATCACGTTGGGCGGCGCGCCAATGCGCGTGATTGGCGCGAAATCGCTTGCTGATAGGGCAATTTGTCGATGATCGACAGCGAAATCGCGTTGGGCGCGATGTTGCAGTGAAGCAGCGTGTAGCCGTCGGGCGCCGCCTTCGCCACGAACGCCGCGCCTATCGAGCCGGAAGCGCCGGCGCGATTGTCGACGATGACCTGCTGCCCCCAGGCTCGCGTCAAGCGCTCGGTAATGAGGCGCCCGACGATGTCGTTGCCGGAGCCCGCGGGAAACGGGATCACGTAACGCACCGGCTTGACCGGGAAAACCGGGCCCGCGCCGGGTACCCCCGGCGCGGCGGTTTGCGCCCATGCGGCGCAGGCATTGATCGAAAATACAGCGCCCAAACACAACTTGAACCCGCGACTTGCGTTAACCGTTGCAAACATCATGCACCTCCTTTCAAAGGTACTGCTGCGCAACAAAAACTATCTCGGTTGTCTGCGCTATTTTTGGATGCTTGCTCCCTGATAAATGGACTGTTCCCGCATGCCGCGGCGGCTTACATCTTCGGAATATTCGCCGACTTGATCACCTGCGCCCAACGCGCGATCTCGCCGCGCATGAACTTGTCGAATTCGCCGCGGGTGAGCGGCGCCGGCGGCATGCCCAATTCGTTCAGACGCTTATCGACCTCGGGAATTTTGAGTATCTCCATGAGATCCGCATGAATCTTGTCAAGCAGCGCCGCCGGCGTCGCGGCCGGCGCGCACACGCCGTACCACGAGTTGACCTCGAAATCGGGCACGCCCGATTCCTGCATCGTCGGCACATCCGGCAACAGCGGCTGGCGCGCCGCGCTCGCCACCGCCAGCGCGCGCAGTTGACCGGCCTTGATTGGCGCCACGAGAAACGGAATGTTGGTGATATTGACCGGCAGTTGGCCGCCGATCACGTCGCCGGTGCCTTGCGCGGCGTTTTTATAGGCCACGTGCACGATGTCGAACTTCAATCTCAACTTGAGCAATTCCATCGTCAGGTGCGGCGAGGTGCCGGGCGTGCTGGCGGCATAACTTAATTTCCCCGGATTTGCCTGCGCGTAAGAGACCAGGCTCTTGATGGTTTTAAACGGCGTCGACGGATGCACGGCGATCACGTTGGGCGGCGCACCGATGCGCGTGATCGGCGCGAAATCGCTGTGCTGATAGGGAATCTTGTCGATCAGCGATATCGAAATCGCATTGGGCGCGATGTTGCAATGAAGCAGCGTATAGCCGTCCGCGGGCGCCTTGGCCACGAACGCGGCGCCGATCGAGCCCGACGCACCGCCACGGTTATCGACGATGACCGGCTGACCCCACGTCCGCGACAATCGTTCGGTGATCAGGCGCCCGACGATGTCGTTACCGGTGCCCGCCGCGAACGGTATCACGTAGCGCACCGGCTTTGCCGGGTAGCCTTGAGCAGCGCCCGCGGCGGGGGCTTGCGCCAACGCAGCGGTGGCCACCCACGAAGCGCCTACGCCCAGCGCATATAACCAACGACGTACTGCTTTGCTCTCACCACGCATCATGCACCTCCTCCAAAAGGCCCTGCAACGATGAACGGCCGTGTTTGCCGCGCCGTTTCAGGCGCGGCAACCGCGGCACCGGGAAAGCGAGTATCCCTTTGCAAAAATTATGGCACTCTCGGTGCGGGGCGTCCACCAGCGGCGCGGCGTTTGGTTATACTTGTTTTTACTTAACTTTCCGGGATCCGCGGCCATGCTCACCTCCACACACTGGGGCGTTTACGACATTACCACCGAAAACGGCGCCATCACCAGCATCAAACCCTTCGAGCGCGATCCCGACCCTTCACCCATCGGCGAATCGTTGCGCGCCATCACCGGCCCGGTGCGCGTGCGCCATCCCGCCGTGCGCAAAAGTTATCTCGAAGGCGGCCCGGGCAGTACGCGACATAAACGCGGCGCCGAAGCCTTCGTTGACGTGTCGTGGAATGAAGCCATCGACCTGGTGAGTGCCGAGTTAAAGCGCGTCACCACGCAGTTCGGCAACAGCGCGATATTCGCCGGCTCCTACGGCTGGTCGAGCGCGGGGCGTTTTCATCACGCGCAAAGCCAGGTGCACCGCTTTATGAATTGCCTGGGCGGTTATGTCGCGCACCTGGGCACCTACAGCCTGGGCGCCGCGCGCACGCTGCTGCCGCGCATTTTGATGGACATGGATGTGATGCGCTCGCAGCAAACCGCGTGGGTGTCGCTCGAGCAGCATTGCGAACTGCTGGTAGCCTTTGGCGGCGTGCCGGCGAAAAACGCGCAGGTGAATTCCGGCGGCATCAGCCAGCATGAAGTGCGGCCGATGTTAAAGCGCCTGGCGGCCGCCGGCGTTAAGTTCGTCAATGTGTCGCCGTTGCGCGAGGATTTCGAAAGCGCACCGGGTGCAGAATGGGTTGCGGTGAGACCCAACACCGACACCGCGTTCATGCTGGGCTTGGCGCACACGCTGATCAGCGAAAACAAACACGACCAAGCGTTCCTCGCGCGCTACTGCAGCGACTTCGAGCCGCTGCGCCGCTACATCATGGGCGAAGCGGACGGCGTGGCAAAATCCGCGGCGTGGGCGGCGAAGATTTGCGATGTGCCTGCCGACAGCATCGCCAATCTCGCACGGCGCATGGCGGCAAGCCGCACCATGATCAACGTCGCGTGGTCGCTGCAGCGCGGCGATCACGGCGAGCAACCGTACTGGATGGCGATTGCATTGGCCGCCATGCTCGGCCAGATCGGCACGCCCGGCGGCGGCTTTGCGCTCGCCTACGGCCCGGTCGGCATCGAAGGCGCCAACGCGCGCCCGTTCTCCGGCCCGGTGCTGCCGCAAGGTTCCAATGGCGTGAGAACGCCGATCCCGGTGGCGCGCATCACCGACATGCTGGAAAACCCCGGCGGCACCTACGACTTTGACGGCGCGGTGTGCACCTACCCCGACATCCGCCTGATTTATTGGGCGGGTGGTAATCCGTTTCATCATCATCAGGATTTGAATCGTCTGGTGCGCGCGTGGCGCAGCAAACCCGAAACCATTATCGTCAACGAGCAATACTGGAACCCCAACGCCAAGTTCGCCGACATCGTGCTGCCCGCCACCACCATGCTGGAGCGCAACGACATCGGCTCAAGCAATCGCGACCGCCACCTGATCGCGATGAAACGCGCGCTCGACCCGGTGGCCGAAGCGCGCAACGACTACGATATTTTCAGCGCGCTCTCGGAAAAACTCGGCGTCAAAGAAAAATTTACCGAAGGCCGCAGCGAAGCGGCCTGGCTAAGGCACCTGTACGACGAATCGGCACAACGCGCGCGCCGGCTCGGCATCGAGCTGCCCTCGTTCGAAGCGTTCTGGAGCGAGGGCCTGTTTGAAGTGCCGCCGCCGCGGGACCCGCCGGTGATGCTCAAACATTACCGCGCGGATCCGCAGGCGAATAAGCTGCCCACCCCCTCGGGCAAAATAGAAATCACCTCGCCCACCATCGCCTCGTTTAACTACGCCGATTGCCCCGGCCACCCGGCCTGGCTGGAGCCCGCCGAATGGCTGGGCGCGCCGCTCGCGCAACAATACCCGCTGCATTTGATGTCGCATCAGCCCGCGACACGCCTGCACAGTCAATACGATCACGGCAGCTACAGCATCGCTGCCAAGATCCAGGGCCGCGAAGCGATTTCGCTAAACCCGCAAGACGCCAACGTGCGCGGCATCAAAGCCGGCGACGTGGTGCGCGTCTACAACGCGCGCGGCGCGTGTCTGGCGGGCGTCAAAATCGACGACGGTGTCAGGCCCGGTGTGGCGGTGTTGCCCACCGGCGCCTGGTTCGATCCGCTCGATGTCGAGGGCGTGGCCCAACTCGAAAAACACGGCAACCCCAACGTGCTCACACTCGATAAAGGCACGTCGAAACTCACCCAGGGCTGCAGCGCGCACTCTGCCTTGGTGCAAGTCGAGCGCTACGCCGGCGAGTTGCCGCGCGTCACCGCGTTCGATCCACCGGCTTTCGCGAAGCGCTGAGCAAGGCGCGCCTGCATGCGCCGGCGCCGCATCCACGCGCCGTTAAGCCCATTTAAGCCAATTTAAAACAATTAAAAAAACATAATTAAATCAGATACTTACGTAAATATCAAGCCATGGCCAGCACCCTAAGCCGCTATCAAGTGCACACTCATAACGCCTCGCACGTGAGCGAAAACCGCATCCACAGCGACGAGGTCGCGCGGCAATTCGGCTTCAAGGGCGCGTTAGTGCCGGGTGTGACGGTGTTTTCGCATATGACCCAGCCGCTGGTCGCGCGTTATGGCGAGGCATGGCTCGCGCGCGGCAGTGCCGAAGTGCGTTTTGACAAGCCCGCCTACGACGGCGAATTGCTCACCATCAACGTTGCCGACGAGCCCGACGGCTCGCATGCGCTGACCTGCGTCAACGCGCAAGGTGACGAGCTTGCGCACTTGCGCGCAACCCTGCCGGAACAAGCGCCCGCCGCCGATGCGCGCGGCGACATCGCACCCGCGCCGCAACCCGCCGAACGTCCGCTGGTCACCTGGGACTTGATGGAAATCGGCAAGCCCTTCCCGGCATTACTATGGTCGCCCACGGCTGCCGACAATTTACAATGGTGCGCCGACACCCGCGAGACCTTGCCGATCTACCGCGAAGGCGCGAAGGCGCCGCTGCATCCCGGCCTCATGCTGCGCCAGGGCAACTACGTGCTGCGCCATCGCTTTAAATTGCCGGCGTGGATTCACACCCAAAGCCACATTCGTTTTCTAGAAGTGGCGCGCGTGGGCGTGGCGTATGAAGTGCGCGCGATCCCGGAAGAAAAATGGCAGCGCAAGGGACATGAGTTCGCGCGGCTTTTTGTCGCCATTCGCACCCCGGCAACGGCTGGCGCGCCAGCCCGCACCGTGGCCGAAATCGCGCACTCGATGATTTTCCGGCCGCGCGCGAAAAGCGCGTGAGCGCGCCGCCGCGTTAAGTCCGCCGCCTAAAACGCCGGGCGCTGCAAGCGATAGTGCAGATGGTCGAAATCAGCACCACTTTCCACCACGCCCACCGGCTCGAGCATCAGCGTTTTGCTCTCGCGCCCGTAGGCGGCCTCGATCGCTTCGCGCATGGTCAGTAGTTCGCGGCGCGCAACGATATAAACGCTGCCATCCGGCGTTGGCTGCTCGCTCAGCAAAATCGCCGCGCTGCGTTTGCCGCCCAGCGCCGCGCCGGACATCGTGCGCACTTGCAACGGCAACGCCGCCGCCGACAACAAACCGACACCGATGTGGCAGCGCGCCTGCGCCTGCGCGCTCAAGCGCCGGATCACGCCCAGCTCCCACGGCACGCCGGGCCCCGCGCGCAGGGCCACCAGATCCCCCACAGCCAGCCGTTCCGCCTTGCCCGCCGGCACCAGAATGCCGTAGCCGTTGCGGCTGACATCGTCGGTAAACCAGGCATCGCCCACCACCGCGCCGCTGAAATCCAGATCCTCGGCATGTGCCGCCGTGAACACCTGGAGCACCGCCTGGAAACCATGCACCGCCTGCATCGCCAGCGCATTCTTGTGACGCTCGGCCGCGCGCGGCGGCGTTTCGTTGGCCCACTGAGCCATCACGTGCCTTAACACACGCTCCACCGCGGCCGGCTCCGCCGCCGGCCCCAGATCGAGCCCCGGCGGCAGGTAGCCGCTGCTCGCCACCAGCGCGTGCATCGATTTCGCGGCGAAGCCCGCTTGCTCGGCGTCGAAGTAACGGGTTTGCGCACTCCACGGCGAGCCGCGCACCACGCGCAGCGGCGGATGCTTGCCGTCCAATTCAAAAAAATGGGTCTTCGGGAAGTCGTGTGGGTCAATTTCGCGAATAAATCGAGCGTTTCCCGAGTGAAGAACGGTGTTTCCAGGGTACTGCGAAACTGAGATGAT